>QFCE01000104.1_pt1 | contig 14514 bp, 13 predicted proteins | sample 5346091 | NCBI WGS metagenome assembly QFCE01 (sample SAMN09062252, study PRJNA434731) | Human gut metagenome, whole genome shotgun sequencing project. | isolation source: stool timepoint A chromium assembly | host: Homo sapiens | collected 2015 | reverse complement strand
CATGCTGCCTTCCCTTCTGCTTTCCCTGGCAGACCGGGACGGCTTCACCTCTGCCTTTCTGATTTCTATCGCGTTTGGGCTGTTGCTGGGTATCCCCCTGGCCCGCCGTCCTATGGCGACAAACGACCGCCTGCATTTGCGGGACGGCTTTGCCATTGTGGCGGGCTGCTGGGTGTGCTTGTCGTTTTTCTGCGCGCTGCCTTACTGGCTGGGCGGGGCACTGCCCAACTTTGCCGACGCTCTGTTTGAAACAGCCTCCGGCCTGACCACCACTGGCGCGTCTGTCATCCGCGACGTGGAAGCACTGCCCAAAAGCATTTTGTTCTGGCGCAGCCTGACCCAGTTCCTCGGCGGTATGGGAATCCTCGTGCTGATGCTGGCCCTCCTGCCCCGTCTGGGTACCGGCAGCGTATTTTTGATGAAAGCTGAAAGTCCCGGCCCAATCAAAAGCAGACTGGTACCCAAAATTGGAGAAAGCGCCAAGATCCTGTACCGTATTTACCTGATCCTGATCGGCGCAGAAACCCTGTGCTTGCACATTGCCGGCATGAGTTGGTTCGACAGTCTCTGCCACGCCATGTGCACCGTGTCCACCGGCGGCTTTTCCACCAAAAACACCAGCTTGGCTTACTACGATTCTCTGGCCGTCAATTGGATCGCTATTCTTTTTATGTTCCTCTCCGGTATCAGTTTCGCGCTGCTGTTCTTCCTGGTTCGCCGCGATTTCGGCGTAGTGCGAAAAGATGAAGAGTTGCGCCTGTACAGCGGCACTGTTCTGGGCGCATCTGTGGGAATCGTTCTCGTTCTCCTGTTCCAGAGCGGCTCTCCCATCTCGGCCTCCCTGGTCACAGATGTAGTGTTTCAGGTGGTCACCACCATCACCTCCACCGGCTTTGCCATGGAAGATTACACCCTGTGGCCTACAGCGGCCCAGGGTATCCTTCTGCTGTTGATGCTGATGGGCGGATGCGCCGGCTCTACAGCCGGCGGCGTCAAACCTGTGCGGCTTCTTCTGCTGCATAAAATGATGCGCCGCTCCGTACATCGGGTGATTCATCCCCGCCAGGTCCGCGCCATCACATTGAACGGCAAGCGTGTGGACGAAGAAACCCTTTCCACCGTATGTGTTTTCTTCTACTCCTATGTATTTCTTCTCATCGCCGGCACTTTGATCTTGTCTTTCGATCAACTTGGCTTTTCCGAAGCCTTCTCCGCCGCACTGACCGGCCTCGGCAATATCGGTCCCGGCATGGGTGCACTGGGGCCCACCAGCAATTTTGCAGCACTGTCCGTTCTGAGCAAGCTCACCATTACTGCTTTGATGCTGATTGGGCGCCTGGAGATCTTTCCTATCTTGGTGCTGCTCAGTCCCACCTGCTGGCTGCGAAAATAATTACCTGCAGAGCTACCAAAAACAGGGAGACCCCATCCCCGACGCAAAAGATTGCGTCGGGGATGGGGTTATTTTTTCAGCTTTTTCAAAAGAGCGCTCTCCCATCGGTCGCCGTATTTCATGGCAATCAGGAACAGCGCAACACCGGCAGCGCACAGGAGGACCAGGAGCCAAGACGGAAGCGCCAGCGCATTGCCGCCCACCGCACAGGATACCAGCAGCCCCCAGGGCCGGAACAACAGCACCAGAAGGAGGAATCGTTTGAGCGGCATAGTCGTAAGCCCTGCCAGGAAGCACAGGATATCATCCGGAAAACCGGGCAGCAGAAACGCCATAGCGAAGAACACATCTTGCTTTCGTTCGATCATATCCCGGTATTTTTCCATGCTGCTGCGGCTCACAAAGCGCTCGGCAAAGGGCCGGCCCAGCCTGCGGGTCAGCTGAAACACCAAGAAGGAACCCAACGCCACAGCAGCATAGGTAAGTAAAAAGGCCTCCAGTGTGCCGATAACCGCCGCCCCGGCTAGACTCGTCACGTTGCTGGGGATCGGCGCTACCACCACTGACAGGAGCTGCACCAGAAAATAAACGCCATAGGAATATGGAGAAAAGCGGGCGATATACTCTCGCATATCATCCAGAGAACGCACCGAGGCGAAAAAACCGGTTTGATACAAAAAAAGGACAAGCGTTGCCAGCGCGGCAAGGAATACCACGGCCCACAGCCCGTTATTGCGCCGTTTTTTTCGTTTTTCTCCCATATCTGTTCTCGCCCGCACTTTCTAAAGCATTTTCTACAGTATACCAAGCCGCCGCCGTAATTGGTGAACGATCTGTGAACCAAGTCTTATATTTTGCTGATTTCATCCGCCGCATCCGTATTTCGACGCATTGCCTGGAAAACAAATGACGGCGGCGAGATCAAGGCTCAGGACGTCGTCGCTCTGGCCTGGATTCCCCTGAAGCTGATCAGCCCCGTCAAGGATCACAACGGCAGGGTCATCAAACCCATGCTGGCCCAAAATATTTACCACAATAAGGGCGGGTGCCTGAAACAGTTTGAAAAACTGATGCGTTCGCCCGAAACCGGGGATGGCTACATACATGAACTGTACAATGCGGAGGTGTCATCGGCCTTCCACATTGCCGTGGAACTGCCTGCTCTTTACGATTATATCTATGAAATGTTCCCCAAACTCTACAATGCCGCAGGCGGAAGCTATATGCATATCACCGCTGTACGGAACCTGAACGAAAAACGAAAAGAAATTACACCCCCTTTTTCCGCCAAAGTAATTGAAACACTGAGTCCGGACGGCTATATTGTTCCCCTGGTCTACGATCTGCAGGCCCTGATGGAAAAACGATTCGTCAACGATCATTACGAAATTCACTGGCGGCAGCCGCCCATGCCCTTCCTGCAAAAGAATCTGGAAAAGATTGTCGCAAACTATGCCGGTCTTTTCAGTATGTGCGGTTATGCCCCGCAGAAAATCGGGAAAAATACCCAGAGTTATACGCAGGCACTGGGCGCTTTCAAAATGGCCCCCGCCGGTATTTTTTGAACACAACAAATGCCAGTGGAAAGATTCCCACTGGCATTTGTGCTCTCAGTATGCAGCCGCTCCAATGGTTCGCCGTTCCCTCTTGGCATTACGCCGGGTTTATGTTACACTTTGATCTGTGAGAGCACCTGCCCGATGGAACCTAAAATGGAAAGACCCGCCGCGGCGCTAAGTGCTGTTTTATTGATGACTACCAAGCGGTGTCCCCGATAGTATTCAATTAGTCCTGCCGCGGGATAGACCACCAGCGACGTGCCGCCCACAATGAGCATATCTGCTTCCGCAATAGCCCGGATAGCACCGGACACCGTGTCGCTGTCCAGCCCTTCTTCATAGAGCACCACATCCGGTTTGATCCGGCCTCCGCAGCTGCAGCGGGGCACGCCGTCGCTATAGAGCATGTACTCGGCGTCGTAGAACTTGCCGCATGCCTCACAATAATTGCGCAGGACGCTTCCGTGCAGTTCGTAGACCCGTTTGCTCCCTGCCTTCTGGTGCAGCCCGTCGATGTTCTGCGTCACCACGGAACGCAGTTTTCCGGTCTGTTCCAATTCCGCAAGTTTCTTGTGGGCCGCATTGGGCTGGGCTTCCAAACGCAGGAGTTTGTCCCGGTAAAAGCGGAAAAACTCCTCCGGGTTTTGCTCATAAAACGTATGGCTCAAAATAGTTTCCGGCGGATAGGCATACTGCTGGTGATACAGTCCGTCAGTGCTGCGAAAATCCGGGATGCCGCTCTCCGTGCTGACCCCTGCCCCGCCAAAAAAGACGATACTGTGACTCTGATCCACCATCTCCTGCAAACGCGCAATCTTCTCCCGCTCTTCCATTTCAACGTCCTCCATTTCCCAAATTTCTCAAATCTTTCTATTATTGTATCACAGAGGTATGACTATGAACATCCAAATTTTCGGAAACAAAAAATCTTTTGACAGTAAAAAAGCCGAGCGTTGGTTCAAAGAGCGCCGGATCAAATACCAATACATTGACCTGCCGCGCTACGGCATGTCTGCCGGAGAATACCGCGCCGTAAAACAGAAGTTGGGGTTTGAAGCCCTGGTAGACACCCAGTGCCGGGCCTATGAAGAGCTGTATATGCCCTACATCACTTCCGAGGCTCAGGAAGAAAAGCTGTTGGAGTATCCCGAGCTGTTCCGCACCCCTATCGTGCGCAATGGGAAACACTGCACCGTCGGTTACCGCCCCGACGTTTGGGAACAGTGGGCCTCTGCCGAAAAGGCATAAGGCATATCGAAATGCCAAAGCAGAATATCAACTCAGAGTCACCTTTATAAATCACTTCGTACGGTTAAAGCGTGCGGAATCTTTTCCGCGCCTGTGTACGATAAGCAGCTTTTCCGCGCAGGAGCCGCGACGCAGCGCTATCCTGCGCGGCACTTTTTCTTAAACAGAGCAAACTGCCCCTTGACTCAGTCGTTACGTCAACTGCTACACTGGTTCCAAGGAGGGATCTGCAATGGAATATTCCATCCATGAATTGTCGCATCTGTCCGGGGTGACCACCCGCACCCTGCGCTGGTACGACCAAATCGGCCTGCTGAAACCCAGCCGGACAGCGGAAAGCGGTTACCGCTATTACGGCCCGGCCGAAGTGGACCGGCTGCAAGACATTCTCTATTACCGTGCCCTCGGGGTGGAGCTGGCCCGCATCCGGGAATGTCTGGACGATCCCTCCTTCGATCGTCTGGCCGCCCTGCAAAGCCATCTGGCCGCTTTGGAAACGGAGCAGGCACGGCTGGAAAAGCTGATTCGATCGGTGAAAAGCACCATCAGCGCAGAAGAAAGGAAGGAGATCATGAACGACGAGAAAAAGTTTGAAGCCTTCAAAAAGCAGGCTGTAACGCACAACGAGGAGGTTTACGGGGCGGAGATCCGCTCCAAGTACGGCGATGCCCAGGTGGATGAAGCACACGCTGCAGTCATGAATTTAACGCAGGAACAGTATCGGGAATGGACTCATTTGGGACAGGCAATTCAGAACGGCCTGGAGGATGCGGTTCAAACCGGATTGTCCCCGGAGGGCGAGAGCGGAAAAGAAATTGCCGCCCTGCACCGCCGGTGGCTCACCGTTACCGGAAACCACTATGATCCGGATCTGCACAGAGGGTTGGCGGAACTGTATGTATCGGACGGACGCTTCACTGCTTATTACGATAAAACCATCCCCGGCTGCGCTCGTTTCCTGCGGGATGCCATCGCCTGCTGGGCCAGTAAAATCTGAAGCAAGATAGACTGCTCATAACAGAAGAGGGGGCGGGAGCTTTCGCTCCCGCTCCCTCTTTTCTATTTTCGCAGTTTTGCCATACGGCGGCTCTCTCAGGTGCTCGTCTGCTTATCCAGCGCTTTGGGAGCGCCTCCCACATAGGAATGATCCACCTGGATCACAGCAAAATAGCGATGCCCCTCCAGCTCGGATACAAAATCCTTGAGCTGCTGTACCACCGCTTCCTCCTTCAGGTGAAAATGATAGGGCAGTTCCAGATCAAAAATCACATTGGTATGAGTCGGCCCGGCCACCATACGAAAATCGTGGATACTCAGCGCCGGGTCAATCGCCTGCACCCGCGCCATAACCTGCTCTTTCAGCGCATTGACCGCCGGATCATCGGTGACAATGGGATCCATATGAATTACCGCATCACATTTGAGCCGCTCTTTCAGCTCACATTCGATATTGTCGATGGCATCGTGCAGCATCAGAATATTGCCCTGAGCAGGCACTTCCGCGTGCAGCGAAATCATCACCCGGCCGGGACCGTAATTGTGCACAATCAAGTCGTGCATTCCCTGCACCTCCGGATGAGCTATCACAATCTTTTCGATCTGCTCAACAAAGGCTTCTTCCGGTTTTTGGCCCAGCAAAGGGCTGATGGTATCCCTGGCCGCGCTGACACCGGAATAAAGAATAAAGAACGCCACCAGTATGCCGCACCAGCCGTCGATCATCGCACCGGTGCACTGCGCAATCACAGTTGCGCCCAACACCGCCAGCGTGGCTACAGTGTCGCTGAGACTGTCCAGCGCAGTGGCTTTCATGGCTGCGGAATCGATTTTTTTGCCTATGCCGTGGTTGTAGAGGTACATATACACTTTTACACAAATGGAGATCACCAGAATCGCAATCACCAGCGGGCTGCCATCCACCGCCTCCGGATGCAGAATCTTTTCCACCGAAGATTTCAGCAGCTCCACACCCATCAAAATAATCAGAAAAGAGACGATCAGGCCTGATACATATTCGATGCGCCCATGGCCGAAGGGGTGATTCAAATCCGGCGCCTGTCCGGCCAGCTTGAACCCGATCAGGGTGATCAGGGACGAGCCGGCATCCGACAAATTGTTGACGGCGTCTGCTGTGATGGCGATGGAGTTCGCCACAGTACCGGCGAAAAACTTTCCGGCAAACAGCAAAAGATTCAGACAAATACCCACCGCTCCGCACAGCATACCATATTTTTGCCGCACCACCGGATCTGTGACATTCTCGCGGCCGGCAATCAGCACAGAACTTAAAAATGAGATCACACTTTCTCTCTCCCTTTCCTCCCGTTCACAGAGCGCGATAGTCCTCGCGTTTCAAGGGCACGCTGCCGTCCATACCGCTTTGCAGCTGATCCAGCAAAGCTTTCCGGTCGCGGTTCAGCGTACCGCGCAGGCTCAAATAATTCGATGCATGGTTCATGCGCAGCACGCTGCCCTCGCTGTCTGTGTGCGCCAGCAGCGTATAGGTCTCCGCCAGCACCTCCTGGGGCGAAAGCAGCTGCAGCGTACCCTCCCGCACCCATTGGAATGCCGGCGTGCCCGGCTCCACCATCAGGGTTAGCAGCCCGATATACTCCGCTTTTATCTGCGACAGAGCCGCCCCTGTGGCTTCAGCATGCTCCTGCCACTGCGCCCGGCCGCCCAGGCCGGAAATCGCTGTAACAGACAACGCCATTTCCGCCCCGCGCACCCGCTGAGCTGCCTCCACAATCTGCGCAGCGCTGCCCCCCTTGCGCATGCGGCGCAGGATGTCGTCGCTTCCGGATTCCAGCCCCATATACACCATCTGCAAATTTGCCGCACGCAGGGCGCGCAGCTCTGCGTCCGTTTTCCGCCGCACGCTTTTGGGCGAGGCATAGCAGCTCACTCGCTCACACTCAGGGATTTCGGTTCGGATATACTCCAGAATACGCAGCAAATCCTCGGCAGGTGCGATCAGCGCATCGCCGTCAGCCAGAAAAATCCGGCCGATCGAGGCGTACTGCCGCCGGCACCAGGCCAGATCGGCCAGTACCTCCTCCACCGCTCGCACAAAAAACTGCTTTTCCCGGTACATGCTGCAGAAGGCACAGCGGTTGTGGCTGCAGCCCACGGTGAGCTGTACAATCAGGCTATAGGCCTCCGAGGGCGGACGATAAACACTTCCGATATATCGCATCGCTCACAGTTCCATGGCAAACAGCGCCGCGCCCAAAGCTCCGTTCAGCTGGGCAGCGTCGGAAATGCACAGCTTCACCCCCAGCCTGCGCTCAATGGCGTCCACCACGCCTTTGTTTTTCGACACGCCGCCGGTCATCATATAATCTCCCTCGCCGCCCACGCGCTTGACCAAAGCACAGGTCTTGGCGGCAACAGACTCATTGAGGCCGTGAATGATATCCGCCGCGGTCTTATCCTGTGCGATCAGGGACACCACTTCAGACTCGGCAAACACTGTGCACATGCTGGAAATGGTGATGTCCTCCTTCCAAGTGAGCCCCATTTCACTCATCTGCTCCAAGGACAGCTCCAGCGTACGGGCCATCAGCTCCAGAAAACGGCCCGTGCCTGCAGCGCACTTGTCGTTCATCACAAAGTTGGTCACATTGCCGGTATCATCGATACGAATCACCTTGCTGTCCTGCCCGCCGATGTCAATGATCGTGCGCACGTTGGGGTTCAGGAAAAAGGCCCCTCTGGCATGGCAGGTAATCTCAGTAATGGATTTATCGCCGCTTTGAATCGCCGTGCGGCCATAGCCGGTGGTCACAATGGCAGTCAAATCCTCCCGCGTGAGGTTCGCCTGACGAAGCGCTTCCTCCAGCGCCCGGTCAGCGCCTGCCGCAGCACCCGCTCCGGTGGGCAGGATCACCTGGGAAACAATCTCCTGTTCCTCGTTCAAAATCACCACATCTGTACTGGTGGATCCGCTGTCGATGCCTACATAAAGTCCTTTTCCGTTCATCTTTTTCTTCCTTTCGCTTGTCTGTACCGCCGGAGACATGCTTTCGGCAAACGCTTCCAGGCGGGTCAGCAGCTGCCCGCTGCTCTGGACTGTATAGTCCGATTCCAGTTTGAGCATCGGCTGCGTCAGTTCCCGGCGCAGATGGGAGTATTCAAACCCGTAATAATCGCAGAATTTTACCGTGTGATAGATAACCGCCTTCAGATGCGGATCGTTCACCAACTGTTTCCGCCCGGCTGTATCCGTCATGCGCATACAGGGCAGCTGGCCCAGCAGCGCTGCGGCATACCATTCCATCAGGACGTCGAAATCCATCCCTGTTTCCTCCGGCGCAGCCACAGAGCGGTTGTTCACGCACGTGTCGTTGCGCACCGGCATGGGCATGGAGCGTTCCATCATCTGAAACAATTCATCCCCCACCCGGGCGCCGAGCACGCTGATATAGTCCTCGCTGGGCCGGGGCCGCTCTTCAAAGGCAGCAAAAAATTTCGCTTCATCAAAAGCTGTACCCTTATAGGCTCCGTATGCCTTCGCCAGACGCAGCAATTCGTTTCTGGTGCGTTCGCGGGAGCATGCGTCCGTATTGTGAAGCATGTCCAGCATAAAGATAAAATCCAGTTTTCCGCTTTCCAGCAGCACGTCGTAGGCACTGCGGATGGTGTCGCAGCAGTTGACCAGCACCAGTTCCTTTACCTGTCCCTCCATGCACGCTTCCAGCAGTGCTTTGCCGAAGCCGCAGAGATTGGGGTGGCTGACCTGATCACTGAGGTCGAAATTGTCCGGCATATGATTCAAAATGGCCACTTCGCCGCCAAAGGCGCGCAGCAGCTCCACCGGAGTGTATTTGCAAATATAATGGGTCACGCTCATACCTGTTCTCCCCCCAGCATTTCAATAAAGGCCTCCACACGCGTGGCCATCTGACCCTCGCCGCCATGGCTGCGGTCGCAGCCGTCGCCGTCCAGAATCAGGCAGGGATAGCCCGCCGCCTCAAATTTCTGTTTGGCAATCTGCGCACCGCCCAAGGTATGCTTGCAGCCCCAGTGGCAAAACCAGATCACACCGTCGGCTTTCAGTTCCCGTGCTGCCTCCAGCCCCCGGTCAATGCGGCGCTGCACCGGACCGTTGAATGCAGAATACACCACCCGCTGCGCCATGGCACGATAGGGATCTGCTGTATCGCCCTGTATCAATCCCTCAAAACTCATGTCACAGCCGACCACCTGCACCGCCTCATTATAATCCAGCACTTCGCGCAAAGGCGCCACCCAATAGGGAATGGTATGCATCCACAACAGGCGCTTTCCCTTGGCAGCCGGTGCGTTTTTCACCGTTTTCAGGCATTGAACGGTAAACCGCTCCGCTCCCTCGGTGCCTAACAAGTTATGCAGCATAAAAGCAGAAAACATCTGGTCGGTCACAGTGGCCATCTGCTGCTTGTTCGCACTCAGCGCCATGAAGCGCCGGAAATTATCCATGCTCCTCTGGCTGCGGCCCACGGCTTTCGCCAATTTTCCTTCGTCGATCTTTTCGCCCGTTTCCGCTTCAATAAACGCTTTCATGCCGCGCAGCTGCTCAGCCACATACTGCACCGCCTCTTCATCCTGCCCGTAAGGCACATCAATCACGTACTGCTTCACACCGAAGAAGTCCGCCAGACGGCGGAACGTCAGGAGATTGGCGTCACAGGCCAAGGTCGTATTGATAATAAAGCGAGGCTTGGGCATCAGCCCTTTTTCCGCCGCGCCAATAAACACTTTGTGGTAAGAGCAAAAGGTTTCAGGCAAACCTTCGTTTTCCGCGTGCTGCAAAAAAGCACGCTCGGCATGGGTACCTGAGAGGAAACAGCCAAAGCCCTCGCAGGAATAGGGATGCAGTCCCGCCACCTGCAGCAGCTCACAGGGCGTAAACAGACTGACCATAGCCGCTCGCCCGGCATGCGCCAGGGGCGCAATCATGGAATTCATAGTCTCCACCGATGCCAGCTGCGCCGCCTTTGACACCCGTTTGCCCGGCACCGTCTTCCAGCGCAGATTCTGCGCATGATAGCCCGCCAGCAGCAGCTTACGTGCCGCGGAAGGATTCTTATCACATTCGTCCTGAATGACTTTTCCAAACGTCTCAACAATTTTTCCCATAAGGGGGACCTCACTTTCCGGGATCTGCCAGCGTCCAAAACGCCGTATTGAATTAGTATAATCCCTGGGCTGTCCCTTTGTAAAGTAGAATCCGGCGATTGCACCGGAATTGCTTTCCTATTCCGCCAATTTGCCGGACAGCCCTATTGGGTCCCGCGAGCCCTTCTTTGTTTCCTGCATCTGAAACCTGCACAAATGGTTCGGAGACCAAACGCCTTTAGATGAAAAAGCCACCGCTTCAGCGGTGGCTTTTCTTCATTCAGTATTCAGTTATTATTGAAGCCAGGGTTGCTGCTCTCTTTCAGCACCACATCGTGGGCGCCGCCTTCGACAATGGATGTGGCGGAAACCAGCGTCAGCTTGGCCTTTTCCTGCAGCTCCGGAATCGTCAGCGCGCCGCAGTTGCACATGGTGGAACGCACCTTATAGAGCGTTACACCCACATTTTCCTTCAAACTGCCAGCATAAGGCACATAGGAATCCACGCCTTCCACAAAGCTCAGCTTCTGGGCGCCGCCCAAATCATACCGCTGCCAGTTGCGGGCACGGGCGCTGCCTTCACCCCAGTATTCTTTCATATAGTTTCCATTGATGCGCACGCGATTGGTGGGGCTTTCATCAAAGCGCGCAAAATACCGGCCCAGCATCAGGAAATCTGCGCCCATAGCCAGTGCCAGCGTCACATGATAATCATGCACGATACCACCATCGGAGCACACAGGAATGTATACGCCGGTTTCCTCATAATAAGCGTCACGCTCACGGCACACATCGATCAGAGCCGTTGCCTGACCGCGGCCGATACCTTTCTGCTCACGGGTAATGCAGATGGAACCACCGCCAATACCGACTTTGATAAAGTCCGCGCCGCACTCCGCCAAAAAGCGGAAGCCTTCACCATCCACCACGTTACCCGCACCGATCTTCACACTTTCGCCATATGTCTTGCGCACCCATTCGATGGTACGCTTCTGCCACTCAGAAAAGCCCTCGGAAGAATCGATACACAGCACGTCCGCTCCGGCAGCCAACAAGGCGGGGACACGCTGCTCATAATCCCGAGTATTGATACCCGCACCCACGATATAGCGCTTCTGGCTGTCCAACAGCTCCAGAGGGCTGGCTTTATGATCAGAATAATCCTTACGGAAAACCATATACAGGAGGTGACCCTCATCGTTCAGAATAGGCAGCGCATTGAGCTTATTGTCCCAAATGATGTCGTTGGCCTCTTTCAGGGTAGTGCTCTTGGGCGCCGTCACCAGCTTGTCGATGGGCGTCATAAACTCTTTGACTTTCAGTTCCGGACCCATGCGGCTGACACGGTAATCGCGGCTGGTGACAATGCCCACCAGTTTGCCATTGGGCGTGCCATCCTCAGTGACCGCCACAGTGGAGTGACCAGTCTGTTCCTTAAGCGCCAGGATATCCGCCAATGTATGCTCCGGCGTGATATTGCTGTCGCTGACGACAAAGCCAGCTTTGTAAGCCTTCACCCGGGCAATCATTGCCGCTTCTTCTTCAATGGTCTGCGAACCGTAAATAAACGATACGCCGCCTTCCTTGGCCAGCGCGATGGCCATGGTATCGTTGGATACGGACTGCATAATTGCAGAAACCATCGGGATATTCATGGTAATGGCGCTTTCCTCGCCTTTACGGAACTTGACCAGTGGCGTTTTCAAACTCACCCGGTCCGGGACGCACTCTGCACTGGAATATCCGGGTACCAAGAGATATTCGCTGAATGTATGGGACGGTTCTTCAAAAAACTTCGCCATGTTTTTCTACCTCCTGTATCGATTTAAGATACTGTATATGGAATTTCATTGTACGGCTTTCCGACAGGATTGTCAATCATCGTAAGACAACGCCGTCAAATTTCGGCAAGTTCCATACGAATATCAAAATGGGACTTTCCATCTTTGTCTACACCGCGCACATAATATGTATGATTCTGTTTCTGGCGCAGCATACGAATCGTCTGTCCCGCCAGGCACTCAGCGCTATAAGTAATCTGCAGTTCCTTTACATAGCATCCTGCCAGTGCTTCAAACCGAATTGCATCACAGGCGTAATCTGCATAGCGTGTATTGTTGGCGTGACCGTTGAGATCGGTTTCACTATAACCGATCCGGCGCTCCTCCACCTCTTCCATATCCTTCGGCATCCGGATCTTCCCCAATTTCTCCAATGGATGATCCTGTTCCAAAGCGCCCTCCGGCGAAAGCAGATCTTCCGCCCTCAACAAGGAATGGTTCTCTATATCCCCCAAAACCCAGGTACTGACCGCTTCACCCACACGCTCTTGGCCCACATACAGCTCATAGTCCCGCATCACAAAGACCCCGGTGGGGCGGCGGCCCCAAGTTTTAATACGCAGCACTTCGCCGCCGCGAATGGGGCGGTGAATCGTATATTTCATACGAACCAGCATCCAAATCGCACGAACTTTAATCAAATCCTCCGAACTTATGCCAAGGTCCACGGTATGTTCCATAGCAGACTCCTGCATAAAATCCATCAACGATGACGGCCGGCACAACCGAAACAAGTCCGTATCGATCACTCGGATAGGATACTCATTCTCATAAATTTTGTTCATACAACCCCCTGCTTTATCATAAATTACATCTTGCCTGGAATAACCAATTTCATCTGACAGCATAAATTATCCAGATCATCATCATTAGCAGCCGGAATACGCAACGCCGCACCGCAATCCCCGCAAACAAGATCCACTGCTGCATGATGCACTTTCATCGTCCAATGTTTGCCGCCGCAGGCACAGGAGACACCGCCTCTGCCTGCAATCTCCTTCAATTCCGAAAGCACTTCATACATAATTACATCGTTATAAAACGCTTCCGTCTCTTGTTCTTCCGGTCGCTGTTCTTTTTCCCGCAATCCTGCGCAAAGTTCTGCCAGCGCATCCAGCTTGACATGCACCTCTTCCGGCCAACCAATGTAGCAGCACAGCTGTTGCGCCTTCGCACAGGCCAGCCCAATCCCCCGTCCGGAAAACAGGGCCTGATCATGGCACACGGCGTCATGGACTCCGCCGCACACACCACAAGGTACCTGCAAATGATACTGCTGCAGAGCATCCGGTTCCATATGCAGTGTTGATTTACCGCATTCACAAATGATATCCATTCTTCCAGCCGCCATCGCAAAGGATGTCCGTTCCGCATAAACCGGCTTACCGCAGTGGGGGCATACAAAACCAAACGCACGTTTTGCTTCTTCCATAAAGCTCCTCCATATTAGGCTTCTTTTTACATATTTTTTAGTATACCATAAAAAAGAACATTTGCAAAGGAACCTTTCCATTGGTTCAAAATACAAAATAAAAGCTCCACAGAAGAACTGTGGAGCTTCTTACATGTTGGCGCTACCTATCTTCCCGGGCCGTCTCCAGCCAAGTATTGTGAGCAGAAATGAGCTTAACTACTGTGTTCGGAATGGGAACAGGTGGACCCTCACTCTAATCAGCACCAACTTTATGTTATCCGGTTTAACCGGAAAACAAACTAATTATAAACTTTTCATCGCCCATTGTCAAGAAGAATTTGGTGACCCGTACCGGATTCGAACCGATGTTAAAGGCGTGAGAGGCCTCTGTCTTAACCACTTGACCAACGGGCCATGTCCGCGTTCCTTCTTCAGCTCTCTCCAGCTGGTGTACCGCATCCGGCACACCAGCCAGATCAGCTTGGTGCACCTTCAGGGACTCGAACCCGGGACCCACTGATTAAGAGTCAGTTGCTCTACCAACTGAGCTAAAGGTGCGTTTCCTCTTCTTATGGGCACTTTCTTTCCTGCACCCTCAAAACCGAACAATGTAACTTTCTTCCACTTCATCCAAGGCTTTGCCTGCATTCTTCATTGTAGGTCAAGCCCTCGGCCTATTAGTACTGGTCAGCTCAATACATTACTGCACTTACACTTCCAGCCTATCAACCAGGTAGTCCTCCTGGGGCCTTACTCCTAAAGGATGAGAGATCTTATCTTAGAGGGAGTTTCACGCTTAGATGCTTTCAGCGTTTATCTCTTCCATACATAGCTACCCAGCTGTGCCCTTGGCAGGACAACTGGTGCACCAGAGGTATGTCCATCCCGGTCCTCTCGTACTAAGGACAGCTCTCTTCAAATCTCTTTCGCCCGCAACAGATAGGGACCGAACTGTCTCAC
>QFCE01000978.1_pt1 | contig 14519 bp, 13 predicted proteins | sample 5346091 | NCBI WGS metagenome assembly QFCE01 (sample SAMN09062252, study PRJNA434731) | Human gut metagenome, whole genome shotgun sequencing project. | isolation source: stool timepoint A chromium assembly | host: Homo sapiens | collected 2015 | reverse complement strand
CCCGCCCGCCGGCATGCCGGCCAGCTCACGCGTTCCTCCAATGGTAGGAATACCGGAATCTGTCTTAAAGACATTCTCCAGCGTACCTGCCCAGCTCTTCAGCGCTTCGTCAAGCGTAAGCTCTGCATTTCCATAAGAAAGCCGTCCGTCTGCGGTCACTTCACCTACAAGCGTATAGGTAACCGAAAGCTCGCCCACTTTTCCATCGGGAACTTCCATCAGAATATCGCCAAAGCCTGCGCCAAAGAAATCTCTGGCATCCAGATTATGTTCTATCTTCACTCCCAAGCCGTTTCCAAGCGCCATTTTGCTCACTGCCGCCGCAATGCCGTGACGGTCAAGCGCATAGGCAGAAATTACCCTGCCCGCCTGAATGTCCTGGTGAAGCTTCTCATACTGATCCATAAGAGCCGGATAATCCGGAAGGTCATAAGCATCTTTGGGCGCACGAAGCCATACCAGCTTGCTGCCCGCTTTTTTCAGCTCCGGTGTGATGACATCGGAAAGTTTTGCCACATCCACTGCAAAAGATACCAGTGTAGGCGGAACATCAATGTCATTAAAGCTTCCGGACATACTGTCTTTGCCGCCAATAGAAGGCAGTCCAAAGCCCAGCTGTGCCGCATAAGCGCCGAGAAGGGCACAGAACGGCTGACTCCAGCGCGCTGGATCTTCCGTCATACGGCGGAAATATTCCTGGAACGTAAAGCGGATCTTTTTGTAGTCGCCGCCGGCTGCCACGATCTTCGCAACGGATTCTGTCACCGCCCAGGCTGCGCCGTGGTACGGGCTCCAGGAGGACAGATACGGATCAAAGCCATAGCTCATCATGGTGACCGTATTGGTTTCGCCCTTCAGTACCGGCACCTTTGCCACCATAGTCTGCGTCTCTGTAAGCTGATATTTGCCTCCATAAGGCATGAATACACTGCCTGCTCCGATCGAGCCGTCAAACATCTCTACCAGGCCTTTTTGCGAGCATACATTTAAGTCAGAAAGCGTTTCCAGCCATTTCGCCTTAACGTCAGCCACATCGGGGCGCTCTGCAAACAGATTTCCCTCTTTGTTGGGAATGTCTACAGATACTTTTGTTTCCTGATGCGCGCCATTTGTGTCAAGGAATGCACGGGAAATATTTACAATCTCTTTGTCTCTCCACACAAGGACCAGACGGGGCTCTTCTGTCACAACCGCAACCGGAACCGCCTCCAGATTCTCTTCATTTGCATATTTCAGGAAGGTATCCACGTCTTTGGGGTCCACAACCACAGCCATACGCTCCTGAGATTCGGAAATGGCAATTTCTGTTCCGTCAAGACCGGCATATTTCTTGGGAACCTTGTTCAGATCTACGCGAAGTCCTGCCGCAAGCTCTCCAATGGCAACGGAAACACCGCCGGCGCCAAAGTCATTGCACTTCTTGATCAGGCTGCTCACTTCTTCTCTTCGGAACATACGCTGGATCTTGCGCTCTGTAGGTGCATTTCCCTTCTGTACCTCTGCACCGCAGACCTCAATGGAAGCCTCGGTATGTACCTTTGAGGAACCGGTTGCCCCGCCGATTCCATCTCGTCCGGTACGTCCGCCAAGAACGATGATGATATCTCCCGGATCGGAGTTTTCACGGATAACTGCACGTCTCGGAGCCGCGCCGAGGACCGCGCCGATCTCCATACGCTTTGCCACATAATCCGGATGATAGATTTCTTTTACATAGCCGGTCGCCAGACCGATCTGGTTGCCGTAAGAGCTGTAGCCGTGAGCTGCGCCGCGCACCAGCTTCTTCTGCGGAAGCTTGCCCTTCAGGGTATCTCCCACCGGAACCGTTGGATCTGCCGCTCCGGTAACGCGCATTGCCTGATACACATAGGTGCGTCCGGAAAGCGGATCACGGATCGCACCGCCAAGACAGGTGGCTGCTCCGCCGAACGGCTCGATTTCCGTCGGATGATTGTGTGTCTCGTTTTTGAAGTTGATGAGCCACTCCTCTTCCTTGCCGTTTACATCCACAGGAACCACAATACTGCACGCATTGATCTCGTCGGATTCCTCCTGGTCTGCAAGCTTTCCTTCGGATTTTAATTTTTTCATGGCAAGAAGAGCCAGGTCCATGAGGCAGATAAATTTGTCGTCCCTGCCCTTATAAAGAACTTCCCTGTCTGCCAGATAATGATGATAGGTGCTGACAATGGGCTCTTTGTAATCGCCCTCGCCAAAATTTACTTCTGTGAGCTCTGTAGAAAATGTGGTGTGACGACAATGGTCAGACCAGTAGGTGTCAAGAACACGGATTTCCGTCACAGACGGATCGCGCTTCTCTTCCTCCCTGAAATACTTCTGGATATGAAGAAAATCCCGGAAGGTCATGGCGAGATTCAGGGAATCGTAAAGCTCTCTGAGACTGTCCTCTGCCATATCCATAAAGCCTTCAAAAATCTCAACATCCGCAGGCTCGTCAAAAACAGCAACCAGCGTCTCCGGCTTCTCCATGCCGGTCTCTCTGGAATCCACGGGATTGATGCAGTGATTCTTTACTGCTGCAAACTCTTCGTCTGTCATGTTTCCTTCCAGCACATAGGTGGTCGCAGAACGGATGATCGGCTGTGCCTTTTCATCCAGAAACTGTACGCACTGTACGGCGGAATCTGCTCTCTGGTCAAACTGGCCCGGCAGATATTCTACAGAAAACATTCTTGCATTTTCTGCTGTCTCAAAGGTTTCCAGATAGAGGTCGTCTACCGGAGGCTCCGCAAATACAGTTCTGCATGCTCTCTCAAAAACCTCATCGGAAATGTTTTCCACATCATAACGGATCAGCACCCGTACAGCGGTGATGCTTTCAATCCCAAGGTAGCTGCTGATTTCATGTTTCAGTTCCTTTGCCTGTACTGCAAAATTCGGTTTCTTTTCTACATAAACGCGTCTTACGTTGCTCATGGAAGCTCCTTTCATCTTGGCATAACTGCCTGTGCGTCTTTGATATATTCATTTTCAATTTCGCCAAATTTTCCGCTGTCTGCCTTCTTGGCCAGCTCTGCATCAATGGGCATTTTTCCCAGAACCGCAACTTTAAGTTCTGCAGCGATCTCGTCAATATGGCTCTCTCCGAACACCTTGATCTCTTTTCCACAGTCCGGACATTTCACAAAGCTGTAGTTCTCCACAATGCCAAGCACCGGCACTTTCATCATCTCAGCCATGTTGTAGGCCTTCTTTACAATCATGCGCACCAGATCCTGCGGTGAAGTCACGATCACAACCCCATCCAGAGGCAGGGACTGAAATGCCGTCAGCGGCACATCTCCGGTTCCCGGAGGCATGTCCACAAAAAGGTAATCAAGCTCGCCCCAGATAACATCGGTCCAGAACTGTTTTACCATGTTTGCAAGAATCGGGCCCCGCCAGATAACCGGCGTATCCTCCGTCGGCAGGAGAAGATTGACGGACATCACCTTAATTCCGTTATCCGTTACCATGGGATAAATCCCATTGTCATCTGCCTGGGCTGCACCAGTGAGTCCGTACATTTTGGGAATGGACGGTCCTGTGATATCCGCATCCATAATTCCTACGCGGTATCCCTTTGACGCCATCAGATTTGCAAGAGAACCGGTTACAAAGGATTTTCCCACGCCTCCCTTGCCGCTGACAACCCCGATCACATGCTTCACTTCAGAGTAGATGTTAAGCTCTGCGAGAAAGCTCTGCGGCTTGTCTTTTTGGCTGCATCCTTCGCAGCTTGTCTTATCACATGTTGTACTGCCACATTCTTTTGCCATTTTGATTCTCCTTCATCATTAAATATTATTATGGAACAGCTTTCGCTGCACGCTTACTTCATAAAACGGTCTATGGCGCGCTCCAGTTCCTTGATCGCTTCCCTGTCACCACATTCCACCGCGTCCACAATGCAGTGCTCGATATGATCCTGCAAAATGATCTTTCCGGTGTTGTTGATCGCTGCCTTCACTGCCGAAAGCTGTATCAGAACCTCGCTGCAGTCTCTGCCGCTCTCCACCATGCGCTTGATCGATTCCAGATGTCCAATGGCTCTGGACAAACGGTTCAGGACCGATTTTGTGTGCTCATGGCTGTGGGTATGCCCATGGCCTTCATGACTGTGGCTTTCATGACTGTGGCCGTGGTCCTCATGGGTGTGCTCCACAACCGTCCCGTCCGGAAGCTTGTGTATGTGAGTCTCTTTTATATCGCTCATGGGTATATTCTCCCTCTTAGAAATTTGAGATTACCGGTCAGGTCAAACTGTTCCTCAACGTCATCCCTGCGCTTCTATGCAGGCGCAGAGGGATCCGAACTTCTGACAGGGCAATCCTTTTAAGCAGCTCTAGTATAGCACAACTCCTAAATCTCTGTAAAGGAGCAGCGCTGCTTTATCCCGGAAGTTACAATATCAAAAACAACCGTTCCGTCCGGCAGGTCTGTTCTCTCGTAGGAAACCTCCTTGCCCTGGAATTTTTTCTTCACATATTCCTCAAGATCCGAAATCTCTGCTTCCTCCACAAATACATCCCGCATCTGATTTCTGGGACATTTATTAAAAATTTCCCATATCACTTCGTATTCTTTCATGGCAGGCTCCTTTGTTCTTTCCATATTTTTGTCCGGCATCTGCCGGCACCTACGGATCATTATAATTATTTTATGATTTTTTGTCAAAAATAATTGCACTTCGTCATATTTTAGCGTATCATAAAAATATTAAGCTGAAAAATCAAGATTTTTCGTCAAAGGAGAAAAAACATGCAGCTTTTAAAAGAACGTATTTTAAAAGACGGAGTTGTAAAGCCCGGAAATGTTTTGAAAGTAGACAGTTTTCTGAATCATCAGATGGACATTGACCTTATCAATGAAATCGGCAAGGAGTTCCAACGCCGTTTTGCCGGCTGTCCGATCAATAAGGTACTCACCATTGAAGCCTCCGGCATCGGCATCGCCTGCATTGCCGCCCAGTATTTCCACGCTCCTGTGGTCTTTGCCAAAAAGGCGCAGAGCATCAACCTGGACGGTGAAATGTACACCACAAAGGTGGAATCCTTCACCCACAAAAAAGTATACGACGTCATCCTCTCCAAGAAATTCCTCGGCCCCCAGGACCATGTTCTTCTGATCGATGATTTTCTCGCCAATGGATGTGCGCTTCTGGGACTGATCGACATTGTCAAAAAATCCGGCGCAACTCTGGAAGGCGCCGGTATTGTCATCGAAAAAGGCTTCCAGTCCGGCGGACAGACCATTCGCGACATGGGGATCCATCTGGAATCTCTGGCAATTATTGATTCCATGACCGACGACAGTCTGACCTTTCGGGAATAAACTACATAACAAAAACACAGAAGAGCTGTTGCAATATGGCGTTCCGGCAGATCCGCCGGAACTCTATCACAACAGCTCCTTTTTATGCTTCTTTCGTTGTAAGTGCGGCCGTTGGCTTCGGCGTCTCTTCCGGGGCCTCGGTGGGTGTCGGCTCCGGCTCTTCCGTCGGCGCAGGCTCAGCTGCTTCGGTGGGTTCCGGTTTTGGTGTCGCTGTCGGCGCTTCCGTCACACGCAGTTCCTGTGTCACTGCCGGCGTCGCTGTCACCGTTGGCTCCGGCGTCACTGTCGGCTCCGGTACAGGCGTTTCAGTGATCTCCGGCTCCACCTGCTCTGCCGTATAGTAGCCATTGTCAATGAGCAGCTGGTAATTCCCCGCATCAATCAGCTGCAGATCACAGGTATTTGTGCGGATGATCCGTCTGCCGTTGTCATACTGTTCGTAATCTGTCACTTCCGGGTCTTCTCCCTGAAGCTTTGCCGTCACCATTTCCACACACTCCTGCGCAAGCGTGCGATTGTCGCAAAATACCGTACAGCTCTGGCTGCCTTCCGCGACACGCTTCACTGCCTCCGCTTCGCTTCCGGCACCGGTTATCACAGGCCATCCTTCCTGCCCGGGCACGTATCCCATTTCTTTGACAAGGCCGGATACCGCCCCTGCAAAAGCATCCTTTGCCGTACAGATAATATCCGGCATGCTGCCGTCTGCATAAAACTCCTGAAGGATCAAAGACAGCTCTCTCTTCACAGTTTCTTCGCTGCCCCGCATCACAGAGGCATCGTCAAAACTGGTACGGCCGGAGGGGCAGACAAGGGTACCATCCTCAAAATAGGGATTCAAAACTTCCATTACCCCATTATAAAAAAACAGCTCCTCCGTACTGTCCGGCTCTCCCATAAAGAATTCTATGCTCCGCGTCTGTTTTTCCTCTCGCGCACTCTCAAGCTGCGCCTGTTCCACGATCGCGTTTCCTACCGTCTGTCCCATGGTCCTTGTATTAAAGGTCACAAAATATGACACTGCATCTGAATTCATGATCAGATCATCATAGGAAAATACCGATACAGACTGTTCTTTTGCCTGCGCAAGACTTTCCTCCAGACTGTATACATCCACAGGCGCGACCACAAGGGCATCCACCTCTGCCGCCAGCAGCTCTCTGATCTGCGCTTCCTGGGAAGCAGCGTCATTGTCTGCCCACAAAACAGAAGTCTCATACCCAGCCTCCGCAAAGCTTTCCTGAAGCTTCTGGGCATCTGCGGCCCAGCGCTCGTCTGTCTCTTCCGAGGGAAGACATACGCCTACCGTGCCGTGCGGTTTCTCTTCTTCCTCCTCCGGCTCCTCTGCGTTTTCAACCTCGTCATCTTTCCCGCTTTCAATATCCGCACTCGTCTTGGCCGCTTCCGTGGCTTTATTCGTGCCGCAGCCTGAAAATGCTGCCGTCAAAAGCAGACTTCCCAAAAGAATTCCTGCTGTTCTTTTTTTCATAATCGGTTTCCTTTCTTCGACAAATCTCAGATTCAGCTTTCTTTATATTCCCTGGCAATCATTTTGAGATACTCCCGGTAATTCCTGGCCGCCTTTTTTGGCTTCACAATATGTATCTCTCTGCCAAGAGAACAGAGCCATCCGTAAAAATCTGCCCCCTCCATCAGCGGGGCGGTCGCCAGGAACACCCCGTCATCCTTCTGCACATATGCCGCATCTTTTCCCAGATACCGCTCCACTTGGCTCCGAATACTGTCGCTGCATCGAAGCTTCATCTGCTTCTCCTTGTTCTGCAGAGCCTTGTCCTGCTCTTTCCAGGCATTTCTGTCAGCGATATAGTACCCGCCTTCTTTTCCCCGGCGATATCTCACATCCACGCCAAAGGAGCGAAGCGTCTCCATATCATCATAAATGCTTTTCCGTTCCGCCTGGATTCCCTGCTCCAGAAGGTTGTCAAGGATCTGCTGCATCGTGAGACACTCCGACGCTCCTGTATGTTCCAGCATCCTCTGCAGATACAAAATCTTTGCTTTCTGCTTCATGGACTTTGCCATAATTTCACACCCCGATATGTTCCGAAATTCCCATTCTTTTTAAAAAGCAAGGTGTCAAAAGCCCAAAGCTTTCGGCACCTTGCTGACTGTCATTTACTGTTCGGAAAATTCGTCCTTCCCTACGCCGCACAGCGGGCAAAGAAAGTCTTCCGGAATATCTTCGAATTTGGTTCCCGGTGCGATCCCGCCTTCCGGATATCCTGCCTCTTCGTCATATTCCCATCCGCATACGTCACAAACATATACCATAATAGCTGCTCCTTTCTGTACTTCTCTGTCACTTATGGATCTGCCGTTATAAATATCGGCCGGTCAAGCTCATTATACCTTCCTGTTTTCCTGAATGCAAGGGCTTCTTCACAGAAACTTGTTTTCAGTGCTCATTCCCCGCAAAACGCTGATATACATAGGTGTTGGCTTCCTTTTCCTGCGCATCGTCCAGAGGCGCCAGCGTCACCGGCTGACTGTATTTGCGCTCCAGCGCTTTTTGGATAAGCCAGTCCGCAAGCTGTGGATTTTTGGGAAGCAGCGGGCCATGAAGATAGGTCCCTATCACGTTTTTGTAAACCACGCCCTCGCAGCCGGATTTTCCGTCATTGCCAAATCCGCACAGAACGTTGCCCAGGGGCTTATTTTCTCCGATAAAAGTTCTTCCTCCGTGATTTTCAAATCCGACCACCGGCATGTCAAACATGTCGCTTTCGAGCACAATATTGCTGATAAGACGCCTTTCTCCCTGTTCTGTATACATATCCACAAGGGAAAGCCCCTCTATGGTGTCCTGCTCTGTCTTATAGTATTTTCCAAGCAGCTGATAGCCGCCGCAGATTGCGATCACTACGCCGTTGTTTTCCACATATTCCTGAAAATCCCCGCGGATTTTGCGCAGCTTTTCACATACAAGTCTCTGTTCTCTGTCAGAGCCCCCTCCCAGAAGCACGATGTCCAGTCCGGAAAAGTCAATGGCGTCGTCAAGCTCAAAGCTTACGACTTCTGCCTCGATTCCCCGCCACTCACAGCGTTTTCTGAGACATTGGATGTTCCCGCGGTCCCCGTAAAGATTCAGCAAATCCGGGTACAGATGTCCGATGGTAAGCTTCATGCCTTCTCTCCCTCCAGTTTCTTCAGAATGTTGCGCGTGGAAAACAATGCCGTATAATTCACCAGCACATAGAGGTTCCCGACGCCGTCTTCTATGCGGCTCTGGATCGCTTTTTCCACATCTTCTTCCAGCATGGACGAAATATCCACATACTTCAGGCGCAGACGCATATCCTGACAACGGATTCCGCTGACGGTGATGGAGTGAATGCTCTCATCCCGAAACAGATCAAAATCCACATCCCACAGCCAGGAAATATCGATCCCGTCCTGGGCATTATCGTTAATGGCAATAATGATATCCTTCGGGGAGCTGTCCTGCATGACTGCGGAAATATTCTGGTTAAAGCCTGCCGGATTCTTTGCAAGGTTCAGCACAATGCCGCATCCCTTGATGCGGAACTGCTCCATACGTCCGTTTTCCGGATTAAAGCGCGTGAGCATCTCCTGAAAATGCTCCCCGGAAAATCCGGCAGTGCGGATGCCCGCATAGGCTGCCAGAATATTGTACACATTGTAAAATCCTTTGTAGTTGGCAACCAGACGTCTTCCTTCCACGCAAAACGAAAGCTGCTCTCCAACGCTCACCTCCTGTGCGTCATAGGTCAACGCCGGCCTTGCGAATCCACATTTGGGGCACCTGTAATCCCCCAGCTGGCTGTAATGATAAAAGCTGTACTGGAGACGTTCCCCGCAGCATTTGCAGAAACGTCCCTCCCGGATTTCGCTTGCCGCTGATTTTATCACGGGACGGCTGATCCCGTAAGTGATCAGCGGGTGCCCGCTGTTTAAGGCCAAATATGCAGAAAGAGCATCGTCTCCGTTGACGATCACGGTAAGTCCCGGAACCTTCTGTATCATTTCCTCCAGGATCTTCATCGTAATGTCAATTTCTCCATAGCGATCCAGCTGGTCGCGGAAAAGGTTGGTCAGCACCATGTAGTCCGGCTTCACTGCCGGGAAAATATAGCGTGTCGAAGCCTCGTCCGCCTCGATGCAGGCATAATCCGCATCCAGATTTCCGTTCAGCTTCGCGCCCAGCACAAACGCAGCCACCACGCCGTTCAGCATATTGGAGCCTGTGTGATTGCAGATCACCTTTTTGCCCTCTGCCTCCAGAGCCGCGCAGAGCATATTGTTGGTGGTCGTTTTTCCGTTGGTTCCGCATACCACAAAGATTTTTTCCCGCACCTGCGCAGAAAGCTCTTCCAGTATGGCCGGGCAGATTTTGAGGGCTATCTTTCCCGCCCAGGTCACACCCTGGCGCCCCATTTTCCGGCACACAAACCCTGCTGTCTTTGCCGCCCACACGGCCAGCATTCTTCTTATCTTCATTCCTGTACTTCCTTTGTCTTTTTCATAAATGCCTCAATTTCTTCCACAGTTCTGGGAATGGCTTCTGTCAGCACCTCACACCCGTCCTTCGTCACCAGAATGGTGTCCTCAATACGGATCCCGATCCCCAGCTCCTCAAAATACAGCCCGGGCTCCAGCGTAAACATCATATTCTCCTGAAGAGGCGCATTGTCATCGCCCACGTCATGGGTATAAAGCCCAATGTAATGGCCTGAGCTGTGGAAATAATACTTCATGATCTCTTCCGGCTTCCCGATCATGCCAAGCCGTATCAGCTCCTGCGCCATAACCGCCTTGCTGATCTCCTGCAGCTCATTCTTGGGCTGTCCTGGCTTTGTGCGGGCGATGGCCGCTTCCAGGCCTTTGAGAACCACGTTGTAAAGGTCTTTCTGCTGTTTCGTAAACTGTCCGTTTACCGGAAAAGTCCTGCTTACATCTGAAGCATACCCGCCCCACTCTGCTCCCAGATCAAAGAGTATCATATCTTTGTCCTGCATTTTTCTGTCGTTTGCCACATAGTGCATCACGCAGGCATTTTTGCCCGAAGCCGCAATAGTGTTGAAAGCAAACCGGGCATGGCTGGACTTCACCACAAAATCAAAGTACGCCTCAGCCTCACATTCCAGCATCTCCGGCCTTAGGTGCGCCAAAATATTTTTGACGCCCTCCACCGTGATATCGCAGGCTCTGCGGTGAAGCGCGATCTCGTCTGCTTCTTTCACCTGCCGCATCAGAGCCATGTCTTCAAATGTATTATATACCGTCAGCCACGGATAAGAATCCCTCACCTTTTTTGCAAAACGCTGCGCCGGGTTCATGGTAAAACCGTTCTCCCAGCTTGCAATATCAATATAGAAATTCTGGATATGGTTCCTTCTCCCAAAAAGGGGAAGCTTTTCCTTAAAGCGTTCCAGATATTCCACATTCTCGATTCCCGTTTCGGCTTTTACACTCTCTTTGTCATAGGAAATCCCCTGCCAGCGTGCCTTCATCTCATCCGGATGGTCGATAAACAGGGTCTCCCTGTAAACCCCGCCGATTTTGACTGCCATAAAAACTGCCTTCGGCTGGTCAAAGCCTGTGAGATAATAAAAATTGGCATAGGGCGTAAAAGGAAACATCTGGTCTCCTCTGTCCTCTTTCTCTTCTCCCGCAAACACAAACCCCATGGAATTCTCTTTCAGGAGCATACGGTAACGTGCGCGCCTGGAGGCATGAAATTCTTTGCTTACCATCCAAGTTTCCCTCCTTTGTCCTAATACAATACGATTTTACGCCAAAAAACGTCAGGAATCAATAACAAAAAATACAGCCGAAGCATACGGCTGTATTTTTTATTATTATTTGCAGTTGTTCAAAGCTTATACCAGCTCGATCAGAACTTCCATTGCAGCATCGCCCTTACGCGGTCCGATCTTTACGATTCTGGTGTAACCACCGTTGCGGTTTACATACTTGGGAGCGATTTCGTTGAACATTTTGTCAACCATGTCAACACTCTTTGTGTTTTTCTTTCTTCCAGCACCCTTAGCAGGTACTTCTTTCACCGGATAAAATACCTTCATCATCTGACGGCGTGCATGCAGTCTGGACGGAGCATCTTTGGTGATCTCTTTCTGAACTTCATCGTATACGGTTTTCTTCTTGCCGTCTACAACTTCTTTTACTCTCTTGCCGTCAGCGTCTTTTCTTGCAACCTTTGCAGTTACGGTAACCTTTTCAAAGTTGTCTTTCTCGCGAACAGCCATAGCAATCATGCTCTCAGCAATCTTGCGGATTTCTTTTGCCTTTGCTTCTGTAGTACGGATTTTTCCGTGGTACAGAAGATTGGTAACCTGATTTCTCAGAAGTGCTTTTCTCTGTGCAGATGTTCTGCTTAATTTTCTATATCCTGCCATTTTATTTTCCTCCATCTGTGGGACATCTGTACATGCTTGTTCGGTCTTACTGCACAGATGCTTTGGCAATCCCCACTGTAATTATAATGATTCCTTCCTTCGAGGGAGTTCCCACGAACCTCAGGCTGCGCCTGGTTTTCGCTAAGTGCTCTACTCCTCGGAGGGCTGAAGCTGAAGGCCCAGCTCCTTGAGTTTTGCAAGCACCTCTTCCAGTGACTTACGGCCCAGATTACGAACCTTCATCATATCGTCAGAGGTCTTGTTGCACAGCTCTTCCACTGTATTGATACCTGCTCTCTTCAGACAGTTATAGGAACGAACAGAGAGCTCAAGCTCGTCAATGCTCATCTCCAGAACCTTTTCTTTTTCATTGTCCTCTTTCTCGATCATGACCTCAGCGGTCTTTGCGTTTTCAGACAGATCAATGAAGAGGCTCAGGTGCTCACTCAACACCTTTGCCGCAAGGCTTACTGCCTCGTCCGGATCCAGGGTACCGTTCGTATATACGTCCAATGTCAGTTTGTCATAATCCGTCACCTGGCCTACACGAGTGTTTTCCACAATCATGTTGACTCTGTCTACCGGAGTATAAATCGCATCCACTGCGATCACACCAATGGGCATATTCTCGGATTTGCCTTTGTCTGCGCTGATATATCCACGTCCCTTTGTAATGGTCAGCTCCATTGCAAGTCTGCAGTCTTTGCCGCCATTGAGGGTTGCGATGACCTGGTCGGGATTCATGATCTCGATGTCCTGGTCTGCCTGGATATCCGCTGCAGTCACAACGCCCTTGCCCTCGCACTCGATGTAAGCGGTTTTGGGCTCGTTGTCGCTGCTGGTATTTTTGATCGCAAGGCTCTTAAGATTCATAATGATCTCGCTCACATCCTCTTTCACGCCGGGGATGGAGCTGAACTCATGAAGAACACCGTCAATTTTCACCTGGCTTACTGCCGCTCCCGGCAGGGAGGACAGCATAATTCTTCTGAGAGAATTGCCAAGAGTTGTACCGTATCCTCTTTCCAGAGGCTCCACTACGAATCTTCCAAATTTTTTATCTTCCGATATTTCGGTAATTTCGATTTTGGGTTTGTTAAAATCAAACACTATAAGATTCCCTCCTTACTGGGTTAGTTGACGTCTGAGGGTATTTTACGGATTACTTGGAGTACAACTCGACGATAAGCATCTCGTTTACGGGAACGTCGATTGCTTCTCTGGTCGGAAGCTCTTTTACAACTCCGCTGAGTGCTTCCTGGTTTACATCCAGCCACTCCGGAACAAGTCTTCCACCGGTAACCTCAAGGATAGCTTTGTATCTTTCAGAGGATTTGCATTTTTCTTTGATCTCAATTGCGTCGCCAGCTTTTACAAGGTAAGACGGAATGTTTACACATTTGCCGTTTACCAGTACATGCTTGTGGTCAACGATCTGACGTGCCTCACGTCTTGTTCTTGCGAAGCCCATACGGAAGATCACGTTGTCCAGACGGCTTTCCAGCATGATCATCAGGTTTTCACCGGACTGACCCTGCATTCTGTCCGCTTTTTTGTAGTAGTTGCGGAACGGTTTCTCAAGAACACCGTAAATAAATTTTGCTTTCTGTTTTTCACGAAGCTGAAGACCATATTCAGATACCTTGCGGTTTGCACGTTTCAGCTGTCTTGTGGATTTCTTATCAATTCCTAAATAAATGGGGTCCAGGCCAAGGGAACGGCATCTTTTCAGGACCGGTACTCTATCTACTGCCATCTTGCTCTACCTCCTAATTAAACTCTTCTGCGTTTTGGCGGACGACATCCGTTATGGGGAACGGGTGTTACGTCACGGATGCTGGTTACCTCAAGGCCGCATGCCTGAAGGGCACGGATTGCTGCCTCACGGCCGGAACCAGGTCCTTTTACCATAACATCAACAGTCTTCAGACCATGAACCAGGGCAGCCTTTGTAGCAGTCTCTGCTGCCATCTGTGCTGCATAAGGGGTAGATTTCCTTGAACCTTTAAATCCCAGACCACCGGCACTTGCCCAGGAAAGAGCATTTCCTTCGCTGTCAGTCAGTGTAACAATTGTATTGTTAAAAGAAGACTGGATATGTGCCTGTCCGCGTTCAACGTTTTTCTTGACACGACGCTTTGTCGTTGTTTTTCTTGTCGCTTTTGCCATTTTAAAACTAACCTACGCTTTCCTTTTAATGATAATATTTATAGTTATAAGGAAGCTCGACCGGAAACACCATGTTCACTACACTCGCCGATTCGTTATACTCATCGTTCGTCAAGTGACCAGGTGGGCTTTCTCACCAGGCTCTGCTTTGCATCGCCAAGTGTTCCATGCCAGTTCCTTCGAGCGAAGTTCACACCAAACTCAAGCTGCGCTTGTCAGCTCGCTTTCGTCAAGTGCTCTATTTCTTCTTATTAGCAACTGTTCTCTTCGGACCTTTACGTGTTCTTGCATTGGTCTTTGTCTTCTGACCACGAACCGGAAGTCCTTTACGATGACGGATACCTCTGTAGCATCCGATTTCCTGCAGTCTCTTAATGTTGAGGGCGATTTCTCTTCTAAGGTCACCTTCCACCATCATTGTCTCATCAATGACAGCGCTGATTCTCTTTACCTCATCGTCGGTCAGGTCTCTGACACGTGTGTCAGGATTTACCTCTGCCTGAGCAAGAATCTTGGTTGCGCTCGGTCTTCCGATACCGTAAATATAGGTAAGGCCGATTTCGATACGTTTTTCTCTTGGTAAGTCTACACCAGCTATACGAGCCATGTACTGTTTCC
>QFCE01000542.1_pt1 | contig 14576 bp, 15 predicted proteins | sample 5346091 | NCBI WGS metagenome assembly QFCE01 (sample SAMN09062252, study PRJNA434731) | Human gut metagenome, whole genome shotgun sequencing project. | isolation source: stool timepoint A chromium assembly | host: Homo sapiens | collected 2015 | reverse complement strand
CTGACGCAAGTGTTATTATATATGAACTAATTTCAAAAGTCAACACTTTTTTTAAATTTTTTTTATTTTTTTTGTTTTTTATTTTTTCATGCATTTTCAGCACAGATAAGCCCGATTTTCATGTTAGCTTATCTGTGCATAAAATAGCATTCTTTCAAACATTCTGCCTACTCTACAGATACCGTATTTCCGGTCGAAGCATTTCATTTTTTTCTGCCTCGATCACAATGTAACTCGGCCTTCTATCACTTTGACGCGGATAACTCAAACTTCCTGGATTTGCTACCAGAATCCCGCTGTTCCATTCCACGATCGGTCGGTGAGTATGACCATAAAACACTGCCTGTGCTCCTCCTGACGATGCTGCAAGCGCCAGGCGTTCTGTTCCCATAGAAACATAATAAGCATGTCCATGTGTCAGCATTACTTTCTGATCTGCAATGCGTACCTCTGCTTCTCTTGGCAAATCTGACCAGAAATCATTATTACCAGCTACCATGTAGACCGGACACTCCATCACTGCCCGAATGTAATCTTCTCCCTCTTCCACATCTCCAAGATGAATCAACATATCCGGCTGGCCTTCCCTTTCCAGCATTTTATCAAAATTTCCATGTCTCCCGTGCGTATCACTGATTACAAGTATTTTCATATTTCTTCTCCATTACTTTTCGCATTGACCGCAGCGCTTTTCCACGATGACTTACTTCATTCTTCTGCTCCGGTGTAATTTCTGCTGAAGTCATTCCGAATTCCGGAAGGAAAAAGATTGGATCATATCCAAATCCGTTCGCTCCCGCAATCTTGTATCCTATCCGACCTTCCATAGCCTCACACACGACTTCCTCTGTTCCATCCGGAAATACTGCCGCGATCGCACACACAAATCTGGCTGTCCTTTTCTCGTCAGGAACTCCCTCTAAACGATCAATCAGCATCTGGTTCTTAATGTCATAAGAAGTATCTTTTCCTGCATAACGTGCAGAATAGATTCCCGGTTCTTTATTCAGATAATCTATTTCCAGTCCGGAGTCATCCGCCAGAATAATATCTGAAGGGAGATGTTCTGCAATTGCTCGCTCTTTAATCAATGCATTTTCTTCAAATGTTGTCCCAGTTTCTTCTACATCCGCATCGATTCCGGCTTCTTTAATAGATAAAATTTCCATTCCAAGATCAGAAAGAATCATCTTGATTTCTTTCATTTTATTTTGGTTTCCTGTTGCAAAAATAATTCTTTTTTCCATCTATATACTCCTTTACTTCTTCGGTCTCGGTGGTTTTGGTCCCAAAAACTGATAGTAATAAGTCTTTAGCATTCCATTATATATTTTGCGATTTTTATCCGCTTTTCTGCCCATATATTTTTCTGTATCTTCATAAGACGTAATCAGGTATGCAGACCAGCTGTCTAATTGCCGATAAGCATCTCCCAACGCGCGATAAATGTCCGGCAGCGCCTCTTTTTCTTCCAACCGTTCTCCGTATGGCGGATTCGTAATAAGAAATCCATATTTTTTCGGGTGACTCAAATCCTTCACTGCCCGCTCCTGAAAATGAATCAGATGATCCACGCCTGCCTCTCTTGCATTATGTCTTGCGATTCGAACCATATCTTTGTCAATATCATACCCCTGAATATCCACTTCCACGGAATCATCCACAAGATCATTCGCTTCATTTATCGCTTCATACCAGAGCTTCTTCGGAATCAGATTATTCCACTTCTCTGCTGTAAAAGAACGATTCATACCAGGTGCAATATTCGCTGCCATCATTGCCGCTTCAATCGGAAATGTCCCGCTTCCACAAAACGGATCCACAAGAATCCTGTCTTTCTTCCACGGAGTCAGCATAATAAGCGCTGCTGCCAGCGTCTCCGAAATAGGTGCTTTTCCGGCAGTTTCGCGATATCCTCTCTTATGCAGAGAACTTCCCGATGTATCAATTCCAATCGTCACAATATCTTTCATCAGAAATACTCTGATCGGATATTCTGCTCCTGTCTCCTGAAACCATTCAATGTGATATTTCTCTTGGAGACGCTTTACAATTGCCTTCTTCATAATAGACTGGATATCTGATGGACTGAAAAGCTTACTTTTAATTGAAGATGCTTTTGCCACCCAAAACTTCCCGTCTGCCGGAATCCACTGTTCCCACGGAAGTGCCTTCGTCTTATCAAATAATTCTTCAAAACTGCTTGCTTTAAACGAGCCTGCTTTTAAAAGCACTCTCTCTGCCGTTCTCAGAAAAATATTCGCTCGCACAAGCGCTTCCATATCTCCGTAAAATGTCACCCTGCCATCTTCCACGCTGGCAATTTCATAGCCAAGATCAAGAACTTCTCTTTTCAAAACTGATTCCAATCCAAAATGACACGGTGCGATCAATTCTATCATATTCATCTGTTTTTCTCCTCTGTTATCTGATAACTTCTATATTAATGTGATTTAGAAACACTGTCAACATGATGCTGTCAAAAAATCTCCGTTGTTCTCAATACTCCAAAAACCGGATTGAAGAAAAACAAGTCTTCTCCAATCCGGTTCATTCCGATCTACCAATATCTTACTTTGCCTTCTCTACCGTGCGTTCTGTTTCGCCTTAACTGCGCTGCTTAACAAAAGCACTGTCATCAAAACTGCCAGCACAGCCACTATTATCCATGCTGTATGATAAGAGCCTGTCATATCATATGTCGCAGCAATCATAGGTGATCCTACCGCAAATCCTGCATTCACAAACACAGAAACAAAACCATACGTTTCCGCATAATGCTCTGCGCCAAAAAGTTTACTTGTAAGCACTGATCCCGATACCGTTCCAATACAAGTCCCAAATCCAAAAATAACAGCCATAATATATAGCATCATCTCTGAGCGATCAATGAAAAGAAGCATAATCACAGCAAGAATAAATGCTGTATTTCCAAACAGAATTCCCGCTTTCGCACCATATTTATCAAATACATGCCCCAACACAAGCTTGCCCGGAACTGCAATTGCCAGATATAAAGATACGATAGATGCTGCTTTTGCTGCAGAATATCCGGCATCAGTAATCGCTGATGGGATATGGGAAATAATCGCTCCGGTTACAGAAATCAATGCAATACCTATAATAAACATCCAGAACACTGACATCTTACGAAGCTCTTTTAAAGATACATTCCACTCTTTCTCTTTTGACGCTGCTTTTACATTAGCATTCTCCCCATAACCATACGGCACAAGTCCCTTGTCCTCCGGTTTCTGTCGAATTATCAATGCTGCTACCGGAACAAGCACAACAAACATAAGAACAGCAAGAATTACATATGTCTGTCTCCATCCTTGTTCCGTAATAAGTTTCGCAATAATCGGACTTAACAAAGCTCCGCCAATTCCCGAACCTGCCATTGCAATACTCATAGCAAGCCCGCGCTGTTTTTGAAACCAGTTTGTAATTACAATAGACACCGGAAGCATTGTTGACGCAGATGCAAAAATTCCCACAAATACCGCAATAATATAAAATGCTGCCAATGTATTGGCAACAGAAAACATTCCATAGCTTACCGCAACTCCTGCAACGCTTATTACCAATACCTTATGCATACACTTCTGTGACATAATCTTTCCAACAAACGGTGATAACACAATCATAACCAGCGTACTGATAGAACTAGCCAATGTATACGCACTTCTGGCAAAACCAAGATCTTCTGTGATTGGTGTAATAAAAAGGCTTGCACAACTTACAAGCGGTGCATAAGCCAATGCCATAATCAATACACAGCTGACAACGATAAACCAACCATAAAAAACTTTTTTCTTTCCATTCATTTTATTTCTTCTTCCTCTCTTCTATTCATCTCCGTGTTTTTCCAACCAGTCCATTGCCACTTTTGCATATGCAGCAGCTCCAATTGGCAAACTTGCTTCATGAAACTGTACTTTTGGATTATGCTGTCCTACCCATTTACTCTGATCGTCTACACCTGCTCCAATTGCAAAATATGCATTTGGCACACAATCCGAAATAAACGCAAAATCTTCAGATCCCATAACATGATACAGAGGCAGAATCTGAAAATCCGGATTCAGTTCCTGAATACTATCCACGCATTCCTTAATCACATCTTCTGTACAATTGACAGCCGGTACATTATAAAGTACTTCCAACTCTGCTTTTGTACGATACGTTTCTGCAACTGTATTGATCACCTCTTCAATTCGATGAATCATTTTCTCTGCAATTTCTTTTTTAAATGTACGAAGTGTTCCCTGAAGCACAGCTCGCTCAGGAATAATATTGGCTGCATTTCCGGCATCAAACTGTCCAATCGTCAATACCGCTTCCTCGGCTGACGGACACTCTCTTGCAATCAGCGACTGCATTGCAAGATAAATCTGCACGCCTGTATTAATCGGATCTACACAGATTTCCGGTGTGGAGCCATGTCCTCCTTTTCCTGTAAGAGTAATTTTAAACCCATACACAGAAGACATCGGTTCCGGTCCATATCCAATCAGACCAACCGGTACTGTAGACGAAACATGCATCGCAAATGCTGCATCTACATGCGGATTCTCTAAAATTCCATCTTCTACCGCCGCTTTACCGCCATGGAATGTCTCCTCTCCCGGGGTTGAAACAGCAATTTTACACAACCTTTCAATTCGTTTTCATGAGCCTTCAATAATTTGGCAGCGCCAAGCAAAATCGTGGCGTGAAGATCATGTCCACATGCGTGCATACATCCGTTTTCAGACGCAAACTCTACTCCGGATTCCTCTCTTACCGGAAGTGCATCCATATCACTTCTCAAAAGAAAACAATGTTTTCCCTCTCCGATCAGCGCTGTTACATAGCCGGCTTTTTCTGATACCGTATATGCAATCCCCATTTCTTTCAATTGTTCTTTCACAAAAGCAACTGTTTCCGGCAGAATCATATCCAATTCAGGATGTCTGTGCAAATATCTTCTCCATTTCGTAAGTTCCTCCGCAAATTCTGTTGCTTCCTGAAGTAATGTTTTTACCATAGTTTTTCCTCCTTTGAGCGGATATTGTTGATAAAAAAATACCCGTCTGTTATGATAAGATTATTCTTCTTATGACAAATTATAACATTGCCTTTTTTCACACAGGCATTATCAAATTGGTTATGGAAACATACTAATTTTGTTATGGAGATATCTTTGATTTTATTCTTTACTACTGATTTTCATCACAATATTCGGAGGTCACATATGAATTTCACACATTTAGAATACGCTGTTACAGTCGCAAAACATGGTTCCATTAGCCGGGCTGCTCAAGAGCTTTTTGTATCCCAGCCATATCTGAGCAGCATGATCAAAAAATTAGAAGAAGAGCTTAGTTTTTCTATTTTTAATCGTACAAGAAATGGCATCACCGTCACAACTACCGGTCAGACCTTTATTTCCAGCGCATGCAGAATTCTTTTGGAACTTCATAAAATCAATGAGCTTTCATCCACACACTCTGATACCCCTTTAAAAATTGCCTCGTATTACTCTACATTTGTCACAAAAACGTTTCTCAATTTTATACAACGTTCTGACACCCAGACTTCAGACAGCTTAAGTGAAATGGGTGTGCGAAACATTTTTCAGTCCATTTTATCCGGTGAAAACTCTCTCGGAATTTTTTTCTATGCACCTTCGAAACGGAATGCTTACATACAGCTGGCAGATGAATACCATTGTATTTGTCAGGATCTGTTTCCTCCATTTCATTTGTACATACTCACAGTAAATTCACATCCACTTGCTTCTCTTCCTTCAGTCTCTATTAGAGACATTATGCAATATAATTATGTTTGTTATAACGACACTTCTTCTTTAAAATATTTAAACATATTAGGTCTTGAAAAGAAGAAGCATATCCTTCAGGTGTCTGATCGCGGAAGTATGTTGGATGCAGTCCATACCGGAAATTATATTTCAGTAACCAGTATTTTAGAAAAACCTTCCAGCTGTGATTTTCAATTAATACCTATATCTGATCCAGGTTTTTATATGAATTCCTGTTATGTAAAAGCTCGTATCAGTCCACTGACCTCACGCGAACATGAATTTATCTGCTACCTTCGCAAACAGTTTTCTGAGCAGATTAACCCAACACCATAAATAACATTCAAAAAAAAGACTGTGCCCCGGTAGTGCTTTCGCTTTCCCATCGGTACACAGCTTTTTATTTATTCCCAAATTGTCCTATTTCGTTTTTTAATATCCATTATACTCGTTTTGAGATCTGTTCTTTCCTGATGCAGTTTTGCTTGAAGAATTTGTTCCTGCATAATTGCTTTCTCCGTCTCTATGACAGCTTTTGGAAGCTGAACTGGCTGAACGGTTTTTTGCTCGGTCTTCTGTGCGATTCTTCGCATTGCCGGCTGCATTGCTAACAGCTTTATTCTTGTTCATCTCATCTGAAAATGTGTTTGTGTTTTTATTCTTTGCCATAATATAATTCCTCCTGTTTTTTATTACACCCTTATTATTTCAAGAGAAACTATTTTTTATACATAGAATCAAAAAGGAAGATTTTGAGATTTTTATATTTTTTTCTTGCTTTTTTTAATCCATTATATTATACTACTAACTGTAGGAAGTATTCTTTCTACAACCCCTTATTAATTATTTATACTCCCCTCAAAAGACCGATGGCTCCCCCATCGGTCTTTTATTTTTGCATATATCAAATTTCCAAAAAATCAACGAGTCTTTCCGCTCTCTCACCTTCTGGAATCCTTCACCAGCTTTAAGATCAGACACAGGATCAACAGCGGAACAAATATCGGTGCCAGAATACTGATGATTCCTCCAATTACAGCCACAACTAATACGATAACACCAATGATTCCAAGAAGAAGCACCAGTTTCTTCCACCATGTATCAAGTCCGAAGACATGCACTCCTCCGTGTCCTGATTCCTCGTCATAGCCCTGTTCATACGTCCGGCTTCTCTGTCTTTCCGGCTCATAGCTGTCATATGTTTCCCCCGTATTTCCCTTGATTTCTTCCGAGGTAATGATATTCTTCGCAATTGCCCATGGGTCGCCAAGCTCTTCTATTACTTCTGACTCTTTTCTGCCTTTTCGCACTTCTTCTGTAATATAATCATTATAATAATCCACATTATCCCGAATTACATTTCCCGAAAGGTCATTCGCAAGCGCTTTTTTTAATTTATCTAAAAATTCCCGTTTTGTCATGATTGCCCTCCTTACAGGATTTTACATACTTTGGTATAAAAAACCCTGAACTTAGAATAGCACAATCATGTGTCCATTCCAAGTCCAGGGTTCTTAAATTTTTCTAATGTATTTCTAAAATAATTTCTTCGTCTAACGAATGACCTGCTCTTTTTTGTTTATACTTCAAATATCAGATCTCCGTAAGAAGGCATCGGCCATGCTTCTTTATCAACAATCATTTCCAGTTTATCAACCGGTGCACGGAGTGCTTCCATAGCAGGTACTACATCGAAGTGATAGAATCTTGCCTGATCTTCTCCCTCTTCCATAGCTGCTGCCTGATCTGTTACAACCTTCAGTGCTTCCAACGCTTTCTTAGACTCTGCTAATAATCCGGATACTTCTGTCAGAAGTTCTGCCTGAACAGATGCATCTGCGCCGGCTTCTTTTACTGCAACTACTGTATCTGCAAGTTCTTTCGTATATTTAATAATTGCAGGAATAATCTGTTTGCTTGCCATATCGATCATAGTACGTGCTTCAATATTGATTGCCTTTGCATAGCTTTCAAATTTGATCTCTGCACGGGATTCCAGCTCAGCTTTTGTAAATACTTTGAATTTTTCAAACATATTGATAGCCTTGTCTGTAGTCAGGGCAGGTATTGCTTCTACCATAGATTTGATATTTGGAAGTCCACGTCTTTCAGCTTCCTCTACCCATGCATCTGAGTATCCATTACCGTCGAATACCACTTTCTGATGCTCTGTCGCATATTTCTTGATCAGGTCATGAACTGCTTCATCAAAGTTATCTGCTTTTTCAAGGACATCACAAGCCTCTGAGAATGCTTCTGCAACGATTGTATTCAGTACTACGTTTGGTCCTGCGATTGAATCACGGGAACCTACCATACGGAATTCGAATTTGTTACCTGTAAATGCAAATGGTGATGTTCTGTTACGGTCTGTTGCATCTTTTGCAAGATCCGGAAGTGTGTCAACTCCTGTCTGAAGTTTTCCACCTTTCAGACTGTGTGTAGCTTCTCCTGTACTGATCAGCTGTTCCAGCACATCCTCTAACTGTTCTCCAAGGAATACAGAAATGATTGCCGGTGGTGCCTCATTGGCTCCAAGTCTGTGATCATTTCCCGGGTCTGCTGCAGATTCACGAAGAAGATCTGCATGTGTATCTACAGCTTTCAGGATACATGTAAGTACCAGTAAGAACTGAATATTTTCATGAGGAGTTTTTCCTGGCTCTAACAGATTCTTTCCGTCGTCTGTTGTAAGAGACCAGTTATCATGTTTACCAGAACCATTGACTCCTGCAAATGGTTTCTCATGAAGTAAGCACTTCATACCATGCTGGCATGCAACTCTCTTCAGAGTCTGCATTACGATATGGTTATGATCCAGTGCTACGTTACACTCTGCATAGATTGGTGCAAGTTCATGCTGAGCAGGTGCAACTTCGTTGTGCTGTGTCTTAGATGTTACACCAACTTTCCAGAGTTCTTCGTTAACATCTTTCATGAATCCTGCGATTCTCTGGCGGATGGTTCCGAAGTAGTGGTCATCTAATTCCTGTCCTTTTGGAGGCATTGCTCCGAACAGTGTACGTCCTGTATAGATCAAGTCTTTTCTCTGTAAGAATTTATCTGCATCTACAAGGAAATATTCCTGCTCTGGTCCTACAGAAGGAGTTACTTTCTTAGATGTTGTATTTCCAAACAATCTTAACAGTCTCAGCGACTGCTCATTGATTGCCTGCATAGAACGAAGAAGTGGAGTTTTCTGATCAAGTGCCTCTCCTTTGTATGAACAGAATGCTGTCGGGATACAAAGTGTTGCGCCTGCTGCATCATGTCTTACAAATGCTGGTGATGTACAATCCCATGCTGTATATCCTCTTGCTTCGAATGTTGCACGAAGTCCGCCTGATGGGAATGAAGATGCATCCGGCTCACCTTTGATCAGTTCTTTTCCTGAAAAGCTCATCAGTACTTTTCCATTTGGAAGTGGTGCTGAAATAAATGAATCATGCTTTTCAGCAGTTACACCTGTCAGAGGCTGAAACCAGTGAGTATAATGTGTAGCCCCTTTCTCAATTGCCCATTCTTTCATCTCATGTGCAATTACATCTGCTGTAGCAAGGTCTAATTCCTTACCTTCTTCAATTGTTTTCTTCAGATCCTTATAGACTTTCTTTGGAAGACGTTCCTGCATTACAGTATCATTGAATACGTCTTCGCCAAATATCTTGGCTACATTAATTGCTTCACTCATGTCTCCTCGTTTCCTTTCTCATTGTTATTTATAGTATAAGTTTCACACTATGGTATACATAAAATCTGTTGTATGTACTTTCTGTGCATACCATGATATGAAAAAAGGCACTCCAACTTCCGTTGGAACGCCTTTGTTCTTCCTATGCCAGTTAGTATAACTCAACCAGTCAAAAAAGGCAAGTGAAAATTTTTAATTATTCAGCTTTTCCTACTGAACCAAATAATTCCATCTTCTCTTTAACTGTTGCCTGGATAGCTTCAGCACCTGGTTTCAGGAGTTTACGAGGATCGTATCCTTTTCCTTCCAGATCTTTTCCTGCTTCAATATATTTACGTGTAGCATCAGCGAATGACAGCTGGCACTCTGTATTAACATTAATCTTAGCAACTCCGAGACTGATTGCTTTCTTAATCATATCGTCCGGAATTCCTGTACCACCGTGAAGAACTAATGGCATTTTTCCTGTCAGCTGCTGAACAGCATCCAGAGTCTCAAAGCTTAATCCTTCCCAGTTAGCCGGGTATTTTCCATGAATATTACCGATACCAGCTGCAAGCATGTCAACACCGAGATCAGCAATCATCTTACACTCGTTAGGATCGGCACATTCACCTCTACCGATAACTCCGTCTTCTTCTCCACCGATAGATCCTACTTCGGCTTCGATAGACATTCCTTTTTCTCTGCAGATAGCGATAAGTTCTCTTGTCTTCTCTACGTTCTCTTCAATTGGATATTTAGATCCGTCGAACATGATTGAAGAAAATCCTGCATCAATACATTTTTTACATCCTTCGTATGTTCCGTGATCAAGGTGTAATGCTACAGGAACTGTGATGTTAAGTTCTTCCATCATAGCTTTAACCATAGCTGCTACAGTCTTGAATCCTGTCATGTATTTTCCAGCCCCCTCAGATACACCTAAGATAACTGGTGACTTTAACTCTTCTGCTGTAAGGAGAATAGATTTTGTCCACTCTAAGTTGTTGATGTTAAACTGTCCTACTGCGTAATGACCTTCTACTGCCTTATCGAGCATTTCTTTTGCTGATACTAACATATGTTATTCCTCCAATTCTTGATGCCATAAGTATTACTACTTTCACTATGACAAATTTGTTTCACTTGCATTATATATCATAACTTCTAAAAAAACAAGAAACTTATCCGGCCAATTATGAAAACGGCAAGATATATCAAGATAACAATGTATCCTGCCCTGTCTTCTTTTTTATATGTCAACGGATACATTCTTGAAGTTTCTGTGCTTCCGGTATATCCCCGCGCTTCCATCGCCATAGCCAGATCCGATGATCTCCTGACCGTCATCAGAAACAGCGGAAACAATAACGTCATAACCCCTTTACATTTTTCGACAACATTTCCCTCTTCAAACCTTGCACCTCTTGCCGCCTGTGCATCCATCAACACATTTAACTCTTCCAGCATAATCGGGATAAAACGGAATGCTATCATCACGATCACTGCCATCTCATGTACCGGGACTCCAATCTTCCCCAATCCCGAAAAAGCCTTCTCCAGACCATCTGCCAGTTCTTTCGGCGTTGAAGTGTAAGAAAGCAGAGACGCACCTGTGATCATCAAAGCTATCCTTGCTGTCATCTGCACTGCTTTCCATATTCCCTGTTTTGTTATGGTAAATATCCAGACAGATGCGACCGCATCTCCCGGTGTATACAGCATACGGAACAGAAAAGTAAAGCAAAGCAGAATAAGAATTCCTCTTAATCCTTTTAACAAATATCCCACTGGAACTCTTGCAAGCCTATAAAGAACCAGCATTACAATCAGACATCCGAGATACCACCAGACATTTTTTACAAGAAATAAAGAAATAATATAAACCAGAACTCCCATCAGTTTTGTTCTCGGATCCATCCGGTGAATCACAGATTCCGAATCATAATATCTTCCAATCGTAATATCCCGAATCATCTTTCCTTCTCTCCTTTAAATATTCTCACCAGCATCTCTTCAGCATCCGCTACATTGATTGCCGGCCTCGGCAAAGGCAGACCTTCCTGTATCAGCGAATATGTCAAATGCGTAATCTGCGGGATTCCTATATGCATTTCTTCTAACTCTTCCACTCTTCCATATACTTCTTCCGGAGTGCCATCCATTGCGATCTTTCCTTCATGCATCACCCATACCCGATTAGCAAATTGAGCTACATCTTCCATATGGTGCGAAACCAATACAATTGCATTATTTCGTTCTTTCCTTATCCTGCACAACAACTCGAATATTTCATTTTTTGTTTCAGGATCAAGTCCTGCTGCCGGTTCGTCTAACACCAATATCTCCGGCTGCATCGCCAGTACTCCCGCAATCGCAACGCATCGTTTCTGACCTCCCGAAAGTTCCATCGGACTCAAATGATAATACTCTTTTGAGATTCCGACAAGCTCCAGACTTTCTACTGCAGACTTTTCAGCCTCTTCTTCACTCATTCCAAGATTCAGCGGCCCATACATAACATCTTTCAGAATCGTCCTGCCAAATAATTGCTGCTCCGGATACTGAAATACAAGACCAACTTCTTTTCTTAATTTTGAAATCGGATATTTTTTACTATATATATTTTCCCCATTGAAAAAGATCTCTCCCGATTCCGCCTTCAGCAGACCATTCAGATGCTTGATCAATGTTGTCTTTCCCGACCCGGATGTACCAATCAGTCCTATAAAATCATGTTCTCTAATCTCAAATGAGACATCTTTCAAAACATCTATCTTCCCTTTTGCCGAATCTGAATAAGAAAATGTGATATGTTTACCTTGCAGCATCCTTTTTGCCTCCACATTTACTTCTGTATAATTTCACGATTTTTTCGATCATTTCCTGTTCCTGTAAAACCGGACCCTCTAATCCAATTTGCTGTTTTTCTAATCTCATTCCCAACTCTACAACCGGCGGAATATCCATTTTTGCCTTTTTTAACAATTCGTAATCCACAAATATTTTCTTCGGAATGTCATCCCCGATGATTTTCCCATCCTTCATCAATACAATACGGTCTGCATCTACTACTTCATCCGTGTGATGCGTAATCAGAATAATCGTCATTCCTTCTTTTCGATTCAATTCTTTCACGATATTTATTACTTCTTTTCTTGAATCCGGATCAAGCATAGCTGTCGGTTCATCTAACACCAGACATGCCGGAAGTCCTGCCAGCGCATCGGCCGTTGCCAGTCTCTGTTTTTGTCCGCCGGATAATCTGGAAGGTGACGCCTTTCTCCGATCCCACAGCTTCACTTTTCGCAAAACAGTTTCTACAATTTTTCTTATTTTTTCCGGTTCTATATTTTTGTTTTCCGGACCAAATGCAACATCTTCTTCTACACTCGTCCCAATGATCTGGTTATCCGGATTCTGAAATACCATGCCAACCTGACTTCTGATTTCCCAGAGCCTTTCTTTTGCATGTGTATCTTTCCCGTCAATCCATACCGTTCCTTCATTCGGAAGCAGCAGTACATTTAAATGCTTTGCCAATGTAGACTTTCCGGAACCATTCGGTCCTAAAATTGCCACAAACTGACCAGACGGAATATCTAATGATATTCCGTCCAATACTGTCTTCTCACTTTTTGTATTTTCATCTTTCCATATCGTATACTTATGTACCAGATTTTCAATCTTTATCATATGAGATTTATGCCTCTTTCTTAAAATTATCCATGAATCTCATCGGCATTGCCTTAATGAGCAGGCATCCAATAATACATGTTCCGATCTTATCGATTAAGTTTGATGCAACATTTCTAAGGAATGAAGCCTGGAAAATTGTTTTTCCGCCCTGTACCAGTGACATTACCAACATATCAGATACAGATCCATTCAGTCCACCATATACATAGATTCCGATTGGTGTTCCAAATGCCGGGCAGATAAAACTAAGCGCAATACCTGTAATCACTGCAGGTACGATTCCAAATTTCCATTTTTTTGCCACAAGACCTACGATCAGACCTACTGCCATATTTACCAGACAGAATGGGATATCTGACACACTGTAGATCAGCCCCGTAATAATATTACTCAATGCTCCTACAATGATTCCCGGTACCGGACCAAGAATTGCTGCGGAAAGCACAGTTCCCAGTGTATCCAGATATAACGGGATTCCCAGTGCCGATGTGATAATTCCAAGCACGATGTTCATTGCTACTGCAACACCGCAAAAAGTTGTTACATAGACTTTTCTGTTTTTCATTTTGTTCTCCTCTTTTCTCTCTAACCTTTAGTTGTTCAGCAGTTGCACTGCTTCTTTCATCGTCACAATAGGAATTTCCATATTTCTTTTTTGAAGTTCTTTTTCCAGTACTTCCATATACACACCCGGATTTCCTGTCATTTTCAGAGATTTCTGAATGTCCTGTATTCTTTTTTCATCCGTACCAATCTCACCTTTCCATTCTCCTTCACAGGTCAGATGATATCCACAGTTCGGACTGCCCTCTACAGAAACAATCCCCAGAACATGGAATTTTTCCACATGTTGTGCGTATTCCTGCAACTGAAGCAGAACCGGTTCAAGAATTTTACGGCATTGTTCCATGTAAAATGGATGTTGAAACTGGTTCTTCACATGTCCCCATCTCTGAGATCCATACATAATAAATTCCGGACAAGGCAATTGAAGCAGCTGTACATCTTTTTTCAAAATAAGCTGCATCAGTTCTTCACGGATTTTATATTCTTCAGCCAACTCAGCTTCATCCTGTTCTACTTTTGCCGCATTATTCAAAATACAATGAGATACTATCAAAAGATTTTTCATAATTCCTATTCCTTTCTGACTGCTTCAATAGTAGCATTTATTGTCTGCTTGTTGAAATTGTTTTTCTTTATATAAAGGGTATATTATAGATTTCATCTATAATATTAACAAATAAATTTTATTAGATTTTGCTTCGAGTATTTTAGTGATATACCGAGAACTTATCCTCAGCCTTTTCTCTTACATACTTAGATTAAAAAGAAAAAAAGATCTGCAGAACATTCTGCAGATCTTCATCAGTGACTCCGAGGGGAATCGAACCCCTGATT
>QFCE01002078.1_pt1 | contig 14582 bp, 16 predicted proteins | sample 5346091 | NCBI WGS metagenome assembly QFCE01 (sample SAMN09062252, study PRJNA434731) | Human gut metagenome, whole genome shotgun sequencing project. | isolation source: stool timepoint A chromium assembly | host: Homo sapiens | collected 2015 | reverse complement strand
AGAATTTAAAATTTATCTATTTTATGAGTCCTTTTTCTTGACGTAGTACCATATTGATTTTATAGATGAGATGATAGACATCTCTTTCTTCATCATAAAGAACAACTTTTACTTTATTTGTGTAAATATGTCCCTTCAATTTTTCAATATGACTTTCTACAGTATCTTCTTCCAATTGTGTTTCAAAATATTTTTTAATGCCTTTCGCAATAGTCATACTTTCATAAGGGCTTTTGAATAATTCGTCCAATATATCAATGTTTTTATAAAGATCTATTGGTGATAATAATTCAGTAAACATGTTATATTCAGGAAATAAACACCAGAATTCATTGTCAATGTTGCCAAGATGCATTTTAATATTGAAATATTGACTGTAGAATTCTAAAACAGTGTATTCCGTTTTCTTTTCAATACATTTGACTATACAATTCCATTCATCATACATATAACGACATTTATATTTGATCATTTTAATCGCCTCCTAAATTTTCCAGCCTTTCCAGATTTCTCATGGCCAGTTCTTCAATATCGTCCTGTGTAGTCCTTAAGCGTCTGCTCAATGCATCGATATAATGTTCATGTTTATAATTTAGCTTGCATTCTGTAACAGTATGTACTGTAATTAATTGTGAGTTGTGGTATATATAGACTTCGCTTCCTACGGCGTATATATCCACAACTTTTCCTATATATTTTGTTGGTACTGAATATTGTTTTCCATTATATGAAACTAAGAGCGTGCTCGGTACTTTCACACGTCTATGTTCACGTAGATACGTATCCATATTCAAATTGTTTCCAAACGGTTTAAGGAACTCCTTTTCCTTAAGAAACAGCTTGGCAGGCGGTACTTTTGTACGCCGGTTGATTTCCTTATTGCACTCAGATGTGATCTGGTTTTCAATGATATGGATAAGTTCCTGCTCATTTTTGATTCTATGATCAAATGATACGAGCCAGTTGACAAATCGGTTAGAGGATTCACATTTGCCCTTTGTTTCTGGAGTTCTGCATTCACATAATTCCAGTTTTACACCCAGATCATTGAAGAAAGACTGGACACGACTATGGATTTTACGATTTCCATTTCTAAGAGATACAATAGCTGTCATATTGTCTGTCTTGAGTATTTGAGTCAGGCCACCCAGTCTTCTAAATGTTTCAAGCACACAGCGAATAAAATCATCTTCTGTTTTTCCAACAGAATAAATAAACACATGCTTTCGTGAATATCCAAGAGTAGCAGAGAAAACATTGAATTCATAAACCTCACCATTAACCGAATGTATTTTTAAATCTTCTTTCCAGTCACATTGAAGCTGTTCACCTGGTTCAGTCTCATAATAGACATGCGGAGTTTGATCTGCAGGAGTACATTTTATTCCTCTACGATATGCATATGCTTTGAAACTGTTGTAGTTGCCAGGAAGATTTCCATTATATTCATAATTCAACACTTGGAATATACTCATCAGGTAAGACCCTGGGACATCCGTCAAAGAAATAATCACATCGTATAAAGGATCCCATTTAGATACTTTTTTAAACTTTTTCCGCTCAGGTATGCCACCATTTTCGTAATACTTTTTAATAGTATGACGATCGATTCCGTACATACGCTCTAGTTCACTAAAATTTGGTTTCATATTAAAATCTTTCATTATACTTAAAACACCTATCACCTTCTGTAATTTCTTTTTCATTTGGTTCACCTCCTTTCAAAGAAAGTGTAACCAAAAACAAAAAAAAGATAACTCAATTCAAATCGTAAATTCACCATTTTTGGTGAAAATTAAACGATCCAAATTGGTTATCTTTAAATTACCACTATCAAACGAAGTAATTGACTACGATAATGATAACCATCGATTATACTTTCTAAACAAGATCATATCCAATTTAAACAGTCAGTTTATTGATAGATTTCATGGCGTTACCAAAAGAATGTTGCCCTTATATTATTCTGAATTCGAATGGAGATTCAATCACAGGAACTGCAAGTCTATCATGGATAAGATCAAGAATTATATAATGCAATCAAGCATAGCCACTCGAAAGATGATTCGTGATTCAATGGACCAATATGCCACGGCTAGAGGCTTGGAAAATACCTAGGGTTGTCAGATGGGTACTCACAAAAGATTATTCATCTTAAAGATTAAATTTTGTCATTTACTGCATTACCCATTATAATTGATCTATGAGAATTGCAGTATTAGAAGATAGTTTGATTCAACAAAAAAGAATACGAAATCTATTAGATTTAAGTCATAGACTTTGTTTCTTTAGTGCAGTTGAAGAATATATGGAATCCAATTTCTATTTTGATTTATTGTTGCTAGATATTGAATTAGGAAGTCAAAATGGCATAGAATTTATAAAAAAACATCCAGATAAACAACGCTTTATCGTATATGTAAGTAGTCATAGTGAAGCTATGGCTGATACATTCGATACAAATGTTTTAGGATTTATAACAAAAGAAAGAATTGAAGATGCTTTAGTTGAAAAGGTAAATCAAGTAGAACAACGTATTCATCAATTAGAGAAGATTGCACTGAATTTACCGTATGAGACAAGGTATGTGTATAGGGATGATATTCTGTATTTTCAAATTGAAAATGGCGTCTTCGTCTTATTGAAAGATGGAACGAAATTATCTTTAGTGAATGAAACATTAAAAGAGATAGAGGCTCAGTTATCGGATTCTTTTATCCGCGTAAATAATAATGTGCTTATTAACTTTTCTAAAGTCGATTATTTGGATGTAAACAATCATAAAATCATTATGTTAAATGGTACGATTATTTCTGTGAGTGTTCGAAGATGGAAAAAGGTAAAAGAACACTATATTCAGATGAGGACAAGCATATGAATATTCTAATGAACAGTATGTATTATGTTTGCAAACAATGTTTCTATTTAAAAATAACGAAGAATTCACTATATCCAAAATGCATTCTTTCATTCTTATTAAATGGTTTATGTGTATTTTTGACCAGTGAATATATACATATAAACTGGCTATCTATATTTCTACAATTGTTGATTCCCATTCTATGTTTGAATGTTTCTACAAAAGAATATCATATATTAGAATCTGTCATTTCAAATTTGATTGTTGTCTTATTTCAAACAATGAATATCCTTCTATTCCGTTCTTTAACTATAGAATATTATGCATTTTCAACAATGCTCACAACCGGCGGATGTGCAATCTTTTATCAAATCTTTAAATATGAAAGTTTAGAATTTAGTGAGAATATGCAATACAGTATTTCTATAATTCTATTTATATTTAGCTATCTTTATATGTTGTTGATGACAGACCTACTTTCTAAAACAGAATTTACATATATGTATTTTATAAAGAACAGTCAAATCTATGTGTTTGTGTTTACCATATCTGTGCTTGTTTTATTAAGTGTATTCATTATCTTTTTTTCTAGAATACGCTCAAAATTAGAGATTGAGATGTATCGGAATTTTATTGAATTGTCCAGTCATTATACAGAAAAAATGATTCAAGAACAGACGGGAATCAAGGAGTTGATTCATGATATGCGAAATTCTTTGGATGATATAAAGCATTTATCTCAAAACAAAAGATATGAAGAATTGGAAAGTGAAATAAATAACGAGTTAGTAAAATATGGGAAGTTGTATCCCAATTCTATATGTATAAATCCATATGTGGATGTGATCCTACAAAACTTTGATGTTAGCATATAAATAGGACTAGTCAAAAAGAGAAAATTTACACCAGTGGTACAATAGAAAGAGGATGATTCAAAAACAAAGGAAGGCAAAAGAAAATGGCTGATCAATCCGATGGAGCTATTGAGAAGATTGTTGAAAAGTATGGAAAAGATGCGCATAAGTATGTTGAGGAATATGTTAAAGAAATGGTAGAAGCGATAAAATAAAAGATCTCAGTCCAAGAAAAGGGCTGAGATTTTTAATTGAAATTACAATTGAACTTTAGTGTAGAAAGTCAAAATTTATCAGTTATAACTGATAAAATATAAAAATTAATGAAAGATTTAAGATATGAATTTAACTTTTGATGATAGAAAAAACCCATAAGTAAATATGGGCAACATTGTAAATCTTTAATTATGTTGTTTGGTTGATTCATTCCAGTTCACAGAACACTTTAAGATTTGATTTGGAATCTGTTTGTTTTCTCCTTTTAATGAATCAATTAAGATCGAAGCAGCTTGATAGCCTTCATCATAGGCAGGCTGTACAATCGTTGTTACGGTTGGACTAGAGAAGTTAGTCCATTCTGTATTGTCAAAGCCAATTAATCCAATTGTATCTGGCATTAGGTTACGATAATCTTTTAATGCCAAATAAACTCGTGGTAATAAGAAGCAGTTGGCTACAAAGATGAGGGTGCGAACACCAAAACGTAATTCATTATATAGTAGATCACGTAATGCATCGCTTGTTACATCATCTGCTACAACGTGAGTTTTGCATGTTTTTCCTTTTGTTTCTAAAGCGTGTAAAAAACCAGTTGTACGCTCTAAACGTGTACTTAATACATGAGGATCTGCCGTAATCATTATGAATTCATCATATCCATCATTGATTAGGTGTGTTCCTACATTCAATATGGATTCATAGTTGTTTGTCTTGACCCATTTTTCTTTATCCATAGAAACTTGTGAATCAATAAATACTACGTCTTTATTTTCTTGTTTGATTTTTGGAATCAATTCGGCAAAATGACTGGATGGCTGGATGATAAAACCATCAACTCCCATTGCCAACATGCGATTGACGTATCCTTTTTCATTTTCAAAATTATAATTACTGTTTCCAACAATCAACTGGTAACGATTATCTCTTGCGAAATCATCGATTCCTTTAACGATTTGATTGGCAAACGTGTTAGTGATATCTCCAATGATAACGCCAATTAAACGTGTTTCTTTTGCGTTTAAAGAGCGTGCTGCAATACTTGGACGATAGTTTGTCTCTTTGATAACTTGAGCAATTCTTGCTTGGGTTTCCTCTGACATTTTGTCCGTCTTACTATTTAGAAAAAAAGAGACAGTGGTTTTAGATGTTCCAGCGCGTTCAGCTATATCACGAATGGTTATTTTTTCTTTCATAAAGCGGATCCTTTCAATACTCTAATTTTAACAAATATTACATTTTCTAGCAAACGCGTTTACTAGGCACGAACAATATATGTTTTTACTTTATCTTTTTTCTTATGTACGACAAATACTTTGCAATGGAATGGTTCACCATCTAAGAATAATACTTTCTTTCCTTTATAGATTTCCTTGTGGAATATGGCTACACTATAAGATTCATCTTCTGAAAGTATAAACTTTTTAGTGTGTACAATCGTATTATCTAGTTTTGTATCGTTGTTTTGAAGAACAAAATCATCTTTTGTTTCAATCGCTTTATCCACAAAACAAATGCATTGTTCGAAATGATTCGTGAAATCTTGTTCAAAATATAAAACATCATGCTCTAATTCTTCATTATAACGAAGGGAACATGGCTCAATATGCTTTGTGTATGGAATGTTGGATACAAGCTTTAAACCTTTTAAATCACTAGCATTTGGATCTAAATGAAAACGTGTAACAGCATGATGGTTACCGTCTTCTTTTACTTCATCTACAATCATCCATACACCTATATCAAGGACAATCACTTTTCTTGTCCATACTTGTAACGGATCATGTCCTAATAGTGTACCTTCATAGTAGTGAATGCCATCTTTATGATAGACATAATTCTTTAATGGAACACCAAAATCTTCATATCCCCAACTATCCTTAGGTACACATGAGCAATGTTCATCTACAATCACACCATTATGACTTGCCATAGATTTTAAGTGTACTCTTAGTGGATGATCTTCACGATATGTTAAACGTCCAGTATCAATACATACAGGGTTTCCCTTATAGTAAATGGATACATGTAAGTTATCACTATGTCCATGTCCACTGCCTAATGATCCGTTAGTAAACATGGTAAAGTTAGCATCTTCTTTCCAAGAACTCCTTGATGTATACATACCGCTATCATTTCCATCAAAGTGAAGTTCGTTGGATTCAATAGCTTGACTTTCTAGATAGATCTTGGCATTTTTAGCTCCTAATGTATATAAAGATTCCATGTCAAAAGTATGAAATGCGATTGACTTCCATGTGGGTTCATTAAACAAGAAGCTAGCACGTGTCATGACATCTTGAATATTACTGCGATCTGTATCCCCGAATGTTTCAATTTCTTTATGAGGGGTAGCCTGTAAGAAGATGGCTCTAGCCAAAGCATGAATTTGTGGCAATTCTTGTTCTGAATAATACATAGCTTTCATGCAGTAATTTAAGACTTCAATATGATACATCGTGGATTGTTCCCAATGCATACCATCTGGATACACTTGTGCTTGGATTTGTCTTTTCCATTCATTGAATGCCCAAGCATAGATATCACTTTGTTCTTCAATCATAGGTAATATGCTGATCATAGCACATGTTTGAATGCTTCCCCAATTTGATGTTATGTATTTTGGAATGTAATGCTCTTTTAAATACGCACACTGATCCAACATGGATTTGGCAATCGTAGTGATTTCTTCATCACTTAATAAATTGTTTGTGTACAAATAAGGCAGGGCTTCAAAGAAGTTCATTAAACGAATGCCTGTATCGAGTGTTCTTGTGCTTGGTTCTGGTTGAATTGTTGGATGGGCTTCTATCCAGTTTAAAATGAGTGTTTTGGCATATTCAATATGATCAGAAAGAACTAGATAGTTTAGGTAGTCCATACGATTGAGCATGAAGCACCATTCTTCATCATCGTTTAATTGTATGTTCCAATCTAATGTTTCTAGCTTGTAAGGAATTTGGCAACGTTCCATGTCCCATGGTTTATCAAACGTAAAGATGTTTTGGATCAGTTCTTCTGATTTTCTTTTTACTAGAATTTGATCTTCTTTCGTTAATAATTTTTTTACGTGCAGTACATCCTTCTTGTCTGCCCAGAATTGTAGTTGTTTTTTTATGTAAGATAGATTCATAGAGTTCTCCTTAAAAAGAAAAGGAAGCAAATTTGCTTCCTTTATGTATTAGGCTAAGATTCCTAAGCAGCTTAATGCAACACCGATAACAACAGTGATCAATACTAACCAATAAGTAGTAATACCTTTTTTCTTGATTAAGTAATACATTAATGCTGTATATAATACTGGTAATAATGCAGGAGCAACTTTATCTAACATTGCCTGAATATCTACTGTAGATTGTTTAACACCTTCTTCAATAGCACCAGCAGAGAATGTGATTGCGACGTTCATTTTAACGAATGTTGCAGCTAAACCAGCGATAACAGTAACACCGATCATACTTGCAGCTTCAGAAATAACACCCATTTTTTCAGATAATTTGTCAATCATGCTTGTTCCTAGACGACGTCCATATCCACCCATAACAAGTTTGATTGCCAATAATGTAACGTTTTCGCAGATTAAGAATAATAATGGAGCAATTGCCACACCATCCATAGCCATAGAAGCAAAGATAGTTGAGAATAATGGAGCAATACAGAATTGTGATAATGAGTCACCAATACCTGCTAAAGGACCCATCAATGCCATCTTGATACCACGAATTTCATCGTATTCCATTCCGTTTTCTGCCATTGCCAAGTGAATAGAAGTGATAAATGGTAAGAAGTTAGGGTTTGTGTTATAGAATTCACAGTTATTGTCTAATTCTTCAGCCAATTTAGCTGGGTTATCACCATACAATTTTTTGAATGCAGGATACATTACTAAAGCGTATCCTAAACCTTGATAGTTACTATAGTTAAAACCATTTTGTAAGAAGTAAGCACGTAATGTAGTCTTAGTGTAATCCTTCTTTGTTAATTTAGATCCAGTCATCGTGTTCTACCTCCTCAGTTGCAGCTTGTGCGACAGCGACATTTCCAGCATCGTTATAGTGTTTTAATGCGAATACAGTTCCGACAATAGCAATGCCGATTACTGGTACGCCTAAATAAGCGGCTAAGAAGTATCCTAATAATGCGAATGGAACAACTTCCTTCTTTAACATAACGCTCATGATCATAGCAAAACCGATAGCAGGTAACATACCACCAGCAACTGTTAATCCTTTTAATAACCAAGCTGGTACTAATGCTACTAATTTACTTAATGTATCCATGCTGTATGCACCTAAGAATCCTAATAAGAATCCAACAAGGGCAAATAATAATATTGTTAAGTTAGAGTGTAAACGGAATTTTGCAAAGTCTTGTTTTTTCAATGCGTTGTTTGCACTTTCTGGTGCACCTGCACGAACTGTATAGATAGCTGTTTGTAAGAATTGAATTGCGACTGCAAAAGGAATAGATAATGATAATGCACTTTCTGGTGTAACACCATCCATAGTGATTGCCATTAATGTACCAATGATACCAGGTCCGATTGGGTTAGGAGGAACAGTTCCACCGGCACCAACACCGAATCCCATGAATGCTAATTCAGCGATTGCTCCACATTGCAATGCTGTCTTAAGATCACCACATACAATACCAACACCGAAGCTTAATACTAAAGCACGGTTCGTAAAAATACCCCACAACATCCCTGAGTAGCAGAATGCTGTCCATAGACCGATGATTACGGCCTGTAACAATGTAATTTGCATATTCTTTTATCTCCTATAAATAATTTTTAATATCTACTAATACACTTCCATCAGAACCACTTGGTGTAGTTTGTGTATTAAATTCAACGTTATACTTTTCAATCATTTCTTTTAATGCAGCCTTGTCTTCAGTACCCAAGAAAATAGAACGAGTTACTTTTTCTTTACCTTCACAGTTGTGAATGTTTCCAATGTTGATTTGTTTGATTGGAACGCCACCTTCAACTAAGCGTAAAGCATCTTTACAATCTTTTACAATTAAGAAGATTGTTTGAGCAGGATTTGCCTTGTGAATGATGTCGATAACTTTTTGTACTGAGTAAAAACGCATTGCGACTTCCTTAGGAATTACAGTCTTCATTAAAGTTTGTGCCATTGCATCTTGGCTTGCTTGATCGTTCGCAACGATTACTGTGTTAACGCCTAAAGATTTTACCCATAATTGACCTTGACCATGAACTAAACGTTCATCGATACGTGTCATAACGATGTTTGGTGTTGCCATTTTATCTCCTCCTTATTTTTACCAGTATGGATCCCATTGCTTGATTTGACGCATTAATGCTTCCATATAGTAGTAGTCGCCCCAGATGTTTCCTTCATCTACGCCTTTACCGCTATGCCATGAATATACGCCATGATACAAGATTGGATCGCCTGGTTTGTGATCATTGTTAGTGTAGTTTTGAATCAATGAGCGAGTGATGTTGTCACAAGCTTTTTGATACACCTTTTTACTTGGATCCTCTTCTTTGAGCCATTGATCCATTTCAAGCATTCCACATACGGCAATAGCAGCTGCACTTGAATCTCTTGATTGTTCTGGATCATCTGTAAAAATTAAATCCCAGTAACAAATATTGTCTTCTGGTAAACGATTTAAGAAATAGTTTGCCATTCCTTTATATAGATCAACGTATTCTGTGTTTTTCGTGTAGCGAATATTTAATGGGATTCCATAAATACCCCATGCCTGTCCACGAGCCCAAGAACTATCATCTGAATATCCTTGACGTGTAGCACCATGACTTGGTCCTCCAGTAACTGGATCCATATAGAATGTGTGATATGCACTCGCATCATCACGAATTACATATTTACAACTTGTTGTGAAGTGTTTTGTTGCGGCATCCGCATAGTGATTATCACCAGTAACTTCACTTGCCCAATATAATAATGGGATGTTTAACATGCAGTCGATGATGAATCGATAATGTTCAGGACTGTCTTTAGGTCCCCAAGCCTGCAAGAACTGTCCTTTTTCTTGCCAACGCTCCATCAATTTATCAGCCGCCAACAATGCAGCTTTTTTTGCATGCTCATTTTTTGTAAGCTTATAGCCACTTACGCAAGATAGCGAATATAAGAATCCAAGATCGTGGTGATCTAATTCAATTCGATTTTCAACACGGTGCAAGAAGCTTTCGATATTTCGATCAGCTAATTCTTTATATTTCTTATCATTCGTATATTCATATGCCAACCACAACATACCTGTCCAGAATCCATCAGTCCATTCGATGTTGTCGATGATTGGATACTTTAAACCTTTAGTACATGAATATGGGAATCGATCTTTGAAATATTCCATATTTAAATTAACTTGTTTTAAACATTCTTCAAACGCATTTGTTAATTCTTCTTTTGTAAGGGCGGGTGTTGCTAAAAACTCTTGTTCTTTAGTAAATGGTTCGATATTTACTGTACGTACCATAATCTCCATAGCCTCCTCAAAAAAGTAAACTGGTTTACTAGACAACACCATTATTGCACCTCAAAAATGGATTGTCAACACATTTTGTTCAAAAATTAACAAACTCCGAAAACGCTTACCTATAATATATACGAAAAAATTAAAAAAATAAAAAAATAGATTATTTTCACTTTTCAAGTTGACAAAACCGGTTTACTATACTAGACTACAGGTGAACTGGTTTACTAAAAAGTAAACGCGTACTAGACACACGCAAAGTATAGAAAATGGAAGGTGGAACTATGGAATCGTATATGAATCGTATTTCCAACACAGGAATCGTACCTGTTGTTAAGATTCTAGAAAAAGAAGATGCATACCCATTAGCTAAGGCACTGTTAAATGGTGGAATCGATGTTATTGAAGTTACATATCGTAGCGAACATGCAACGAGTGCAATCCAAACTATTTCAGAACAATTACCAGATATGTTAGTCGGTGCTGGAACTGTATTATCTGTTGAACAAGCAAAAGAAGCTGTTGAAGCAGGAGCTAAATTTATTATTACACCTGGATTTAATACGAAAGTTGTTCAATGGTGTTTGGATCATGACGTGGAAGTGTATCCAGGCGTATCAACAGCGAGTGAAGTTGAAATGGCTCTTTCAATGGGATTAACACAATTAAAGTTCTTCCCAGCAGAATCAAGTGGAGGCGCTAAGAAATTAAAAGATCTAAGTGCTCCATATGCGAACGTTCACTTTATGCCAACAGGTGGCATTAACACAAAGAATATGCATGATTATCTTTCATTGCCAAATGTAGAAGCAATCGGCGGAAGCTTTATGTTGCCAAATGATTTGGTTGTCGCAAAAGATTGGGATGGAATAGAAGTTTTATCAAAAGCAGCTATCAAAAGTTTGTTGGACTTCCAGTTAATTCATGTTGGAATTAACACAAATAGTCCTGAAGAATCAAAACAAGTGACAGATACATTATGTTCTTTGTTCCACTTTACACAATACACAAAGCCAAAATCAAATTTTGCTGGTGTAGGATTTGAGGTTTTACATAAAAAAGGCCGTGGAGAAAATGGTCACATCGGAATCTATACTCCATATCCTGAAAAAGCAATGTATCACCTTTCTAAACAAGGTGTGAAGTTTGTCGAAGAAAGTATTACACGTAATAAAAAGACAAATCGAATCAACTTTGTTTATTTAGATTTAGAAATAGCTGGATTTGGAATCCATTTGATTAATCCAGATTTAAAAATGGAGATTTAATATGAAACAAAAAGTAGTCACTTTTGGAGAAATCATGTTACGTTTAGCACCAGAAGGATATTATCGCTTTGTACAAGCCGATACATTTGGTGCAACTTATGGTGGTGGAGAAGCTAATGTAGCTGTTTCTTTAGCTAATTATGGTTTTGATGCCAAATACGTAACTCGTCTTCCAAATCATGAAATTGGCCAATGTGCCATCAATTCATTACGCAAATATGGTGTAGACACATCTTATATTGCTCGTGGTGGAGACCGTATTGGTATCTACTATCTAGAAAAAGGTGCTAGCCAACGTCCTAGTAAAGTTATTTATGATCGTGCAGGATCTAGTATTTATACAGCTACAAGTGCGGATTTTAACTGGGATGAAATCTTTAAAGACTGTGCTTGGTTCCATATTACAGGGATTACACCTGCTTTATGTGACAATGTAGCCAAACTTACAATAGAAGCTTGTAAGAAAGCAAAGGAACATGGAGTTAAGATCTCATGTGACTTGAACTATCGTAATAAGCTATGGTCAAAAGAAAAAGCTGGTGAAGTCATGGCTAAGATCTGTGAATATGTCGATGTATGTATTGCCAATGAAGAAGATGCAGCCGATGTATTTGGAATCAAGGCCAGTGATACGGATGTAACAAGTGGTGAAGTCAATCGCGAAGGATATAAGGAAGTAGCTAGTGAATTGACAAAACGCTTTGGATTTGAAAAAGTAGCCATCACATTAAGAGAGTCAATCAATGCGAATATCAACAACTGGTCCGCTATGTTGTATGATGGAAAAGATTACTATTTCTCAAAGAGATACAACATGCAGATCGTAGATCGTGTAGGTGGTGGAGACAGTTTTGGAGCTGGATTGATTGCCGCAAGCCTAGAAGGATATGATTCTCAGGCAACCATTGAATTTGCGGTAGCCGCAAGTTGCTTAAAACACTCTATCGAAGGTGATTTCAACATGGTAAGCATGGACGAAGTGTTGAAATTAGCTGGTGGAGATGGTTCAGGCCGCGTTCAAAGATAAATAGAAAGAAGAGTAAGAATATGTTTGAAATGAAAGATTTCTCATTAGAGGGAAAAGTTGCTTTAATTACTGGGGCAAGTTATGGTATTGGCTTTGCGATTGCGACAGCTTACGCAAAAGCAGGAGCTACAATTGTATTTAATGATATTAAACAAGAATTAGTAGATAAAGGTTTAGCTGCTTATCAAGAAGCAGGTATCAGAGCTCATGGATACGTTTGTGATGTTACAGATGAAGATGCAGTCAATGCGTTTGTGGCAAAAGTAGAAGAAGAAGTAGGAACAATTGATATTTTGGTTAACAACGCAGGAATTATTAAACGTATTCCTATGTTGGAAATGAGCGCAAAAGATTTCCGCCAAGTCATTGACATTGATTTAAATGGACCATTTATCGTAAGTAAGGCTGTTATTCCTGGGATGATCAAAAAAGGTCACGGAAAGATCATCAACATTTGTTCAATGATGTCTGAACTTGGTCGTGAAACAGTGAGTGCTTATGCAGCAGCTAAAGGTGGATTAAAGATGTTAACTCGTAACATTTGTAGTGAATATGGAGAATACAATATCCAATGTAACGGTATTGGTCCAGGATATATCGCAACACCTCAAACAGCTCCATTACGTGAAAAACAACCAGATGGTTCAAGACATCCATTTGATCAATTTATCGTAAGTAAAACTCCGGCTGCTCGTTGGGGAGAACCACAAGATTTAATGGGTCCAGCTGTATTCTTGGCAAGTGATGCAAGTAACTTTGTCAATGGTCACGTATTGTATGTAGATGGTGGTATCTTAGCTTATATTGGAAAACAACCAGAATAGAAAAGGAAGGGTCGAATATATGAAAATCGCATTAATTAACGAAAACTCTCAAGCTGCAAAAAATGCACAAATCTATGAAGTATTAAATGAAGAAGCTCAAAAGGCAGGACACACTGTATTCAACTACGGTATGTATTCTGCAGAAGATGATGTTCAATTAACATATGTAAAAAATGGTTTATTAGCATCTATCTTATTAACTACGAAAGCTGTTGACTTTGTTGTAACAGGATGTGGAACAGGACAAGGAGCCATGCTTGCTTGTAACTCATTCCCTAACGTATTGTGTGGACACATCACAGATGCTGTTGATGCTTACTTATTTGGACAAGTAAATGATGGAAACTGTATCGCTATGCCTTTTGCACAAGGATTTGGATGGGGTGCAGAAATTAATCTTCACTATACTTTTGAAAAATTGTTCTCAGAAACATTTGGTGGTGGATACCCTAAAGAACGTCGTGAACCAGAACAACGTAATAAAAAGATCTTAGATCAAGTTAAAACTGTGACTCACCGTCCATTAATTGAAATCTTAAAAGAAATTGATCAAGACTTCTTGAAAGAAACGATAGCAGGTGATCACTTCACAGAATATTTCTATCCAAACTGCCAAGATGATGAAATCGCAAACTATTTAAAATCACTATAATAATTAAAAGTAAATTCTCTCCTTTAAGCAAATGAGTTTGACGGGAACTCATTCGTGTCATTGATTCATAATATAGGCCTCCTAAATATAAACTGGAGGCCTTTTTTGTATAAGAAAAGCTGTGGATTAAGCGATGTTAAAATCACTTTCTGTCTCACGGTTTTTTCTTTCTTTTACTATGAATGGTAAATGGAATAGGCTAAGTCCAATCACTCCAAGCATGATGACTCTAAATAAATAGATATAGTATCCATGGCTTAGGTTAAGGAACGGAAGTCCTTCTAATGGTGGTCTTACAATAAACATAAAGTTTGTATCATATACTGCCAAAATAGAATTCATATATAAATTGAAAGGCTATGTCACATTATATGGTTGATTTTTAATAGAAAATATTGTCTAAT
>QFCE01001756.1_pt1 | contig 14600 bp, 14 predicted proteins | sample 5346091 | NCBI WGS metagenome assembly QFCE01 (sample SAMN09062252, study PRJNA434731) | Human gut metagenome, whole genome shotgun sequencing project. | isolation source: stool timepoint A chromium assembly | host: Homo sapiens | collected 2015 | reverse complement strand
GGAACATTTTCTGTTGTCCTACGCAAAATTTGCGCCGATTTATACGATATTCTGTTTGCTGGTCTTCTGGGCTCTGCGGCTCTACAACAGCATGTGGCGTTTTGCGGGCTTCAGCGAAATTCTGAGAGTGCTGTCTGCCTCTGCGATTACCGGGATTTTCCATGTCATCGCCATCACCGCTGTTTTTGAGCGGATGCCTATCGCCTATTATATTTTTGGGATCAGCCTTCAGTTTGTAGCCTGTGTGGCCGTTCGTTTTTCCTATCGTTTTTATCTTCTGGAAAAGAGCCGCAAACAGAAGTCGGATTCCAGAGGTGCGGTACACCGGGTGATGCTCATTGGGGCCGGAATGGCCGGACAGATGATCCTGCAGGAGGTCCTGCACAGACGGGAAGTGAATGCGGAAATTTGCTGCATCATTGATGACAACCCCAATAAATGGAACCGATATATTGACGGGGTTCCCATTGTGGGAGGCAGGGATGATATTCTTCTCAATGCAGTAAAATACGGGATTGACCAGATCTATTTTGTGATTCCCACGGCAAGCGCGGAGGACAAGAGGGATATCTTGAATATCTGTAAGGAAACGGGCTGTGAAATGAAAAGCCTTCCGGGGATTTATCAGCTGGTAAATGAAGAGGTTTCCGTCAGCCAGATGAAGGACGTAGCAGTGGAGGACCTGCTTGGAAGAGACCCGATCACAGTCAATAATGAGGAGATTTTTGACTATGTAAGCGGAAAAGTGATCCTTGTCACCGGCGGAGGCGGCTCCATCGGAAGTGAGCTTTGCCGGCAGATCGCCAGACATGCGCCGAAGCGGCTGATCATTTTTGATGTGTATGAGAACAATGCCTATGAGATCGAGCAGGAGCTGAAAAGAACCTTTCCAAAGCTTTCGCTTACCGTTCTCATCGGCTCTGTCCGGGACAGCAAGCGTGTGAACCATGTCTTTGCCGCGTACCATCCGGATATTGTGTATCATGCGGCGGCGCATAAGCATGTGCCGCTCATGGAGGCAAGCCCCTGCGAGGCGGTCAAGAATAATGTGATGGGTACCTACAAGACGGCCCGTGCCGCCATGGAGTACGGGTGCAGGAGATTTGTGCTCATCAGTACGGACAAGGCGGTAAATCCCACGAATATTATGGGTGCCAGCAAGAGAATGTGTGAAATGGTGATCCAGTCCATGGATATGATCTGCAGAGAGGGCAGATTTGAACTTCTGCCGTTTTTGAACGCACATTTTGAGGATGATGAAATGTCCGGAGAGGCACCGCGCATGCCCGTAGCCGCAGGGCGCACGGAGTATGTGGCAGTACGCTTCGGAAACGTTCTGGGAAGCAACGGTTCCGTAATTCCCCTGTTCCGCAAGCAGATTCAGAGCGGAGGACCGGTGACGGTAACCCATCCCGATATCATCCGGTATTTTATGACGATACCGGAGGCGGTGAGCCTGGTGCTTCAGGCAGGCAGCTACGCCAGGGGCGGTGAAATTTTTGTACTGGATATGGGAGCTCCGGTGAAGATTGATACACTGGCCCGCAATCTGATCAAGCTTTCCGGGTATAAACCGGATGTGGATATCAAGATCGTTTACACGGGCCTCCGCCCCGGTGAGAAGCTGTACGAGGAAAAGCTCATGGCGGAGGAGGGACTTGGCAAGACCGCAAACAAACTGATCCACATAGGAAAACCCATTCCCTTCGATGTGGAGAAATTTTTGGGACAGCTTGAAGAGCTGGCCCGTGCGAGCTATAACAATGCCGGGAACATCAGCCGTATGGTGGAGGAGATTGTGCCAACCTATCATCCCGCCAATGCGCAGCAGGAGCTAAACAGCCGTGTGTATGAAAAGCTTCTGGATGAAGCGGTTACAAAGGAAGAGAATTAAAAATGGGGACCCTGCAGAGGGATGCTTCTGGTGGATTTGTCCACCGGGCATTTTTGCAGGGTCCCTTTTTGCTGACAGGAAAGTACAGAACGTTCTGACAAAGCATACAAAAAATGGCTTCATTTGTCTTCTTCAGACCTGGAATCCGGAATGTGCGTTACCAAATCGCTGAAATCACAGTCCAGGATATCACAGAGTCTGTCAAGGGTATATAGTTCTACATTCTGATTCTTGCGGAATTTATCCAGCAGAGAGCGGGAAATATGGTAATGCTCGTAGAGGTCATACTGCGTGATCCCCCGCTTCTTCATGGTCTCCCACAGTTTGTCATATGTTATCATAAAAATATCCTGTCCAAAATCTCCTTGATATAAACCTATTATCGCGGTAAAATCATTACAGCAACAGTGTCTTTATAAGGACACTACTGGAGGGATGGACTATGAAACATATATGGAAATACCTGCTGTCCGCTGCAGCGACTCTTTTTTTCTCCGGCTGTCTTTTCTACTGTCTGGTGGCGGGGGCTCCGCAGGGAAAAGAGGAACTGTGGATATATCTTTTGGCGGCAGGCGGCTTCTCGATTCTGCTTCCTTGCTTTGTATGTGTATGCATCCACTATATTCTTTATCTTCAGAAAAAAATTGAGCGTTATGAAGAGTCAAAAAATTAACGATTTTGGGTCTGTTCTTGACAAAATACGGTTTGTGCCATAGTATTAGAAGCAACACGATGGAAAGGAGATTGGCCGGATGGGAGAAAGAGTGATTCATGCGGCGCTTCTGGGACTTGGAACCGTTGGCACAGGCGTGTACAAGGTGTTGAAGAACCAAGAGGCAGAGATGACTGCAAAGATTGGCTGTAAGGTGAAGATCAGCCGGATTCTTGTGAGAAATATAGAAAAAGCAAAGGAAAAGGTGGAGGATGCTTCCATACTTACCAACCGCTGGGAGGATATCCTGGAGGATCCTTCCATAGATATTGTGATTGAGCTGATGGGCGGGATTGAGCCGGCACATACATACATTCTGGAAGCGCTTCACGCAGGCCTTCATGTAGTGACAGCGAACAAGGACCTGATCGCGGTAAAGGGCAAAGAGCTCCTGGACGCAGCGCAGGAGGCGAAGGTGGACTTTTTGTTCGAGGCGGCAGTTGCAGGCGGCATTCCGATCATCCGTCCGCTGAAGCAGTGTCTTGCGGGAAATCATATGACAGAGGTTATGGGGATCGTCAATGGAACCACCAATTTTATCCTCACAAAAATGTCTCAGGAGGGAATGGAATTTTCCGATGCGCTTGCAGAGGCAACGCGGCTTGGCTATGCGGAGGCAGATCCCACAGCTGACATCGAAGGTCTGGATGCGGGGCGCAAAATCGCGATCCTTGCTTCCGCGGCGTTCAACTCCAGAGTGGTTTTTGACGATGTGTATACGGAGGGAATTACGAAGATCACCTCAAAGGATATCCGCTGCGCCCGGGAGATGGGCTGCGACATCAAGCTTCTCGGTGTTGCCAGAAATGTAAGCGACGGCATTGAGGCTTACGTATGCCCTATGCTGATTCCCAGCAGCCATCCGCTGGCAGCTGTGAACGATTCCTACAATGCGGTATTTGTACACGGCGATGCAGTAGAGGATGCCATGTTCTTTGGAAGAGGAGCAGGAGAACTTCCCACGGCAAGTGCTGTTGTGGGTGATATTTTTGATATCGTGCGAAACATTCAGGCGGGATGTACTTCCCGGATCGGATGTACCTGCTACAAGGATCTTCCGGTGAAAAAAATGGAGGATACCCATAACCGCTATTTCCTGCGCCTTCAGGTGGATGACCGCTGCGGCGTTCTGGCGGAAATGACGGCCGTATTTGCCAAATACCAGGTGAGCGTGGCGCAGATGATCCAGAAAGCCAGAAAAAATGAGGACTGCGCGGAGATCGTGGTGATCACCGGAAAGGTTCGTGAGGGAGCGTTCCTCAAAGCCATGGAAGAGCTGAAAAACAAGGCGTTTGTCCGGAATATTTCCAGCATGCTGCGTGTATATGAAAAAATGAATTGAAAAATTTTGGATTTTTGATACTATAATAGAGTAGGAAAAATTTAACGAAATACCTTGTATATAAAAGGAGAACACTATGAGCAAGAAACCAACGGTTTTAATGATCCTTGATGGTTACGGCCTGAACGAAAAAAAAGAAAATAATGCGGTTTACGAGGCAAAGACCCCGGTTATGGACAGCCTGATGGCAGAGTGTCCTTTTGTAAAGGGCTATGCCAGCGGACTTGCGGTAGGTCTTCCGGACGGACAGATGGGCAACTCTGAGGTTGGACATCTGAACATGGGAGCAGGCCGTATCGTATACCAGGAACTGACCAGAATCACCAAGGAAATCGAGGATGGAGACTTTTTCAAGAACGAAGCGCTGTTGGCGGCGATGAAGAATGCCCGCGACAACGATTCTGCAATTCATTTTATGGGACTTCTGTCTGACGGCGGTGTGCACAGCCACAATACACATCTCTACGGACTTCTGGAGATGGCAAAGCGTGAAGGCCTGAAGAAGGTTTATGTACACTGCTTCCTGGACGGACGCGATACTCCGCCGGCATCCGGAAAGAGCTATATTGAAGCACTGCAGGCGAAGATGGAGGAAATCGGCGTGGGTGAGATCGGCGTGATTTCTGGACGTTATTACGCAATGGACCGCGACAATCGCTGGGATCGTGTAGAGCTGGCTTACAAGGCGCTCACAAAGGGCGAGGGCGTTAAGGCGGAAGACGCGGCGCAGGCAGTGCAGGATTCCTATGATAACGACAAGACCGATGAATTTGTGCTCCCAACAGTAGTTGAGAAAGACGGTAAGCCGGTGGCAGTGGTTTCGGATAAGGACTCTGTTGTATTCTTCAACTTCCGTCCGGACCGCGCACGCGAGATCACAAGAGCTTTCTGTGACGATGCATTCCAGGGCTTTGACAGAGGCGAAAGAAAGGATCTTACCTTTGTGTGCTTTACGGATTATGATGACACCATTGGCAATAAGCTGGTTGCTTTCCACAAGGTGCAGCTCCACAATACCTTTGGCGAATATCTGGCAGCGCATCATATGACCCAGGCCCGCATCGCGGAGACCGAGAAGTATGCACATGTGACCTTCTTCTTCAACGGCGGCGTGGAGGAACCGAACAAAGGGGAGGACAGGATCCTGGTAAAATCCCCCAAGGTTGCGACCTACGACCTTCAGCCGGAGATGAGCGCGCCCGCTGTCTGTGACAAACTGGTGGAAGCAATCAAATCCGACAAATATGATGTGATCATCATTAATTTTGCAAACCCGGATATGGTTGGACATACCGGCGTGGAAAACGCAGCGATCCAGGCAGTGGAAGCAGTAGACGCCTGCGTCGGAAGAGCGGTGGAAGCCATTAAAGAGGTTGACGGACAGATGTTTATCTGCGCAGACCATGGAAATGCAGAGCAGCTTATGGATTATGAGACCGGCGAGCCTTTTACAGCGCATACAACGAATCCGGTGCCGTTCATCCTGGTAAATGCAGATCCTGCATATACACTTCGTGAGGGCGGATGCCTTGCAGATATCATCCCGACGCTCATCGAGCTGATGGGAATGGAGCAGCCGGAGGAAATGACCGGAAAATCTCTTCTTCAGAAAAAATAATTTTGAATTATAAGACAGAGCTATTGTCGGATCCGCGAGAGAGCGGGATCCGGCAACAGCTCTGTCTTTCTTCTACAAATAGGCAGCGGTTCTGTCGGATAAAAAAAATACCCGCGGATACAATAACAAGAAAAGAGAAGCTGCTATCTGTAACAAAAGTATTAAACTTTTTAAAAAAATACAATAATAGGTGCAAAATTGGAGAATTATGTTATAATAGAGGAGCTATAGAGTTTTTTGCGCGTGTTATGTCGAGGAGATTGTAGATGAACAGCGAAAAGAAAAAAGAAGAATTACAGATTTCGGAGAGAGGACAGGTTCCGCAAAAAAAATCAGCTCGTCCAGGAAAGATCGCGTATGTTGCCATGGATGATGAGGAATTTGTGAAGCCGCTGGATCCGGTACCGAAAAAGAAACATAAAGGGATTAAGGTTACGGGAATGACCGTCGCTCTGCTGGCAGCGCTGGCTGTGACGTCTTATGCCGGTATTTCTTACTATTATTCCTATCATTTTTTCCCGGGTACCAGCATCAACGGGATCGACTGCTCCGGAAAAACAGCTTATGAGGCAGAGCAGAGCATTGCCCAGCAGGTGGGAAATTACAGCATCCAGGTGGCATCCAGAAATCTTCAGCCCCAGAGCATTGCGGGAAATGAGATCGGCTATCATTATCTGTCCAACGGAGAGGTTTTGAACCTGCTGAAACAGCAAAAACCTTATGAGTGGGTGACCGGGCTCTTCGGAAAGACCGAGTACACTGCAGCGCAGAATGTGGCCTTTGACAAGTCCCTGCTGCAGAATAAGATCAAAACCCTGGACTGTGCGCAGGAAGCCAACCAGATTGCACCGGAGGATGCCTATGTGGCGTTCAACAACACAGAGTTTGTCATTATGCCTGAGACAGAAGGAAGTCAGCTGAATGTAAAGCAGGCGTATCGCATTCTGGAGGAGGCGATATCATCCAGCCTTCCTTCCGTGGACTTTGCGGCGAATCCGGATGCCTACAACAAGGCGGCAGTGGTGAGCACGGATCCGGAGCTTCAGGATACCGTAATGGCTTACAATAATTTTACCAAGGCCAACATTACCTATACCTTCGGAGAGCAGACCGTCACACTGGACGGAAGCACGATCAAGGACTGGCTGCAGTTTGATGAAAAGGGCAGACTGCTTCAGGATTCGGATGCTTTTCAGCAGCACATTGCGGATTATGTGGCGCAGCTTGCTGCGGATCACGATACCGTCGGAACTACCCGGGAGTTTTATACAACCAATGGGCGTACGGTTTATGTGTATGGAAGCGCCTATGGATGGAAGATTGACCAGGCAGGTGAGGCTGCGCAGCTTTTGCAGGATATCCAGAATGGCGTGCAGACGACGAGAGAGCCGGTTTACGAAATGCGTGCCAATGCACACGGCTACAATGACATCGGAAGCACCTATATCGAGGTGGATATGGGGACGCAGCATATGTACTACTATCAGGACGGATATATTATTTTTGACAGTGAGATCGTATCCGGACTGGCAGGAGATCCGGACAGAGAGACACCTCCCGGAATATTTAAGCTGTATTCCAAATCCAGTCCTTCCGTTCTTCGCGGAGGCGTTGGACCGGATGGCGGGTATGAATACGAGACGCCGGTTCAGTACTGGATGCCGTTTAACGGAGGCATAGGCTTCCATGATGCGGACTGGCAGCCTTATTTTGGAGGAGACCGATACCTTTATGGCGGCTCTCACGGCTGTATCAATATGCCGCCGTCCAATGCGGCAACATTGTACAGCATTATTCAGTATGATGTGCCGATTGTATGTTTTTACTAGAATATAGGCACAATAGGAGACTTAAAAAAATGATGGATGCTTTGAATTTGTTTATTATCGCAGGCTCTTTGATTGCCGGAGTGATGATGCTCACCGGGCACGGAAGTGTTTTCATGGGCGGGGGAAACAGCCAGGAACGCAAGAAACGCTTTGATGAAAAGAAAATGGAGCGTGCCAGCGGAATTGCCCTTGTTCTGGTGGGAATTGCGACCGCGATCGACTGTATTACCAAGACATTTGCGGCGAAGATCATCTACATGGTGGTGATCGTTCTTATCTTCGCAGTTCTGATCATCTATATTCAGAAGAAATGCAAGATTAAGTAATATGACATCAAAAAAGCCTTTGCAGGAAGATGCAAAGGCTTTTTTGCGAGACAGATCTATTTGCAGATATCCGTAAGCTCCATGGGGCAGGAAATGCTCTTCCAGGGATTTTTTACATCCCCGAAGCCATAGGATGCGAAGATAAAGGGGACATCTGCCTCCTGACAGGCAGCGGCATCCCCGAGGGTGTCGCCTACGTACACGGGCTGCCGGAGCGAAAAATCCCGGATGATCTGCAGGATATTCTCCGCTTTGGCGTTGCCGGTGTCGCCGGGGCACAGATGCCCTTTGAAATATTTGGAAAATCCGGTCGCTTGAAGAAAAACCTCGATATAGCCGGCCTGACAGTTGCTCACAATGAACAGCGGAAACCGCCTGCTCAAAATGTCCAGGGTTTCTTCAAGGCGGGGATAGAGAGGCGCGCATTCCCTGAGAAGTGCTTCGTGCTCTGCCTGACAGCAGCCGTCGATCAGGCGGAGCTGTTCCTCTTTGGGAAGGGAAGGAAACAGCGCTGCGGCAATGTCCGGCAGGAGCCTGCCAAAAAGACGTTTCAGCTGTTTTGCCGTGAGACACGCTTCCACAGAGGTATTGTTCTGAAGATATTCGTTCCAGGAACGGGCCACAATGTCTGTGGAATCCCACATGGTGCCGTCCACATCAAAAATGATACTGTCCATAATCTTCCTTTCTTAAATCCGGATAAAGAATGTTGCATTCCGGAAATATAAACATTAGTAGTAATATTCTAGCGAAGAAACAACAAAAAATCAACTGTCATTTTGCAGGGGATATGGTATAATAGGAACACTTGCTGAATTTCAGTGTACAGGGTATTTCCTGCTTGAACGGGTGAAAAAAGAGATATGGAGAACAAAGGATGAAATACAAGAATACGTTGCCTGCTGTTTTTATAGACCGTCCCAACCGTTTTATCGCGCATGTACAGCTTGGAGATCACGTAGAGACGGTTCATGTAAAAAACACGGGCAGATGCAGGGAGCTGCTTGTGCCAGGCGCAGAGGTGATCCTGGAGCGAAGCGGCAATCCTTCGCGAAAAACAAAGTACGACATCATCTGCGTCAACAAAGCAGGGCGTCTTATCAATATGGACTCGCAGATTCCCAACCGTGCAGCGGAGGAGTGGATAAGAAACGGCAGCCTTTTTCCGGAAGAGAGGGAAGTTTTCCGGGAAAAAACCTACGGAAATTCCCGCTTTGATCTTTATGTGGAATCCGGGAAGCGCAGAGCCTTTATTGAGGTCAAGGGAGTTACCCTGGAACAGGACAATGTGGCCCGCTTTCCGGATGCCCCAACGCTTCGCGGCATCAAGCATATGGAAGAGCTGATACGCTGCCAGGAGGATGGATATGAGGCGTATCTTCTGTTTGTGATACAAATGAAAGGGATTGTCCGGTTTGAGCCGAACTGGGAGACACACCGCGAATTCGGCAAAACCCTGCAGCGTGCAGCAAATGCAGGAGTTCATATCCTGGCGATGGACTGCGCGGTCACAGAGAATTCCATTGAAATACGGGACGCAGTGCCGGTTTGTCTTGAGAGGGAGGGCTTATGAAAAACGAATTTGTAAAGCCGCTTCTGGCATGGTATCGGGAGAATAAAAGAACGCTTCCCTGGCGGGACTGCAATAACGCATATTATACCTGGGTGTCGGAAATCATGCTGCAGCAGACCCGTGTGGAGGCAGTGAAGCCCTATTTTTTACGTTTTGTAAAAGAGCTTCCGGATGTGGCGGCGCTGGCAGCCTGCCCGGAGGACAAGCTGCTGAAGCTGTGGGAAGGTCTGGGCTATTACAGCCGTGTGCGAAATATGCAGGCGGCGGCGATGGAAGTGGTGGAAAAATATAATGGGAGGCTTCCTGAATCTTTTTCGGCGCTTTTGTCGTTAAAAGGAATAGGAGCTTATACAGCAGGAGCCATTGCCTCCATTGCCTACGAGATCCCGGTTCCGGCTGTGGATGGAAATGTGCTGCGGGTCATTTCCAGGATTTGCGAGGACCGGGAGGATATCACCAAACAGTCTGTGAAAGACCGGGTGGCAAGAGAGCTTACGGAGATCATTCCGGAGGGGGAGGCCGGTGATTTTAACCAGGCGCTCATGGAGCTGGGGGCAGTTGTGTGTGTGCCGAACGGCCAGCCGAAATGTGAAGTCTGTCCGGTGCGTCCCTGGTGTCTGGCCTGTTCCCATGGGACGGCCATGGGGCTTCCGGTAAAAGCGCCGAAAAAACAGCGCGTGATCGAGGAGCGCACGGTATTTGTCATTCAGGACGGCAATTATACGGCCATACGGAAGCGTCCGCAAAAAGGGCTTCTGGCAGGACTTTTTGAGCTTCCCAACACGGAAGGGCATCTGTCAGAGCGGGAGGCGCTTTCTTATGTAAAGGAGCTGCAGCTGGATGCCCTGCACATTGAAGCGCTGCCGGATGCCAAGCATATTTTTTCCCATATTGAATGGAGGATGAAGGCCTACCGTATCCGGGTTGCTTCCCTGGAGGAAGCACAGACACCGGAGCTTCTGTTTGTGGAGCGCCGTCAGTCAGAAAAAAACTATGCCATTCCATCTGCGTTTGGCGCGTATGTAAAGTACATGAAGGAGGAAATTGTATGAAATTATTGAGCATTGCCATTCCCTGTTATAACTCGGAGGCATATATGGAGCATTGTGTGGATTCCCTGCTTGTGGGCGGGGAGGACGTGGAAATTCTGATCGTGGACGATGGATCCAAGGACAGGACCGCGGAAATTGCGGATGCCTATGCAAAAAAATATCCGACCATCATCCGGGCGATCCATCAGGAAAACGGCGGTCACGGCGAGGCTGTGAATGCCGGGATCCGAAATGCGACAGGCCTTTACTTTAAGGTGGTGGACAGCGACGACTGGGTGGATGAAGAATCCTACAAAAAAATTCTCACGACCCTGGAGATGCTGACCCGCGGACCCAAAACCGTGGATCTGCTGATCAGCAATTTTGTCTACGAAAAGCAGGGAGCAACGAGAAAAAAAGTCATGCAGTACCGAAACTGTTTCCCCACAGAAGAGATTTTTGGCTGGGAGCAGGTGCGCCACATGAAAAAAGGAAAATATCTTCTCATGCACTCCATGATCTACAGAACCCAGCTGCTTCACGACTGCGGTCTTGAGCTGCCCAAGCATACCTTTTACGTGGACAACCTGTTTGCCTATGAACCGCTTCCCTACGTGGAGAACATGTATTACCTAGATGTGAATTTTTACCGTTACTTTATCGGACGGGACGATCAGTCTGTAAATGAAAAGGTGATGATAAAGAGAATTGACCAGCAGATCCGCGTGAACAAGCTTATGGTGGATGTCTACAACCGCAATAATTTTACAAACAAGCGGATGCGGGCATATATGTTCAATTACCTGGATATTATCACAACGATTTCTTCTATCATGCTTATCCGCGCAGAGACGGAGGAGGCACTGGAGAAGAAGAAAGCGCTGCTGGAATATATCCGTGGAGAAAACCGGATCCTGTACAGCAAACTGCGACACAGTCTGTTTGGCAGAGTGATGAATCTTCCGGGACGGGGCGGACGCAAAATGTCAGTTGCGGCCTATAAGATCTGTCAGAAGTTTTACGGATTCAATTAAACAGCGAAACAAAAACGCTGCAGATTCCAAGTCTTTGGAGTTTGCAGCGTTTTTATAGGAGAGAAAGATTCTTAATAACGGTAACCGGTACCCTTTTTGCTGTCTGGACGGAAGAATGCGTGGCTGCCTTCTTTTTCGCCGGCGCGCTGAGGATAGAAGATCAAAAATCCGAACAGCGCCAGAGTCGCGCCCAGACATACGTCAATGACAGAATGCTGTTTCAGGAACATCGTGGACATGATAATGAGAATGGTAAGCGCCAGAGACGCGTTCTTCACGATTTTTTTGTCCTTCAGAGCCTGACAGTTGGTCAGAGACATATGGATGGCCAGAGAGTTAAACACATGAATGCTGGGCAGGATATTTGTCGGTGTATCGGTGCGGTAAAGCATGGCGACCATATCGGTAAAAATGTTGTCCCTGGGGAATTCCGTGGGGCGCAGGTGCTGTATATTGGGATACACGTAGGAGACGATCAGAAAGATTGTCATACCCATCATCAGGTTAAAAACAAGCTGATAGTATTCGTGTTTGTCCTTATTGACAAAGATGAAGTACAGGACAGTCCCGATCATATAGGGGAACCACAAAAGATACGGGACAATGAAAAATTCGCAGAAGGGAATCATATCATCGAAAACCGTATGGACTACGTGGAACCCATGTACAGGAAGTCTCTCAAGCCAGGCAAACAGCAGGATATAGATCATGCTGTATATGAGAATGATAAATCCATGTTTATACTTCTTCAAAAATTCTGACAAATTAATTACTCCTTTTTGGCATAAAGATTTTGAGTGGTTTTGTCTCAATCCCGGCGCACAGGCTGGTTCGGAGCCCTCCCATTTCTCCGTCCATATGAAGAACCAGAGGGATCGGGCCGGACATGTTTACTTCTCTGCAGCGAAGCGTATGGATGCCCCGGAAACGAGTATGCTTTCCCCAAAGCGCGGTGGGAAGGCAGAAAAGAAATTTCAGTTTTGGCATCTTCTCCACAACGATCACATCGAGGATCCCGTCGTCATATCGGGCAGAAGGACAGAAACAAAATCCTCCGCCTTCATATTTGAGATTCATGACCGCTGCGAAATAGACTCCGGGGAAATGGTATTTTCGGTTTCCGTCCAGAGAAAGTGTCATGGGCACGGGATTCATAAAAAGAATCTGACGCAGAGCGATGAACACATAGATCAGCTTGCCAAGTCCAAGCGTGTTGAATACCTTTTTGAAAGCAGATGCCTGAACTCCCTGGCATACCGCTGCGTCAAAGCCCATGCCGGCGCTGATGCCGAAACGCCGTTTTTGGTTGTCTGTTACAAGATATGGAACATCTATGGTCTGTATGTGCTCTTTTGAAAGGATCACATCCAGAGCCTTCAGAGGATCGGAAGGAAGCTTCATGCCGCGGCAGAAATCGTTGCCGGAGCCGGTGGGAATGAAACCGAAAAGAATCCGGTCAAATTCCGAAATTCCCGTAAGCACCTCGTGGATCGTGCCGTCTCCGCCTACAGCGATGAGAGACACCGGGGCTTCGGAAGTCCCTTTTTGGCTGATGAAAGCCGCGAGCTCTTTGGCATGGCCGACATATTCGGTGAGGTATGCCCGGTAGGCGATTCTGCGTTCCGAAAGAACCTTCTGAAGCTGCAGCCAGATAACCTGTCCCCGGCCGGAACGGGAGTTGGGATTTACAATAAAGTAATACATAGTTACATGATTTATCTCCGTTGTATATTCAAGCCTATCATATCATTCATATTTCAGATTTACAAACAAATTTTACAAAAAATATGATGAAAAAAGGATAAACTGGAATGTCTCGCCGGCATTTTACAAAGATTTAACAGGATGCCCCTCCAAAATTTAATGTTCCTTTCATATACTATAACGCGAAGATGACAAGAAATGCTTCAAAATACAGAAAAAAATTATGGAGGCTTTGGAATGATATATTTGGTGGAAGATGATGAAAGTATCCGGGAGCTGGTGGTTTATACGCTGAACAGCCAGGGCATGGAGGCCAGGGGCTTTGAAAAGCCGTCGCTGTTCTGGAAGGCAATGGAAAAGGAGCGGCCGTCTCTGGTTCTTCTTGATATCATGCTTCCGGAAGAGGACGGCATTGCCATTTTGAAAAAGCTCCGCGTGCGTCCGGATACCCGGCGCCTTCCGGTGGTGATGCTCACCGCAAGAGGCAGTGAGTATGATACGGTGATGGGACTTGACAGTGGGGCGGATGACTACATACCAAAGCCCTTCCGCATGATGGAGCTGATTTCCCGCATCCGCGCGCTGCTTCGGAGAACCTCGGACTGCGAGGCAAAAGAATACCGTGTGGGAAAACTTTACGTGTGCCCCGCACGCCATGTGGTGACGGTAGACCAGGAGCCGGTGAGCCTTACCTTAAAGGAGTATGAAATGCTTTGCCTGCTCCTGAAAAACAGCGGAAGCGTGCTGTCGAGAACGCAGCTGCTCAATCAGATCTGGGGGTATGAGTTCGACGGGGAAAGCCGCACCGTGGACGTGCATATCAGAACACTCCGGCAGAAGCTCGGAGAGGCCGGGGAGTATGTGGAGACTGTGCGCGGAGTAGGTTACAAAATCAATACTTTATAAATATTTTAGAAATGCACCTTTGACTTATTCTTGTGCTCTTTGACAGATTATGGTAATATATGTGTATTAAGACAATTAATACACATATTCGCTTGGAGTGAAAACCATGTCTGGAAGGGAGTGACCGGATGATTATTTTGGACTATCAGGACCGCAGGCCTATTTATGAGCAGGTGGTGGAGCGGTTTCAGACTCTGATTCTAAGCGGCGCGATTCCGCCGGGCGAGCGGCTTCCCTCCGTACGTCAGCTTGCTATGGATTTATCCATCAATCCCAACACGATTCAGAGGGCATATATGGAGCTGGAGCAGCAGGGACTGATCTATCCCGTGAAGGGAAAAGGAAATTTTGTGACGGACAGCAGCGGGGTCCGGGAGGCCGGCCGTGAGACTTTTTGGAAAGAAATACGGGAGCTGGTAAAAAAAGGACGCCAGACTGGTATCACCGAAAATGAAGTGCGGAACATGGTACATGCGTGTTACCAGGAGGAGGGCATATGATCGAGATTAAAGGGTGCAGTAAGGCATTTGGCAAAGTACAGGCCGTGCGGGACGTTTCGCTTAGCATGGGTGGGGTAGGGTAATCACCTAGCCGGTAATCACCGCTACGGTAATCACAGGATAGGTAATCA
>QFCE01002851.1_pt1 | contig 14605 bp, 17 predicted proteins | sample 5346091 | NCBI WGS metagenome assembly QFCE01 (sample SAMN09062252, study PRJNA434731) | Human gut metagenome, whole genome shotgun sequencing project. | isolation source: stool timepoint A chromium assembly | host: Homo sapiens | collected 2015 | reverse complement strand
TTTTTACACGTTCAGGCAATCCATAAATTCATGGATCGCCCGCTGGCGAAGCCGATAAAACGTGCTTTTTGTATAGTAATTATAAAACCAGCCGTCAGCGCTTTCATCCAGAAATTCCCGGACGATGATTTCACGGTAGGTTTCAGGCATCGCTTCCAGCGCGCTTTCATACAAAGCGACGGTCAGCTCGTCGCACTGCTGCTGATCTTTATGCTCCTGTTTCTTCTCCGGCGTAAGAAACCGGTGCAGTTTTAAACGTTGGCAGGATTTGCGGTAGCATTGCGTCAGATACCGGATCACGCCCTCCTGTTCGCGGCATTTCAGCGGTTTGTTCATAGCGTCTCCTCCTTCCGGGATTTTTTACCCGCTATTATACTTATTCGCGCATTTTCGCTAAATTCCTTGTTTTTTCTCGCTTATCGTGAATTTATTTATTTCCTGCTTCTTTTTTCATTTGTTTTCCGTCTTAAAATTCAAAAAAACATTGATTTTCTGCCGCAGGTTTCATTTACAATACGGTTTCATCGTGACAATTATTCTGGTTTAGATTACAATAATGACGGAGGTTTCCCATGAATAAAACAACGATATCCATACCTAAAATATTAATTTCATTAATCGTTTACTTCGCCCTGCCGCTCAGTGCGGCCTGGCTGAACCAGTTCGTCGATTCCATGACGATCACCCATACGATGATATATAGCGCAACCGCATTGATTTTAATCAGTCTGAACTGGGAGGTTTTCAGTCTGCATCTGCATCGGTTCGCTAAAAATATGAAAGACGGTCTATTGTTCACGCTGATCTGCTTCATCGTCATCATTCTGCTGCAGCTCGCCTGTCATTTTATTCTGCGCCCGGACAACACCATTCTGGAACGCGAAATTCTGCTTCATTACACCTTCTTCATTCCGGCGATGGTCTTGGCCTACTCCGTCTGTTACGCCGTCAGCTTCACACTGGCGTTCAAGATCTTTGTCGACCGCATTCACCTGCAGGTCAGCGAATCGATGACCATTCTGATCTCCGGCTTTCTGTTCGGTTTTCTGTGCACGGTCAGTCTGCTTCCCTCGACCTTCGATCAGTTCCTGCGGCTGTTCGGTTATTTCTTTTTAACCTCGACGCTGGCTTCCTACGCTTACAATCAGACCCATTCGATCATCCCGATGACACTGGCCTACTCGCTTGTTCTGTTAGGAAACATTCTTCTAATTTTGATCTGATTTCATTTCATTTGAAAAGCAGCGGCGCTCCCGCTGTTTTTTTATGAAATCAGATAGGAATTAAATTGGAAAAAGCCGGAGAATTCCTTATGAATTGTTAGGAATCGCCCCTTTTTCAGGGAAATTTGTTATAATGAAACCAGCCTTATCTTTATGACTGGAGGGATTAGCCATGACAGCCTCCTCTTTCAGCAACGAACAAAATTCAACACCCTTCGCCGCCGATTGCGCGGATCTGATCGAATTTCTGCGAGCCGGCGACGGACAAAGCCAGGTTCAGGCCCTGAGCCGGATTCTGAAACCGTTCGGATTCCAGACTCTCACCTTGTACCGGCCGTTATTCTCCGTTTGGGAAAGCTGGTCGGAAGATCCCACTCCTGCGCCAAAAATCAGTCCGGAAGAAATGAACCGAATTCAAGAAACATTAAAAAACTGTTATCTTTACATCAAAAACGGCGAACTCTGGACTTCGCTGCAGACGCAGCCGGAGACCTTGCTTTATTTGCGGCGCGAAGAAAAAGAATGGAAAGAAACGGAGCTGGCTTTCATCCGGCAGCTGCGCCAGTACACCGCAGCCTATTCCAGTTCTCTGGACAATCGTCAAAACGAAATTCGTTTTTTCCATGAAATCATGGATCAGATGCCAACGCATCTATGGATTGCGGACGCTCAAACCCATGAAATTTTATTTATGAACCAGGCCATGAAAGAGGATTTTCAGCTGACTTCGCCGGAAGGTCAGCCCTGTTGGAAGGTACTGCAGCGGGGGATGAACGGACCGTGCCGTTTCTGTCCGCTGCCGGCGCTGGCCGCTCAGTCAGATCAAAAGCTGCCGCATACGCAGGGAGAGCGGAAAAACACGCTGAACCAGCGCATCTACCGCAACCGCGACAGTCTGATCCATTGGATCGACGGCCGCCTCGTTCATTTTCAGCATGCAATCGACGTAACGGAGTCACACCGTCTGCGCCTGGACGCCGACACTGACGAGCTAACGCTGATTCCCAATCGGCGGGCCGGTCTGCGCACGCTGGACGAACTGCTCGAACAAGTCGGTCAGGGACAAATAAGCATCACGGCAGCGATGCTCGACATCGATCAGCTTAAAGCGGTCAACGATCAATTCGGACATCGGGAAGGCGACGTTCTGATCCGTCAGATCAGCCAGACCCTAACCCGCTTGCTTCGCCGGGAAGATTTATTTTTCCGACTGAGCGGCGATGAATTTATCCTGGTTTTGATCAATCAGCCTGTCTCCGCCGGAACAGCCCTGCTGAATCAGGCACAGATGCAGCTTCGGCAATGGGCTGAAGCGGAAAAGAAAGCTTACCGATGCAGCTTCTGTTTCGGCTTGATCTTTGTCGCTGCGGGGACTCAGCTTGCCTGCGGCACGCTGCTCTCCCAGGTTGACGATGCGATGTATACGCAAAAGCGGCTGCTTCACATCCAGCTCAAAGAATCGGAAAAGGCGCAGATGCAGCTCAAGGAATATCACGGCGAGGTCTCGTTCAGCTATGATTCCGCTTATTTATATGATGCGCTGGTCGAAAGTACCGATGATTACATCTTTATCAATAACCTGCGCGACGACGTATTCCGCTATCCCCAGGCGATGGTCGAGGAATTCGGTCTGCCTGGTCAGATCGTGCGCAACGCAGCCGCCGTGTGGGGGGAAAAGGTTCATCCTGACGACAAAGCGGCATTCTTAGAAGCCAATCAGATCATTCTGGACGGCCGTGCCACTTCGCACAACGTCGAATACCGCGCGCTCAATCAGCGGGGCGAGTGGGTTTGGGTCCGCTGCCGCGGCAAGGTTGTATTTGATGAGAACGGCAGTCCGGTGTTGTTCGCCGGCATGATCTCCAATCTCAGCCGGAAAAATAAAACGGACCGGATCACCGGTTTGTTCAATAAGATGGTTTACCGCGAGGAAACGCAGCGGCTGATAACCCGCCGGCCGGATACGCCGCTGGCGATCATGCAGCTGGGTCTGGATGATTTCAAACACATCAACGATTTATACGACCGCAGCTTTGGCGACGAAGTTCTGCGGATCAGCGCCCAGCGGATTATGAGCCTGCTTCCGGAAAATGCCGAGGTTTACCGGCTGGATGGGGATGAGTTCGGCATTCTGATCAGCGGCTGCCAGCCTGAGGCTATCCGCGGAATCTATAAAAAGCTGCAGACCGCCTTTGATCAGCAGATGATTTACGAAGGAAAACGGTATTATTGCACGCTTTCCGCCGGCTGCGCGGTTTACCCGCAGGATGCCCAGAGCTTCCTGGAACTTGTTAAAGCAGCCGGTTATGCCCTGGAACAGGCCAAGCTCAACGGGAAAAACCGGCTTGAATTCTTTACCCGTCAGATCCTGGCCCGCAAGATTCGTTCCTTGGGGATTATCGAAAAAATGCGTGAATCCATCGATCAAAATTACGCCGGTTTCTTCTTAATGTATCAGCCGCAGGTCAGCGTCACAACCGGCCAGTGGATCGGCTTTGAAGCGCTGACCCGCTGGCAGAAAGAACCGTATGGCTTCGTGCCGCCCAATGAATTTATCCCGCTCCTGGAAGAAAGCGGCATGATCAGTCCGGTTGGGCGCTGGATTTTCCGGCAGGCTTGCGCGAAGTGCGCGCAATGGTCCGCCCTGGCTCCAGCCTTGACAATGAGCATCAATCTTTCGTATCTGCAGCTGATGGAACCAGACTTTATTGATTATATGCAGGAAACGCTTGCGGCGACGCAGGTGGATCCCGGCCGAATCATCGTTGAAATGACCGAATCGGTCATCGCGTCACGTGCTCATGCCTTGGAACATTTGTTCCAGCGGATTCATGATCTGGGAATGCGGATCGCGATGGATGATTTTGGAACCGGATATTCCAGTCTGGACATGCTGAAGAAAATGCCGGCGGATATCGTCAAGATTGACCGCGCCTTCGTGCATGGCGTGGATGCAAGTAATTTTGACGAATCGTTTATTCAGTTCATCGTGGCGATCTGCCATAAGGTCAATATCGAAGTTTGCGCTGAAGGCGTGGAAACGGAAGCCGAGTTTCAGATCTTGTATCCGATGAACGTCGATACGATCCAGGGATACTATTTCGGGAAACCGATGCGGGAGGAAGAAATTAACCAGAAACTTAAGGCCATGGTGAGTTCTGGACCAGACGCTGTGAAGTAACGTCAATCCAACCGCCGGTTTTTACAGCCATTGGATTTTGATATCAAGATGGCAATGAACGGATCATTCTTAAACCGGCAAAGAAGAATTTTGCCGCTGCCGTTATCCCCTTTCGCGATAACGGCTTTTTTTATGCTGAGGAGGAAAACTGAAAAAAGCAGGAACAGGCCCTGCTTTTAACTAACCCCATTTTATTCCGCGCCGCCGATCACTTCCCAATTTTCAAGATCGCTAAAGCACAGGATCCTCCTGGAGATTTTACAAGCGTCCCTGACGGAAACGTTCGATCATCTGATGCCCGATACTTAACGGATCTGCATTCTCCGGAAGTTCTTCCGGACTCATCCATCGGCCCGCGGCAATTTCCTCCGCCTGCAGCGTAAGCTTTGGGCTGCCGTCCAGATCAGCAACAAACGCCATCATCTGTGTCGAAGAAAACGCCCACGGCTGCGAACCGTAATAACGCAGGTTTTTGACCTTCAGACCAACTTCCTCCGCGACTTCCCGCGCGACGGCCTGTTCCAGCGTTTCCCCGATTTCAACATAGCCGGCCACCAGCGCCATACGCCGGCCCGTCGAATGTCCCTGAACGACAAGCAGTTTGTTCTGGCTGCGATCGATCACCGCGGTAATGACACAGGGCGAAATCTGCGGATATTCGACCCGGCCGCACTGCGGACAAACGCGGGCCCGTTCCCGCGGACTGTCGCACAAAGCCTGACCGCAGACACCGCAAAAGCGCCGGGTTTGACGCCAGCGCTTCAGCTGAACCGCAGTAATTCCGGCCATTGCCAAATAATTCGGCTTCAGCTCGCGGAACTGTGCGATCGGAAACCAACATAAAAAAGACAGATCGACCGAAGTCTCGTTCAGAAAATAAGCCTCCTCATTGATTCTGAATAGAAAAATCAGAGCTGAGGCTTCCGCTTGCGTCAGGGACAGCTCCGCGAAACGGGGATAGTCCAATCCTTCCGGACGCCGGATCATCGCAACCTGTTCCTCGCGAAACATCAGGATCCGATCCGACGGCTGCGGCTGCCGCGGTTCATATTGATTGTAAAAGTGATACGGATTGATTTCTTCGATCATGATACGCCTCCTGAATACTCTCAGGATTATATCACATTTTGTCAAAAACCGGTCTTACCACCAGAAAAAGACACGCGGAGCACGCAGCCGCAATGTCGCGGGAGAAGCCAGGTGCAGCGACAGGCGCAGCTGTTCAGCCCCTTGCGGAATCGCACGGCATTGATATTTCCACTGCCACTCCGTCCCGGCGGTCAGCGCTATTTGTTCTTCCTTCACCAGCGTACCGTCCTGCTTCTGATAGCGCAGCATCAGTCTGACCGGTGTGTTCCGGCTGGCCCGCATCCAGCCGCTTAAATACAGTTGGGTGCGGTCTTTGACCCAGATCGGCAGCGCATAGTTCAGCTGCGTATTCTGCCGGTTGGAAGTGTGCGTCATAACGCACGCATGATGTCCTTGAGCCGCCGGATCCTGCCAGCGGACATTCCCCTGGGATGTGAAATACAACAGGGAATCCTCAGGACCCGGACGAAACTGAGCATTGTGCAGATGATTCATAATGAGATCCTCCTTTAGAAATCCAAGATTTCCTAACCCAGCGTATGCTTTTTTCATCGTTGCTTCTGAGCTTTTCGCCGTCCGCGATAAAAGAAAAAGACCGCTGGATTAGGCGATCTTTTCAAGTTTTATGTCAATTTTCGCAGGAGACTGAGCTGACTTAGGGTTTAATGTATGCGAAGCCTGCCTGCTGCTTCTGCGCCAGCTCGATCACCCCGGCCGGTACAACAACCGTCTTCTCGATCAGGCTTTCCGGCTGCAGCGCCTGTGCGCGCAGCGCGTTGCGGCAGGCGGCGAAGACTACACCTTCGGCCTTGGCCTGCGCCATGACGACATTCAGCGAATCGGGCAGAATTCCCGGCAGATAGCCCCGGACTGCGGGTCCGTTAGCCAATACTTCGATTTCATAAGATTCCTGATTCTGATGCAACCAATCGAGCATGTTGCGGACGTTGCCCAGCGTCATCGCCCAGGCCTCCATCGCGTCGATATGATAAATCACTTTCACACTTTCGCCTTCCTTCTGTGTTCTATTGTATCACAGCCTGGAAAAAAGTCTGAAACGATGCATTCTGGCCGAGGCATCAAGCCTTACAGTTTTTGATATGGGCTTTCAGCTTCTTGATCGCCCAGTCGTAATGGCTGGACGTGCAGCTGACAAAATAAGATCCAAGCGTGCTGCCGCCGACCCAGGTATAGATACCTTTGGCAAACAGCTGTTCGTTGGTGAACGTTTCCGCCAGCGCCATCACGGCTTTGTGCGACTGATCCAGCTGTTTCTTCGCCTGTTCCAGCGTCGTTGCCTGATGTTTTTTCCAGAAACCGACATTCATCACACCATAGGTTTTCCAGTTATAGGGTTCAGGGATAAACGGCTTAGCTTCGCCCTTTTGATTCGCGTCAATCCAGTTCAGGATCAGCTGGTGCCATTCATAGAGATGAATCAGTACGTCTTTCAAGTTCTGATCACGCTTCCAGTGCGCTTCTTTTTTCTTTTCGTCATTTTCAAAATGGAACGGCGTATTCAGTTCGGTTTCCGTCAGAGTGCCGATCAGGTTCAGCAGTTTTTCATAATTGGTATTCGCAGCGAGAATCAGGTCTTGTTTTGTCGTTGGCCGGCTCATCATTTTTCCTCATCCGTTCCTGATCTAAAGTTCAGGGAACGCTTTCTTTTTTATAAGTCTATCATACAGCATGAAAGTTGACATCTGTATGTCAGCTTTAAATTCAAATCAGAGAAAAGTACCTTTGATGCTTATCCTTTATTTTTCATAGAGAATGTCAAAGATACAGCATTAAAAAAACATCTTTCTTGATCTCACGTTCTAATCCAGAACTTCAATCTTTAAGAAGATGTTTTCCCGTTATCTATTTTATTTGAGAACCATGCCAGTTTCTAGCTGCCAGCACGATCAGATCCTTTGCCAGATCCAGGCCGATCGAACTGTTGATCATCAGATCGTAGGATCCGCTGTCGCCCCAGTTTTTATCAGTGTAATACTCGTAATAAGCTTTGCGCTCCTTGTCCGTCCGCAGCACCAGCGCCCGGATATCCCGTTCCTTGCGGTTATAAAACGTCTTGACCCGTTCGATCCGGTCCGGCAGCGGCGCGTTGATGAAAACGCTCAGAATGTCCTGCCCCCGCAAAACATAATCCGCACACCGGCCAACGATCACGCACGGCTGCACCGCCAGCTGCTGGATGATCTCAGACTGGGTCATAAACACCTGAACATCGATCATCTGCGTTAAACTGAACAATGGATTGCTCAGCACGGACCGTTTCCTTTCTTCATTTCTGACGACTTCCTCGGAAAAACCGGTCTGCGCCGCGGTCATCGAAATGACCTCTTTGTCATAATACGGAATTTTCAGCTCCTCCGCCACTTTGCGCGCGACGTCGCGGCCGGCCGAGCCATATTGCCGGCTGACGGTAATAATAGGATACCCCATACTTCTTTCCCTCGCTTCCCTCGTTCTTACTAATCTCATTGTAACAGGGAGGCAATGATTGTCAACGAAAAGAAAAGACCCGCGTTTCCGCAAGTCTTCTGTTTTAGCTTTCAGCCTGAAATTCGTCTAACCCTGATCTTCCGTTTTCACTTTTTTCCTGGATGCCGGCCGGCGCTTCGGCTTCTCGTTTTTCTCCAGTTCCGAGCGGAAGTAATTTAAAATCTTCTCCAGACTTTCGATCATGACTTCCTCTTTTTCCAACTCCAGATCAACGATGCAGCTGTCGACCATTTCTTCATGGAACTGATGATGAATCCGCAGCACTTCGTTTGCCTTGGCTGACAAAAGCAGCCGCACAACGCGCTTGTCCTGCAGATCCTTGCACTTCATGATATATCCTTTGCGCACCAGCGAATTCACCGCGACGCTCAGTGTGCCCGGCGTGACCATCTGCAGCCGCGCAACGTCGCCCAGCGTCTTGGTTTCGCTTTTTTCCACATTCTCCAAAATATGGACTTCTGTCATGGAAAGCGTGACACCCTGATGCTTCATATACTGTTCTTCAATAAATAAAATATGGTTAAATACTTCAACCAGCAAACCATTGACTGTCTCGCGAACACGATTCATGATGCCACCTCCGACGTGTTCATTGTAGCCTTTTCGTTCAGGCTCTGTCAAGGTTTATCCCGGTTTTATTCCTGCTTGATCAACTGATTCCTAAGCTTCTGGATAATTCGTTTTTCTAACCTTGAGATATACGACTGTGAGATTCCCAGCTGATCGGCAATGTCTTTCTGCGTCAGTTCCTCATGGTTAATGCCATAGCGCATTTCTAAGATCATCCGTTCGTTCTCTTTCAACTTGCTCATAGCTTTTAACAGCTGGCGTTTATCTTCCTCGGCATAGAAGCTTTCCGCGACGATGTCGCCTTCTGTTCCCAAAATGTCGGACAGCAGCAGCTCGTTGCCGTCGTAATCGACGTTGAGCGGCTCGTCAAACGAAATCTCGGTTTTCCGCCGGCTCTTCTTGCGCAAAAACATCAGAATTTCGTTTTCAATGCAGCGCGAGGCATAGGTAACGAGCTTGATATTTTTATCCCGCTTAAACGTATTCACAGCTTTGATCAGACCGATCGTCCCGATACTGATCAGATCCTCCATGAAAATCGGATTGGTTTCATAACGCTTGGCGATGTAGACGACCAGGCGCAGATTGTGTTCGATCAATGTGTCGCGGGCCTGTTGATCGCCGTTTTCCAGCGCGATCAGCGCCGCTTCCTCCTCGTCGCGGGCAAGCGGATGCGGCAGGACGTCGTTGCCTTGAATAAAGTGAACATGACGACTTCGTTTTCCGAACAAAAAAGCTTTTAATTTGCATAACCAACGTTTCATTCTATCTGTGACCTGTAAACAGCGTGACGTTCAGCAACGTATCGTAACCGCAGCCGTCCAGAGCTTCGCTGAACGCCAGCCAGACCGGCTGGACGCATCCGCCCTGGATCTGCAGCGAAGCGCTGATCGCCGCCACATCCCGTACACCCGCAACGGTTTCCACTGGCAGCGGCTGGACCGGATCCCAGTTCAGCCGGCCTTTGATTTCCCGGGTGCAGAAAATCAGCGGACGGCCTTCAATGACAGCGCTGTTACCGGAATCCAGATAACCGGAGAGCGCCAGTTCGCAATCCCCTGCCTGCAGCGTCACCGGATACAAAAACGCAGTTTCCGCTAACCCTTGGCCCAGTTTCCGCTGGAGGATAAAATCCCACGTTAACAGAAACCCGGCGGCGATCGTCCATTGCCAGCACGAAGCAGGCAGAAACAACTGGAAATGCACAAGCGATCCTTGCCACAGCTTCATCAAGCCGAATTCGAGCAGAAACCGCAGGCCCCAGGCAAAAGCCGCCGCCTGCAGGCCGAATGAGAAAACGGTCAGGGCGCTGATCAGTTCGATCAGGGCGCAAACCCAGATTGCATCGTCAAACCAGCACAAGCAAGCAGCCAGCGGCGCCAGCGGACACAACATCAGTATTCTTCTCAGCCGGACCGGACGCCGGCACAGCCATGCCGAGGTCAGCCAGACTGAACCGTTCAGGATTGTTCCGAGAATCACGGTTACTTCCACATAACTGTTCACGCTTTTCTCCTTTCTCTACGTTCTATGATAGAAAAAGCAGCGGGCAGTTTTTGTCGTTTTGCACGCCGGTTCTGTGAAAGTTCATGTTCGATTCCCGCGCCGTTCAGGAATCTTTCAGCGATATTCGTCATTTTCAAAGCATGAATAAAAAATGGTAATTAACAACGCGATATGCACTCCGCACAAAGCCTCAATTCTGATCTGAGTCGCTATACCTGATTGAGCTTAGTTCCGGTTCAGTCTGAGCCCTTTCTCAAACAAGCTTATGCAATGTTATTGTCATGTTTACTCTGAAAAATCTTTCAGTAATTTCTCACGCCCCGGTTGTGTGCGCCGCACCGCGCAAAAGATCAGCCAGCCTAAAATTCCGCCCAGCGTATTCATAATCAGATCGTCAATATCGGCGGAACGGCCGATAAAGAATTGCAGGATTTCAATCGTCAGGGAATACCCCGTCAGCGAAAGCAGGCTGGTGCGCAGCGGACGGAACTTCGGAAAGCAGACAGGCGTTAGAAATCCCAAGGGAACAAACATGACAATGTTGAGCAATAATTGTTCGATCATCCGGTCAACCCCCATTTGATACGTTTCCTGAATCCAGACAAAAGGAACGACGTTGATCAAATGCACCGGCGGATGAAATGCTGCGGGGCCTAATAAAAGAAGGTCAAACCCTGCCGTCGCGAAGAATACCAGAAGCGCATAGGAAGCCCAGACCCAGATCAATCCTTTGCGCAGCTTTGTCAGATCCTTGCGCCGGCGAATACCGCGTGTCAGAATTCCAGCGATCAGGCAGGACAGCGGCAGGCCGATTATCGTCATTCCAATGACCATTCCCATAGTTCTCAAATCCCTTCTATAAACATAGTTTTAGGATTTTAGTATACCCTGAAAATCAAGACGTGAAATGACGGACAGCTTGAATAGAAAGTGACAGTTTATTCACTTAAGGCTATCGTAAGGCAAAAAAAGGAACGGCCCTCACCGTTCCCTGTAATTTATTCTTCGTCTTCCGTTTCCAGCAGGCCATAGCCTCCGCTGTTGCGCTTGTAAACAACGGCGATGCTGTCGGTTTCTTCATCAGTATAGATGAAGAAGGAATGACCAAGCATTTCCATCCGCATGATCGCTTCTTCCAGATCCATGCGCTGCGCTTTGACCGTCTTGGTTCTGACTGCGATATCGCCCTGGTCCAGCTTAACATTGTCCTGTTCGACAAAGCTCAGCGCCAGTTTTTCACGATGCCGGCGGGACAGGCGGGTTTTCTGACGGCGAACCTGATCTTCCAGCTTGTCGATCGCTAAATCAATCGCCGCATATAAATCTTCATGTTCGACTTCTGTTCTCAAGATTCCGACTTTGGTAGGGATCGTGACTTCAATTTTCTGTGTGAGAGGATAAGTGCGGACAACAACACGGGCTCTAGTTTCAGGATCGATTAACAGATATTTGTCCAAAAAGGATAATTTTCTTTCGATCTTCTGCCTCATTGCTTCCGTGATGCTGACATTTTTTCCGACAATCTCAAATTTCATGGATAATTCCTCCTTTGATGTACCTTTAGTATAAGCGGATTCAAAGAAAAAAATCAGTCTTTAAACGCCGGCGCTTTCGTGTTATACTGAAAGCGTAAGGGCTGATTTCTGTAAATCAGCCCTTTTTTATCATTTCATTGTTTCAAGGTTTGCCGTAAGACCCGCAGTGCGTTGTCATAACCGACTGCCTGACACTCGTCTTCCGAGAATCCCTGCGCCCGCAGACCCTGGATCAGATTCTGCGCTTGAAGCGCGCTGGTCAGATCCGTGCCCATCGACGTCGCATGATCCTCGAAGAAATCCATGAAATCAAAGCCGACGGCCAGATGTTCCACGCCGACCAGATCGGCAATGTGACGGCCGTGCGCCGCCAAATGCAGGGCATCCTGATGTTCAGGATTGGAATCAATGAAGTTCCTCGCGGCATTCAGGCCGATCACACCGCTTTTCGCAGCGATCGCCATGATCTGTTGATCGGTCAGGTTGCGGTGTACCTCACACAGCGCGCGGGTGTTGGAATGAGTGGCGATTAACGGACCACGAACCACTTCCACCATGTCCCAGAACGTTTTCTCATTGGTATGCGATACGTCGAGAATCATCCCCAGCTCGTCCATTTTTCGAACAGCCTTGCGGCCTTCCCCGGTTAATCCGCGGGTAACGGTACCCTTCACGCCGGTCGCCAGTGCGTTTTCATCATTCCAGCACAGCGAGGCGATGCGCACGCCCTGATCATAGAGCCACTGAATTTTTTCCTCGGCCTGATCCCGGATTCCGCACATGCCCTCGACGGTCATCACAACCAGCGGCTTGCCGGATTCTTCCAGATCGGCTTTGGATTTTACCCAGGTCACGGCATCGAGGTTTTCTTCAATTTCCTGGCGGGCGGCGAGCACCATTTTCTGCATCCGATCCCAGTCCTCCGAGCCTTCAAAATAACTGGCGATCCCCACACCGAGCACTTCGCCCTTTATCAGCTTCGGCAAATGTTCTTCCCGCAATACATGGGTTCTTCCTTGTTCGTGCTTACGCAGAATATCCCAGCCAATATCGGCGTGCAAATCAAAAATTTTCATCTTCAATCCCCTTTCCGGCGGCCGTTGCCGCTTCTTGATGTTGATGACGGACTTCCCATTCCGCCAGCTTCTTTTTCAATCCGTTCATAACGATAATCATGGAATAGGTGTCCAATCCGCAGTATTGAAGCAGATGATCACGAATTGCCTGGTGATCGGACTGATCGTTATTTTGATCGAGATTCCGCCATTGGACGACAGCGTCCATGCCTTGATGGATGTCGAGATCCTGATAGGTCAGGTTTTCATCAAACAGCGGCAGCAGTGTTTTCAAGGAATAATAGCCGCGCATCCGCGTGTCGTAGAATAGACCCGCCTGGAAGGGAAAGGCCAAATCAACCATGCGGGCATGGATCTTCATCAACGGTTTCGCGCGTTCCGGAAAGCGGGCGGCCAGCTCCTGGAGCCGGATCTTTTCCGCGCCTTCGGCATTGTAGGCGATCACGCTGCCCTTTGGCGGCAGATCTTGAAGCAGCTTTTCGACAAAGTCTTTCCGGCAGTCGTGCACACCGATAAACTCGCGATGGGTCAGCGTCCCGTCCGCTTCTAAAATATGCAGCGAATACTGAAAGGGCAACACTTGATAACTGCGCATTCCCTCATAAGGCGGCACAGCATAGGTTTCCCACTCAAAGTCGAGGAAGCAGTATGGGTATTGCAGAGCGCCGTCGAGCCAGGTTTTCAAACCGAAAATAGTCAATGTAACAGCCGCCGTTCTGAGCGGCTTTGATCTGAGCGAATTGTTGGCGGGTCCCTTCAATCCGATCCGGGTCTGCGTCCTGCAGCGTTAACCGGCCTTCCGCTGCCATCTGATTTTTATATTGAGATGAAACCAGGGTCAGGATTGAATCAGGATCGAGTTCTTTTTCTTCCGGGAAGCAGCGTTCGTAGTAAACGCATTTATTACGGCGCGTGCAGCGGTTGGTTTTCACAGATTCAGGTTCTTCCAGCTCAAGCATCCGCTCCATTTCGTCAAGCATAGGCTGGACTTCAATCTTCTGCTTTTCGATTGCTTCTGAAAGCCTTCGGGCCGGACGGCGGCTTCGTTATAAAACCGATCGGAAATGATGAAAGAGTTCCTGGGGATCTAATTCTTTCCCCCGGATATAATCGGGATTGAGATGGATCACAGTAAAGGGAATTCACCGCAAGGCCAAGGTTTTCCAGCACCCAGACGCTTAGCATATAACTGAAATGCTTCGTCTTCTTTAGGCAGATGGCCGCCATACAGAAAATAGACTTCCCAGCCGGCATCTGTTTTGTGGAGAAAGGGAATTTTGACACGCAGCTGATGGAATTCAAAGCGGGCGGAAACCAGCCATTCTGATTCTTCCAGCGCCGCCATAGCCCGCTGCGGATCATCGCCGCGAACCCCCTGAAAAGTATTCCTTAATTCCTAATTTCCGGCAGGCCAGCGCCGTTAAATCCTCATCCATCCTGACATAGGGAGAGAATGGCGGTGTCGGTTCTTTTTTAGAAAGCCAGAAATATTTTTGACATCGTTTAAATTTTTTACAATCGGAAGTATGAAACATGTATAATCACCTTTTTGATTATACCATTCCCCTCCGTGCAATCCAAGAAAAGTTGGATAAATCCCAGGTTTTCACAGATTTATTTCATTCTGGAATTTTCTTGGGAATTCAATCATTTAAGAGATGAGCTTAATAAATGTTTGAAATTTGCTTAAACGTCCAATCAACAGTAAAAAAGCACGGCTCCTCAAGCATGCTTTTTCTACTACAACAAAATAATAATGTTTCAATTCATGCAAGCATATAGTTTGCGACGCTGGTAGAGCAATTCATTCGTAATGAGTAGGTCATTTCAACCCACGCAAGCATGTAGCTTGCTACGGAAAGCGCTAAGCGCTCGCTGGATAGCGAATGGAATTTCAATTCACGCAAGTGTGTAGCT
>QFCE01001361.1_pt1 | contig 14605 bp, 12 predicted proteins | sample 5346091 | NCBI WGS metagenome assembly QFCE01 (sample SAMN09062252, study PRJNA434731) | Human gut metagenome, whole genome shotgun sequencing project. | isolation source: stool timepoint A chromium assembly | host: Homo sapiens | collected 2015 | reverse complement strand
AAGAAAGGGATAGTGTACAGATAAACGGAAAATTTTGAAACAATTCTTTAGAAAAACTTGACATAAGTACGAAAAAAAGATAAACTTGTATTGTTGTATTTGCACGTAACTGTCCCACGGCCAGGCTGCTGTCAGGGTGCGGAACAGATACATTTGTACAATGAAAACTAAATAAGGAGGTGCTCCTGTGACAAGCACAATTTTTATTGTCATTGTCGCTGTGGTGATCACGCTACTTATTGCGATTCCAATTACTGGAAAGGTTGCTGTCGAGAACAAAGCGAAAAAAGACGCAGAGGTTATCGGCACAGCTGAGGAGAAAGCAAGAAGCATTATAGATGAAGCTCTGAAAACAGCGGAAACTAAAAAGCGAGAGGCTTTGCTGGAGGTAAAGGAAGAATCTCTCCGAACCAAAAACGAACTGGAGAAAGAAACCAAGGAACGCAGAAACGAGCTGCAGAAGTTTGAAAAACGTGTGTTATCGAAAGAGGAATCCGTAGATAAGAAAGCGGAAGCAGTAGAAAAACGTGAGGCGGAATGCACAGCGAGATTTGCTGAATTGCAGAAAAAAGAAAAAAAGGTTGATGAACTGGAACAAAAAGGAGTACAGGAACTGGAACGAGTTTCCGGTCTTACCTCCGAACAGGCAAAAGAAGAGTTGCTCAAATCTGTAGAAGACGATGTAAAAGTGGACGTTGCCAGACTCTACAAGGAGCTGGAGAACAGAGCCAAGGAAGATGCAGGGAAGAAAGCCAAGGAATACGTGGTGAATGCCATTCAGAAATGTGCAGTAGACCATGTTTCCGAGACGACCATTTCTGTGGTGCAGCTTCCCAGTGATGAGATGAAGGGAAGGATCATCGGCCGGGAAGGCCGCAACATCCGTACTCTGGAAACAATGACGGGTGTGGATCTGATCATTGATGATACACCGGAAGCGGTTGTTCTGTCTGCTTTTGATCCAATCCGACGTGAGGTTGCGCGTGTAGCCCTGGAAAAGCTCATTGTCGACGGAAGAATCCATCCGGCAAGAATTGAAGAGATGGTGGAAAAAGCGCAGAAGGAAGTGGAGTCACAGATTCGTGAGGAAGGCGAGAATGCAGCCATGGATGTGGGCGTTCACGGTATTCATCCGGAGCTTCTGAAACTTCTGGGACGTATGAAATTCCGTTCAAGCTATGGCCAGAATGCCTTGAAGCATTCCATAGAGGTGGCGCAGCTTGCTGGAATCCTCGCAGGAGAGGTTGGCGTGGATGTGCGCATTGCAAAGCGCGCAGGTCTTCTTCATGACATTGGAAAATCCATTGACCACGAGGTCGAAGGTTCCCATATTCAGATTGGTGTGGATCTCTGCAAAAAATACAGAGAATCCGCAGTTGTCATCAATGCGGTGGCAGCCCATCACGGGGATGTGGAGCCGGAATCTCTGGTGGCATGTATCGTTCAGGCCGCAGATGCGATTTCTGCAGCACGTCCGGGTGCGAGAAGAGAAACTCTCGAGACTTATACAAACCGCCTGAAGCAGTTGGAAGATATTGCCAATGAATTCAAGGGAGTTGAGAAGTCATTTGCCATTCAGGCAGGGCGTGAGATTCGGGTCATGGTCGTTCCGGAGCATGTCAGCGATGCGGATATGGTTCTTCTGGCGCGTGATATTTCCAAGCAGATTGAGGCTGAACTGGAATATCCGGGACAGATCAAGGTCAATGTTATCCGTGAGAGCAGAGCTGTAGATTACGCGAAGTAAGACAGAGACAGTCAAAAAGTTCCAATAAGATAAAAAGCCGTGTGGATTTTCCATGCGGCTTTCTTAATGCCCTTTTTTTCATCCGGAGCATAAAATTACCGGTACGGGCGTAGACTTGTACAGGGTGAAGATATGGAAAAAAGCCGGTTCAAAATCAAGAAAAAGCGGGAATTTCCCTTTGGCATTTTACTGTTGGGAGGATTTCTGCTGGGAAGCCTGCTTCCCAATCTGCTGTGGCGTGCGCAGTGGCGACAGAATACAGCAGCATCTTTGTATCTTCTTTTTTGCTTTGCGGACAGAAGCGTGTCAGGAATGGAATATTTTCTGGAGGTTCTGCGCGTTCGGGGCGGCTTTGCGCTTTTGTGCGTGCTGTGCGGAGTTACTGTGTTTGGAGTGCCGCTGGCTTTTCTGGCGGTCATTCTCACCGGCCTGGAAATCGGAACGCTTCTCACCATGTCTGTTCTTCAGTTTGGAATTGCCGGGGGAGTGGTGGGGCTGGGACTTTCGTTCCCTCAGTTTGTCGTGTATCTTCCGGTCCTGATGTGCCTGATGGAAATGGTGTATAAGGAATCCGGGGGAGTCTGGAAAAATCAGGGACTTTTTCCGGAAAAAACGGCAGCGTATTTTCTGCGGTGTCTGCTTCTGCTTGGAGTATATTTTGTGGGGATTCTTCTTGAGACTGTGCTGAATCCTTTTGTCGTGGAAAATCTGATGGAATATATAAAAATTTTTTGAGGTTTTTTTACTACATGTAGTGGAAGGAAAAAGAAGGCGGACGACATTTGGTGTCTTTTGCGGAAAACCCAGTAACTGTGCGGGTTTGAGACGAAAAAAGGGTTTGATTTTAGCTGCATTTCCAAGTATAATACAATTACATTTTTAAAGGGCAGATTACGTTTGGGATCTGCAGAAGCGGGAAGTAGAAGTCGTGGAAAGAGACATAAGAGAATTTATTTCGTATTTGCATAACAGAAAAAGGACATCCATGAATACAGAGGTGTCCTATCAGAGAGACCTGAAGAAGCTGGCTGCATTTTTGAACGCCAGAGGGATTCAGAGAGCAGAAGAGGTTCATGAACTGGATTTGGAAGCTTATCTGCAGTATATGGAGAATGGGAAGTTTGCTTCCTCCAGCATTTCCAGAAGTGTGGCATCGATTCGTGCATTTTTTCAATATCTGCAGAAAGAGGGAAAGATACCGACGGATGTGTCGGAGAATCTGCGTTCCCCCAAGGTGGAAAAAAAGCTTCCGGAAATATTATCAGTGGAAGAAGTGGATCGTCTGCTCCGGCAGCCGAATCTGAGCACGCCGAAAGGGATGCGGGACATTGCCATGCTGGAGCTTTTGTATGCCACCGGCATGCGGGTCAGTGAGATCATTCATCTGAATGTTGCGGATCTGAATGTGAACCTCGGCTATGTGGTCTGCCATGATGGCGACAGAGAACGGGTGCTGCCCATTGGGAGTGTCAGCTGCCGGGCGCTGCGACGATATTTGGAGCAGGCGAGAGACGTTTTTGTAAAAAATCCGGAGGAACAGGCGCTGTTTACCAACTGTAACGGTCGGATGATGAGCCGCCAGGGCTTTTGGAAAATGCTGAAAGGCTATGCGGACGAGGCGGGGATCAAGAGGGATATTACACCGCACACGCTGCGCCACTCTTTTGCAGTGCACATGCTGCAGAATGGGGCTGACGTAAAAAGTGTGCAGGAGATGCTGGGCCATTCGGATATTTCCACCACGCAGATTTATCTGAATATGAATGCGGAGAAGATGCGGGATGTGTATATGAAGGCACATCCGAGAAGTTGAGAAGGAATTGAATAGCCAAAAAAATCAAAATCGCCCTGGTGGACGGATAGTACAAAACGTCCATCAGGGCTTGTTTTAGAGTTATTTTTGCGATAGCTTATACCATCAGCACATTTCCGCAATGGTATAAAGAAGCTTTTCGGATTCCTCCCAGCCCAGACAGGGGTCGGTGATGGATTTTCCGTATACATGGTCGCCGCCGATCTTCTGGCAGCCGGATTCGATGTAGCTTTCGATCATAACGCCTTTTACCAGGGAATAGAGCTCCGGATCCACCAGCCGGCTGTGAAGAACCTCGCGGGTGATGCGCACCTGCTGTTCATACTGTTTGCTGGAGTTGGAATGGTTGGCGTCCACGATCACTGCCGGGTTTTTCAGGTTTTTGGCCTGATATTTTTCGCAGAGCAGGCGCAGATCCTCGTAATGGTAGTTGGGGATCGCCTCTCCGTGCTTGTTCACAGCGCCGCGCAGGATGGTGTGCGCAAGCTCGTTTCCGGTGGTCTCCACTTCCCAGCCGCGGTAAATAAAGCGATGGCCGCCCTGCGCTGCCACGACAGAGTTGAGCATAACGCTGAAGTCGCCGCTGGTGGGGTTCTTCATGCCGGCAGGCACATCCATTCCGCTGACCGTCAGGCGGTGCTGCTGATCCTCCACAGAGCGTGCACCTACTGCTACATAGGAGAGAAGGTCAGAAAGATAGCGGTAGTTTTCCGGATAGAGCATTTCGTCTGCACAGGTAAAACCGGTTTCGGATATCACGCGGATATGCATTTTTCGGATTGCGACAAGCCCGGCCAGAAGGTTGGGCTTTTTTTCCGGATCCGGCTGGTGCACCATGCCCTTGTAGCCTTCGCCTGTGGTGCGGGGCTTGTTTGTGTACACTCTGGGGATGATGAGCACCTTGTCGGCAATTTTTTCCTGCACCTTGCAGAGTTTTGAAACATAATCACATACAGCGTCCTCGTTATCTGCCGAGCAGGGGCCGATGATCGCCAGAAACTTGTTGGATTTTCCCTGAAAAATGTCGCGGATTTCCTGGTCGCGTTTTTGTTTGATCGCCTGAATATTTGCATCAATGGGATATTGGTTGCGAATTTCTTCAGGAGTCGGTAATTTTTTGATAAAGTCAAATCCCATGGTTGTTCTCCTTTGTCTGCACTTGGTTTATCGGCCTTATTATAAACGAATCCCTTTTAATTGTCGATAGCAAATGTGGGGATAGCTACGAATTTTTGGCCTGCAGGAATCGAAGAGCGATCAGCTGCAGGGCTGACAGAAGGATCTGGCTGCACAGAAGTCCGTAGAAATATCCCCGGATGCCGGCGATAGGGACTGCGAGGATCACAAAGCAGAGGCGGAGAAGGATGCATACCAGGTTGTGGATGAGACAGGTGCCGGTTTTTCCCATACCGTTCAGGATGCTGGTAAGGGTTGTGTTCAGATAGAGAAAAGGGCACAAAAAGGCAAGAGCGCGGATATAGACGCCGGCAGTGGGATTTTTGAAAAGCAGCGCGCCCATGGTTTCTCCGAACATGAGAAATCCCATGGTACACAGGCTTCCAAGACCGAGGCACAGGCGGCTTGTTGTCGCAGTGACTGTCCGGAGGCGATTTTGGTTGCCGAGTGCCTGCAGCTTGGCGACAGAAGGCATAAGCATGACGGAGGCGGAATTAAAAATCGCGGAGGGAAACAAAATCAGCGGCAGAGCCATTCCTGTAAAGATCCCGTACACGCTGAGCGCATCGGCTGAGTTCAGACCAAAGCGCCGAAGCATCTGGGGGATCAGGATGACTTCTCCTGTGGATAAAAGATTCAGGAGAAGCCGGTTGAGAGAGAGGGGAAGCGCCATTTTCAGGATGGGTTTTGTCTCAGCAGCAAGGTTTTTAGCGTCTCGAAGCAAAAAGCCGGCATCCCGGAACAGGAGTCCCATGGCAAAAAGAGATACCAGACAGGATGCGGCCTCTCCGGACAGAGTGCCGATCACGGCGATCAGCGGCGTGAGGGAACGTCCTTCGGAGAGAAAAATACAGAATACAAGATAGCTGCTGCCCACACGCACCAGCTGTTCCAGCAGCTGGACAAAGGCGGGGAAGCCGGCGTGATTTTTGGAAAAATAATAGCTGTTTACACAGGTATGCAATGCGCTTAAGGGAAAGGAAAGCGCCAGAAGACGGATGAGAGGAGCCGTGCGGGGTTCCTTCAATATCTGTACGGCCAGAAATGTGTGGTGATTCCACGCAAAAGCGGCCAGAATTACGGAGAGGAAAAGGGAGAGGAACGTGCCGGCAAGAAAGAGGCGAAGGGCCTCTTTTTTTTGACCGAGGGCGGCTTTGGCCGCACACAGTCGGGAGATTGCCGTGTGGATTCCGGAGGCGGAAACTGCCAGGACGATCATCTGCAGCGGCATGACAAGCTGGTAAATTCCCATGCCCTGCGCACCGATCGTGTGGGAGAGGAATATTCTATAGAAGAAGCCGATGATGCGTGTGCAGAAGCCGGCGAGCGTGAGGATCAGCGTTCCTTTTATAAAAATTTTTTTGGACATATGGATTTCCTATGGCTTTTTTGCCAGTATATGTGAAGTCTGGCCTTGACAGAACCTGAGCAATCTGATAGAGTAAATTTGAAATCCGAGGATGTTACTAGGAATTGGATTACCAGGAAGTAAAGAGGTGATTGGATGAAGCTTTCTACGAGAGCCAGATACGGACTTCGGGCCCTGATCGATTTGGGACAGCACAGCACAGAGGAAGCGGTTTCCATTCAGAGTATTGCCCAGCGTCAGAATATTTCTGTGGGGTATCTGGAGCAGCTGATGGCTTTGATGAAAAAGGCAGGCTTGGTAAAAAGCAGCCGCGGCGCACTTGGCGGGTACCGTCTGGGACGGGAGGCGTCCGATATTTCCGTAGGCGAGATCCTGCGGGTGCTGGAGGGCGGACTGCAGGCAGTGGACTGTGCCGGGAATGACGGGGGAAGCTGCGAAGGCGCGGATTTGTGTGTGGCGAAATATGTCTGGAAGCGAATCAATGACAGCATTACCCAGGCAGTGGATTCCATGATGCTTGAGCAGCTCATTGAGGAGAGCCTGAATATACAGAAAATGAAACAGACAGATGGAACAGGAGGATTGGATTTATGAATAAAATGATATATTTGGATAATGCGGCAACAACAAGAACGGCACCTGAGGTTGTGGAAGCCATGCTTCCGTATTTTACGGAGCTTTACGGCAATCCTTCCAGCGTGTATGATTTTGCGGGAAAAAGCAAGGCTGCGGTAACCGAGGCCAGAGAGACCATTGCGGGGATCCTGGGTGCGAAAAAAGAAGAGATCTATTTTACCGCAGGCGGTACGGAGGCAGACAACTGGGCATTGAAGGCTGCCTATGAGGCCTATGCCTCCAAAGGAAACCACATCATTACCACGAAGATTGAGCATCATGCCATCCTGCATACCTGCGAGTACCTGGAAAAGCAGAGAGGGGCCAGGATCACGTATCTGGATGTGGACGAAAACGGTCTGGTGCGTCTGGAGGACGTGGAAAAAGCCATTACTCCGGAGACGATACTGATTTCTGTGATGTTTGCAAATAATGAGATTGGCACCATTGAGCCGATCAAAGAAATCGGAATGCTGGCCAGAGAGCATGGGATCCTGTTCCATACAGATGCGGTGCAGGCCTTCGGGCAGGTGCCGATCCAGGTGGATGAGTGCTGCATCGATATGCTCAGCTCCAGCGCGCACAAGGTAAACGGTCCCAAGGGAATCGGTTTTCTCTATATCCGTAAAGGGGTAAAAAACCGTTCTTTTGTACACGGAGGAGCCCAGGAGCGGAAACGCCGTGCAGGTACGGAGAATGTACCGGGGATCGTAGGCTACGGCGCCGCGGCAAAAAGAGCGGCTTTGACGATGGAGGCGCGCGCGAAACAGGAGACAGAGCTTCGGGATTATATGATCGGGCGCATCCTGAAGGAAATCCCCTACGTAAAGCTGAACGGAGATCCTGTGAAACGCCTTCCCAACAATGTGAATGTGAGTTTTCAGTTCATTGAGGGCGAATCCCTGCTTCTGATGCTTGACGGTTTCGGGATCTGCGCTTCCAGCGGTTCTGCCTGTACTTCGGGATCCCTGGATCCCTCCCATGTGCTTCTGGCGATCGGCCTTCCTCATGAGATTGCCCATGGTTCTCTCCGCATGACGCTGGGAGAGGATACCACCCGGGAGGATGTGGATTTTACGGTGGAACGCCTGAAAGAGATCGTGCAGAACCTGCGAAACATGTCCCCTCTTTATGAGGATTTTATAAAAAAACAGAAATAATCAGGAAAAATTTACAGATTCAGATAAAAAATACAGATGACAGATATTGGAGGAAACAGTTATGTACAGTGAAAAAGTAATGGACCATTTCCAGAATCCGCGCAACGTGGGGGAAATCGATAACGCAAGCGGTGTAGGAACTGTGGGAAATGCAAAATGCGGAGATATCATGCGGATTTTTCTGGATATTGACGACGAGACTCACATCATCCGGGACTGCAAATTCAAAACCTTTGGCTGCGGGGCAGCCGTTGCGACCAGCAGTATGGCGACCGAGCTTGTAAAAGGAAAAACCATTGAGGAGGCCATGAAAGTGACAAATAAGGCGGTAATGGAAGCGCTGGACGGACTTCCGCCGGTGAAAGTGCACTGCTCCCTTCTGGCCGAGGAAGCCATACACGCGGCTTTGTGGGACTACGCAGAAAAGCATCACATTGTCATTGAAGGGCTGGAAAAACCAAAGACAGATATTCATGAAGATGAGGAAGAAGACGGGGAAGAGTATTAATGAAAGAAAAAATTGTGGTAGGTCTTTCCGGAGGTGTGGATTCTTCTGTGGCTGCATATCTTCTCAAGGAGCAGGGGTATGAGGTCATCGGCATGACCATGGTGAATTTCCGGACAACGGACGGAGAACCAAAAGAAGAAAAAATCGCTCAGGACGGGGCGAGAGCCGCAGAATTTCTCGGGATTCCCCATTATGTGGTGGATGCCTGCGCCAAGTTTCAGAAGCATGTGGTAAACTATTTCATAAATGAATATATTTCTGGCCGAACGCCGAATCCCTGCGTGATCTGCAATCGTTATATTAAGTGGAAGGCAATGATGGAGCAGGCCGAAGCACTGGGAGCAAGACTTCTGGCGACCGGTCATTACGGCGGTGTGGAACAGCTTTCAAATGGACGCTATGCACTGAAGTGCGATCTGTCCTCCCCGAAGGATCAGACCTATGCGCTTTACGGACTTACCCAGGAACAGCTTTCCCGCACGCGGATGCCTCTTTGCGGCAAAACCAAGGAGGAAGTGCGGGAGATTGCGGCAAAGGCCGGGATTCCGGCGGCGAACCAGCCGGACAGCATGGAAATCTGCTTTATTCCGGACCAGGATTACGCCGGATTTATTCAACGGAATACGGATATTACACTGCCAAAGGGTAATTATGTTAGTATGGACGGAGAAATTCTGGGAGAGCATCAGGGAATCATCCACTACACCGTAGGGCAGAGAAAGGGACTGAACCTTGCCATGGGACGTCCGGTGTTTGTGACGGAGATCCGTCCGGATACCAATGAAGTTGTGATAGGAGACAATGCGGATGTATTTGCGCAGTCTCTTGTGTGCAGCCATATCAATGCCATGTCTGTTCCGGAATTTACAGAAGGCTTAGAGGTCATTGCCAAAATCCGTTATAATCATAAGGGCGCGCCGGCGGTGCTGTCACCGACAGGGAAAGACAGGCTGACTGTCCGGTTCAGGGAGCCGCAGAGAGCGATCACCCCTGGACAGGCGGTTGTGTTTTATAAGGATGGCTATGTGGCCGGCGGCGGTATTATCGAGGGAGCTGTAAAGGAATGACAGGACTTACCAATGAACAGGTGCAGGAACGAATTGCACAGGGCAAAATCAACACAAACGAAAACCCGAACACCAGAACCTATAAACAGATCATCAAAGAAAACACGCTGACGTTTTTTAACTTTTTGAACCTTGTGCTTCTGGGACTGGTTCTTTTTGTGGGATCTTTTAAGAACTCCATGTTTATGGGAATCATCATCATCAATACCGTGATCGGGATCGTCCAGGAGGTTCGGGCAAAAAAGACCATTGACCGGCTGGCGATTCTGACAGAGAGCAAGACAGTTGTTTTAAGAGACGGGAAAAAATGGACCATTTCCACAGAAAAGCTGGTTCTGGATGATGTGATCTATCTGAAGGCGGGAGACCAGGTACCGGCAGATGCGCGCGTTCTGGAGGGAAGCCTGGAAGTCAACGAGTCTCTTCTGACCGGTGAATCGGACAACCTCTCCAAAAAGGAGGGGGACGAGCTGTACTCCGGAAGCTTTGTCACTTCGGGGCGGGCATGCTGCCAGGTGATCCATGTCGGCAAGGACAACTATGCCACAAAAATCACCAGCGAAGCAAAAGAATTCAAGAGGCATAACTCGGAGCTTCGGAATTCCCTGAATGCGATCCTGAAGGTGATCAGCGTGATCATCGTTCCCCTGGGAGCCATGCTGTTCTATAAGCAGTATTTTGTGGTGGGCGAGAGCCTGAGGAACTCTGTGGTAAGCATGGTGGCATCGGTTCTTGGCATGATCCCGGAGGGGCTGGTCCTTCTCACCAGCGTGGCGCTGACCCTGGGCGCGCTTGTGCTTGCGCAGAAGAAAACGCTGGTGCAGGAGCTGTACTGCATTGAGACGCTCGCCCGGGTAGATACCCTCTGTCTGGACAAGACGGGAACGATCACGCAGGGAAGTATGTGTGTGGAGCAGGCGGTTCTCTATGATCCGCTGGAAGAAAATAAGGTTTCTGTGGAAGAGGTGGAGCAGGTCATGGGCAATCTCATGGCTGTGCTTAAGGATGAGAACGCAACGGCGGATGCGCTGAGACGGCGCTTTCCTTCCCGGCAGGATATGACCTGCAGCTTTGTGATCCCATTTTCCTCGGACCGCAAGTACAGCGGAGCGGTATTTCAGAACAAGGGAACCTATCTCATGGGAGCCGTGCAGTTTTTGTTTCCGGAGCAGAACGAAGAAAACGAAAACCTGCAAAAGCGCTGTGAGCAGTTTGCCAGGGAAGGCTACCGTGTTCTGGTGCTGAGCCACAGTGAAGAAACGGTGGAAAAGGCAGAGCTTCCTCTGAATTTAAAACCCGTAGCGCTGTTTCTCCTGACCGATGTGATCCGGGAGGAGGCGCCGGAAACGCTGGCGTTTTTTGACAGCCAGGGTGTGGATCTGAAGGTGATTTCCGGAGATGACCCGGTGACGGTTGCTTCCATAGCAAAAAAAGCAGGCCTGAAAAATGCGGATCATTTCATTGATGCGACTACGATCCACACGGAGGAAGAGCTTCAGAAAGCAGTGAAAGAGTGCAGCGTGTTCGGCCGTGTGACGCCTCAGCAGAAACGCCAGATGGTGCTTGCGCTGAAATCCCAGGGGCATACGGTGGCCATGACGGGAGATGGTGTCAACGATGTTCTGGCACTCAAGGAGGCAGACTGCAGTGTTGCCATGGCAGAAGGAAGCGATGCGGCAAAGAACATTGCCAATGTAGTGCTTCTGGATTCTAATTTTGCGGCCATGCCCCACATTGTGAATCAGGGAAGGCGAGTGGTGAACAACATCCGCACTGCGGCTTCCATGTTCCTGATCAAGACGATTTTTTCCGTCTGCCTGTCGCTGCTGACGATTTTCTTTGGAGAGATGTATCCGTTTGAGCCGATACAGATGTCTCTGATCAGCGCCTGTGCGGTGGGAATTCCCACATTCCTTCTGGCGCAGGAAAACAACTACAACAAGATAGACCATACATTCCTGCGGCATGTGTTTATGAATGCCTTTCCGGCAGCAGTCACGATTACCGGCTGTGTGTTTATGGTGATGCTGGTGTGTCAGGATGTGTATCATTCCAATGATATGCTGAACACCGCCTGTGTCCTGGTGACGGGCTGGAATTATATGGCAGCTTTAAAGACCGTGTATGCGCCTCTGAACCGTTACCGCAAGGTGATCATTTACGGTATGCAGGTGATTTTCTTCACGGCGGCCATTGTTCTGCAGAATCTTCTCACGCTGGGATCCCTGGAGTTTGGAATGATCATTCTGGTATTCCTGCTGATGACATTCTCACCCATCTTGATCGAGGTGATTACAGAATGGCTGCACCGGATGTACGAAAAATCCGAGGCAAAGGAAGAAAAGGGCTGGATTGGAAATTTTTTGGAAAAAGTACAGAAACCGTGAGAAATGAGGCAGGATGCAGCTCCGCTGGAGCTGCATCCTGCCTTTTACTCTTTTATGGGGAAAAATTCCGGCCTGCGGTGCCGAAAGACAGTATAGTAGCGGAAACCGCAGCTGCAAAGCACCTGTGCCGCCCGGTCAAAGGCAAAGGCAATCTTGTCGGGCGTGTGGGCGTCTGCGCCTATGGTGATCAGCTCTCCTCCCAGTTCCCGGTAGCGCCTGAGGATGTCTGGGCAGGGGTTGGGCTCTCCAAGGCCGTAATGATAGCCGCCGGTATTGAGCTCCAGAGCAATATTTTTGGAAATCAGCGTCCGGAGGATCTGTTCGATGACATCGCAGTAGTCCCGGTAAAGAAATCCCTGGTTCCTGGTGGGACCATAGCGGACCACATAGTCTAAGTGACCGTAGGTGTCACAGGCGTCAAAAGCGGCAAGATTTTCCAGAATGGAGTCAAAATACTCCCGGTAACAGTCTGTTTGCGCCCGGCCGGCAAAAAAATCCGGATAATAGGGATCCTGTCCATGGACAATGTGGGAGGAGCCGATGACAAAATCAAAATCGTTTTCCGAAAGAAGCCGGGTAAAATATGTGCCAAGGTGGGGCTGAAGGCCGAGCTCAATGCCGAAGCGAAGGTCTATTTTTCCCATCCAGGTCTCGCGAAGCGCAAAAAGTTTGCTGCGGTATGCGGGCAGATCCAGGGAAAAGGAAAGGTTGTCCGGAGTAGGCGGATAGTCCGGATCCAGATGTTCTGTGAAGCAGATGCCGCTGAGGCCAAGCGCAAAAGCTTTTTCGATCATGGCCTCCATCGGAGTGCCGGAATCTGCGGAAAAAAGGGAATGCATATGGCAGTCCCATAGAATTGAGCGATTCATAGGCGATGTCCTTTCTTGGATTTTGTGGGTTTATCATACCACAGAAAACACATTTTGTGAGGATTTTTACAAAATAGTCTTGAATTTTCGGCCGGGATTCGGTACAATACGATGTAGGTTGACATCCTTTCGTAATGGAAGGAATGTCCGCATTTACCATTTAATTCATAGGAGGAATTTATCATGGCAGTAAAAGTTGCAATCAATGGTTTTGGACGTATTGGTCGTCTTGCATTCCGTCAGATGTTCGGAGCAGAAGGATTTGAAATCGTAGCAATCAACGACCTTACTTCTCCGAAAATGCTGGCTCACTTACTGAAATATGATTCTACACAGGGAAGATACGCTCTGTGCGACAAAGTAACAGCAGGCGAAGATTCCATTACAGTAGATGGAAAAGAAATCAGAATTTATGCAGAAGCAAAAGCTGCTGACCTTCCCTGGGGAGAGCTTGGCGTAGATGTAGTTCTTGAGTGTACTGGTTTCTACTGCTCCAAGGACAAAGCACAGGCTCATATCGATGCAGGTGCAAAACACGTTATCATTTCCGCTCCGGCTGGAAACGATCTGAAGACTATCGTTTACAATGTAAACCACGAAGGTCTTACAAGCGAAGACAAGATCATCTCCGCTGCATCCTGTACAACAAACTGCCTGGCTCCGATGGCAAAAGCTCTTAACGATCTTGCTGCTATCAAGACCGGTATCATGTGCACCATCCACGCTTACACTGGCGACCAGATGACACTTGACGGCCCGCAGAGAAAAGGCGATCTGAGAAGAAGCCGTGCAGCAGCAGTGAACATCGTTCCCAACAGCACCGGCGCTGCAAAAGCAATCGGTCTTGTTATTCCGGAACTGAACGGCAAACTGATCGGCGCAGCTCAGCGTGTTCCGACCCCGACCGGTTCTACCACAATCCTGACTGCAGTTGTAGAAGGAACTGTTACCAAAGAGCAGATTAACGCTGCTATGAAGGCTGCTTCCAACGAGTCCTTCGGTTACAACGAAGACGAAATCGTATCCAGCGATATCGTAGGAATGAAATACGGTTCTCTGTTCGATGCTACTCAGACTATGGTTCTGCCGCTGGACAACGGAACTACTCAGGTTCAGGTTGTTTCCTGGTATGACAATGAGAACTCCTATACAAGCCAGATGGTTCGTACCATCAAACACTTCGGCAAGCTTCTGGGAGCATAATGCTTCCTGGGTCTGCAGAGTGAAATAGACTCAATAAGGGTCCGGTCTGTTGAGGGCCGGGCCCGTTTTTTCAATTATGGAAAAAATATTTCGGAGGTAATAAAAAACATGGGATTAAATAAAAAATCTGTAGATGACATCAATGTAAGCGGCAAGAAGGTCCTGGTTCGCTGCGACTTTAACGTACCGCTCAAGGAAGGCAAAATTACAGACGAAAACCGTCTGGTTGCAGCTCTTCCTACAATCAAAAAGCTGGTTGCTGACGGCGGAAGAGTGATCCTCTGCTCCCATCTTGGAAAACCCAAGGGTGAGCCGAAGCCGGAGCTTTCCCTTGCACCGGTTGCAGTGCGCCTCTCTGAGCTTCTGGGACAGGAAGTAAAATTCGTTGCCAGCCCGGTTGTGGTTGATGACAGCGTAAAAGCAGCAGTTGAGGCTATGAAGGACGGCGAGATCATTCTTCTGGAGAATACCCGTTACCGTGCAGAAGAGACCAAGAACGGAGAGGCTTTCAGCAAAGAGCTGGCTTCCCTGGCAGACGTATTTGTAAACGACGCATTCGGAACAGCGCACAGAGCACACTGCTCCAACGTGGGTGTAACCGAATATGTGGATACCTGCGCAGTAGGATATCTGATGCAGAAAGAAATCGATTTCCTCGGCAATGCCGTAGAGACCCCGGTAAGACCCTTTG
>QFCE01001300.1_pt1 | contig 14711 bp, 12 predicted proteins | sample 5346091 | NCBI WGS metagenome assembly QFCE01 (sample SAMN09062252, study PRJNA434731) | Human gut metagenome, whole genome shotgun sequencing project. | isolation source: stool timepoint A chromium assembly | host: Homo sapiens | collected 2015 | reverse complement strand
TCCAATGTCCAGATCCTTACCTCTGCAAAACTATCAGAGATCAATAACTGCATGGTCATTGATCTCTGATAGTTTTGCAGAGGTAAGGATCTGGACATTGGAATGCTCTAATTCACTCATCAAAGTCGGGAGAATCGTGCTGCTTTCTTCCTTTGCAATCTGATCCATCATTTCAATAATTGTAACGTTACATCCGCGGGCAGCAAGGTATTCCGCAGTTTCAACACCTACAAGACCACCGCCGATGACAGAGACGTTGCCGAATACAATTTCTTTTTTAGCAAGAATATCCCATGCACTTGTAACGATTGGAAGATCTTTGCCCGGAACGGGAATGATTGCATTCGTTGCACCTGTTGCAACAATTACTTCATCAAACGAATCATAGTCTTTTCCGGTAAATTCCTGACCCAGACGGAATGTCACTGATAATTCGGGAAGCACGTTAAGATAGTAGTTAATGCTTCTCATCATTTCTTCTTTTCGGGGTGGAACGCTGGCAATAAGAAGCTGACCACCGATCTGGAGTGACTTTTCAAATATAGTTACCTGATGGCCTCTCAGAGCGGCGACACGTGCTGCTTCAAGTCCTGCAATTCCTGCACCGATAATTGCAATTCGCTTTGCTGTGACTGCAGGAGTAATCTGACGGCTTGTCTCATAACCATTCTCGGCATTTAATACACAGCTTAGGAATGCACGGTTTTGGATATTGTCTGTACATCCTTTATTACACATCATACATGTTCTGACATCGCAGCAGTGTCCATCGGCACACTTGTTTGCAAAATCAGGATCGGTAAGCAGTGAACGCCCGAGTGCAACGATGTCAGCAGAGCCATTTGTAATAACGGCTTCAGCAGCTTCTGGTGTTACAATACGACCAACCACGGATACGGGAATGGAAACGAGTTCCTTGATTTTTTTAGAGTATGAAACCATAAAACCATATGGCTGTGTCCCCATAGCAGGAATGGTATCCCCCATATTTCCGGTGTGGTTAGCCTGCGCGACATGCAATGTGTCAACACCGGCAGCTTCTAATTCTTTTGCAAAAATGCAGGCCTCATCAAGTGGAAGACCACCTTTTCCCCGAAAGCCGTTATCTCCAAGAGGAGTTACGATTGGAAGCTTGTAGTCGATAACCATATCTGGGACAATTGCTTTTAAACGCCGTACAAGAGTTAAGGCGAAACGTGTACGGTTTGCAAGGTCTCCGCCATATTCATCTGTTCTGTGATTTAAAATAGGAGAGCAGAGCGATCCGACAAGGCGGTCTCCATGTACTTCGATACAGTCAACGCCTGCTTTGTGGGCTAAAACAGCACAATTTTCCATGTGCTTAATAATTTCATCCAGTTCTTCCGCAGTTACTTCATTTACAAAGTGCTGCATATCATGGTGAAGTTTGGCTCTTGCCTCCTGCATTTTTCCCTGGTGAAACATTTCGTTTAAAGCTGCGACGTTATAGTCTGGATGGAACAGCTGGATTCCAAGCTTTGCACCGTATTTATGACATGCATCGGCAAGCCGCTGGAAGCCTTCTGCCTGTTGAGGAGAGTAAAGTTTTGGTGTAGGAGAGAATGTTGAAAGAGGAGCAACGTCTCCAATGACAATGTATCCAACACCACCTTTTGCAAGGCGCTCATAGAAACGAAAACTCTGTTCGCCGATAGATCCATCTTTTTCTTCGTATCCTGTTGTAAGTGGGGGAAACATAATACGGTTTTTAAATTCAATGTTTCCAACTTTAATGGGCTCTAATAATTTCATTGTGCACACATCCTTTCAAAGTGATTATCTTATTTCAATGGTGTTAAAAACTCTAATATGAGCCTGTCTAATTCAGCTCTTGCAGAACCGCTTGCAAAGTTGTGATTTGCGCCTTCAATTGTTTTGTAACTGCATTTGCCATTATAGAGTGCTTCATATCGATGACAGGTAGCATCATCTACCAGATCGTCTGCCGTTCCTCTGATAAGAAGAACAGCACCTGTATATCCCGCTGCGGATGAAAACGGTTCATACTGATATAAATCATGGTTAAAAGAAGTAGGGAAGCAAAGCCCTTCTATATCTGCTTTTGTGATTCCCTGTGCTTCCATTGCCTCGGCGCGGTCTTTACATCCAAACCACATGCCGGCTCCCGGGCACATGAGTATGAGAGCATGTGGATTAACGATAGGCGCAGCAGTGGCAGCTGCATAGCCGCCCATGCTCTGGCCTGATAAAATAATTTTATCAGGATTGGCAAAATCCTGCTGTTTTGTCCAGTTTATAATATCTTCGATATCATGTAAGATACCGGTGAATGTCATGTCCTCGAACTCACCGTCGCTTTCGCCATTTCCGTATAAATCAAAGCGGACGCTGGCAAATCCGTTTTCAGCCAGAAATCTGGCTGTGTGGGTATAGATATTTTTGTATCCGCTTTTATTTCCGGTAAATCCGTGTACGTTAATGATGGCGGGGAAGCGCGAGCCTTCATCCGGAATATTTACAATTCCGCGTAAGACATGACCTGAGCGGTTTGTTATTTCAACTTGTTTTGTCAATGCAAGATACCTCGGTTTCTGAAGTTATTCTGCGTTTGCAGCATTTCGTTTGTCTGATAAATTCTGTAACATTTCAGCTGTTTTCTCTTTTGTAAGAGGGTATACAAACTTTAATACAAGTACAGCTAATAAGTACCCGGCTACATATAATCCGGTATATGTTTTCCAGAGACGTCCGGAGAATGCTTCGCTCTGAACGGCCTCATTTACGTTAAAGCCTGCGATTGCAAGTGCAAAGCTGCTCATACTTCCGGATACGGCATTAGCAAGCTTACGGAAAAATGTATATGCAGAGTACACGATACCTTCGTTACGTTTTCCGGTCTGAAGTTCCTGATAGTCAATTGCGTCATTTACAAGGGCCCAGACTAATACCTGGAAACCGCTGACACCAAGATAACAGATTCCGTTGATAATAATAAAGAGCATTGGGTTCTCAAGAGGGAAAAAGAATAAAATAGCATAAACAACAACTGAGAAAGTTGCACTATACATAATCCATTCTTTCTTTCCAAATTTCTTTGCAACAAATTTTGTCCCAATGAATGCGATAAGCGACCAGATAACGCTTAACATGCCTGAAACTGCCATAATGGCGACATTTCCGAAATAGTCACGGAATAAGTAGGTATTTAAGCCGTTTACCATACCGGCACCAACGATACCAATAAAGCTGGATAACATAACACCAAGTAAAGCTTTGTTTTTGGAGATGGCTTTCAGCACGTCTAAATAGTTAAGCTTCTCTTTTTCTTTGGCAACTGGCTCGGTGATAATACGCTCCTTGCACCAGTGTGATGTAAACATAAGGCAGATGAAACCGATAACAGCACAGATGGCTGCCATAATAAGGAAGTGGCTTGGTACAGGCTGGTTGTCTTTGTATAAGAATAATGGACCGGCAATAACGATGACGGTCATAAAGATTGTGCCGCCAAGACTTCTGAAGCGTGAAAGGTCGGTCCGTTGGTTTACATCATCTGTCATAACACTTGAAAGACTTCCAAATGGTACGCTTACACATGTGTACATAATTTCATATACAACATATGTGATGAACATGTAAGCAAGACGGGCACCATAAGCAAAATTACTTACGTTGACGAAGCCTAAGATACAAAGGACTGCGGTTGGAAAAGCAAAGAATTTAATCCACGGAATGAATTTGCCCTTACCCTTGTTCTGGTGACTGTCAACGAGTGCACCGATTAAAGGATCGTTTATGGCATCCCATAGCTTTGTGATAAGCATAAGGATTCCTACGTGCACCGGGTTGACCTTCAGCACCAGGGTATAAAAAATAGCAAGATACATGGCTCGGAACTGTTCTGTACAGCAACATCCCAAATCGCCAAGAGTGTAACCGATTTTGTCCTTCATGGAAAATGGTCTTGTTTCTTTCATAATAATACCTCTCATTTTTGTGTTGTTTTGGTAGCTACATGTTCATTATATGGGGATTAGAGAGATAAACATATACAAAAATTGCTTGCAAACTATGGAAAATTGATGTATTGTATAAATTGACAAAATGAACAAAAATATGGATGCTGGAATGTGCAAAATTAACATATGAAAAAACAGAGTTATGAGATGGAATATATAAAAATAGAAGATAGCGGACAGCGCAGTTTTGGACAGAAGAAAAACCATACAATTATTTTTGTGACAGGTGGTATGGGATATTTACGTCAGGAAAATGAAAAGGCGGTCTGTACCATGGAGGACTTAATATTTATTAAGCCTGGCAATAAAGTGAAGATTGAATATCGAAGAAACAAATATCCGTTAGAACTATATGTGCTCTATGTGGGAACAGAGTTATTGCAGAGCTTATCAGATGAAAATACAAGACTTGACGAGGCATTTGATATCGTTCCCTTTCAGGTTAAGACAGTTCATTCTGAGAGTGAATCTGCCATGCTTATAAAGAATATTTCCAAAAAGCTGTATTCAATGCTTAAGGAATCTCCTAAATTTGCACACACATTGTATGAGAAAAGCCTGCTGACAATGCTTCTGGTACTTGCGTTGCGGTCGTCTGTCAAGGAGGACGTACAGCTAAAATTAAATAAGAAAAAGCATGTTGTAATGGATGATATTTTCATATATATAAGAGAACACCTGACAGAAGATATATCATTGGAGCGCCTGGAAAACGAGTTTTATGTAAGCCGCTATCATATTGTGAGAGAATTCAAGAAGATGACAGGCGAAACGCCACATTCATATATTGTAAAGAGCAGACTGGATCTGTGCAGACACTATATAGAGCAGGGAAAAAGTATCCGTGAGGTTTATGAACTTGGAGGATTTGGCGGATACAATCATTTTTTCAGGGCATTTAAGAAAGAGTATGGTGTTACTCCAATGCAATATTATAAAAATCTGCAGATCGACAGGAATGAAAGATAAATTGATAAAAACAGCAGTATCATGTTTGAAAGAATGCAATGGCTAACGGACAGTTTCCCGAATAAATTTTCAGTTTTCCCATATACTAACTCCCAAGCTAATATATAGCAAATAAGAGAGGCTTTATCCACAGAGATGAAAACAGACAAAGCGCTCTTGCGAAAATAAAGCATTGGAGGAAAATTTATGAAAGCAACGGGAATCGTGCGTAGAATAGATGATCTGGGCAGAATTGTGGTGCCCAAAGAAATCCGCAGAACGCTCCGCATACGTGAGGGAGATCCGCTTGAGATATTTACCGACCGTGAGGGAGAGATTATTTTAAAAAAATATTCGCCCATCGGAGAATTGAGCCAGTTTGCCGGGGAATATGCCGAGAGTCTGGCGCACACGACGGGATATCTGGTGCTGATCACGGACGGGGATCATGTGGTCGCGGCGTCCGGCAGTGGCAAGAGAGATTTTGAGGGCAAGCCCATCAGCGGACAGTTGGAGGAGATCATCGGTGAGCGAATATTTTTTTTAAAATAATCTCTCCCTCACGGTCGGTAAATCGTGCGTAGAATAGATGATCTGGGCAGAATTGTGGTGCCCAAAGAAATCCGCAGAACGCTCCGCATACGTGAGGGAGATCCGCTTGAGATATTTACCGACCGTGAGGGAGAGATTATTTTAAAAAAATATTCGCCCATCGGAGAATTGAGCCAGTTTGCCGGGGAATATGCCGAGAGTCTGGCGCACACGACGGGATATCTGGTGCTGATCACGGACGGGGATCATGTGGTCGCGGCGTCCGGCAGTGGCAAGAGAGATTTTGAGGGCAAGCCCATCAGCGGACAGTTGGAGGAGATCATCGGTGAGCGGAAAAGTCTGGTAGCTTCTGACGACGAAAAGACATTTGTAAAGTTGACGGCGGACGATGCCGGCGAGTACAGACAGCAGGCAATCAGCACGATTATCTGTGAGGGGGACGCCATTGGCGCAGTGATCCTCTGCTCACGGGAAGAACGGGAGAAAATGGGAGAGACAGAGAGCAAACTTGTCGCGGCGGCGGCAGGCTTTCTGGGCAGACAGATGGAACAGTAGAACAGAACTGGAAAAAGGCATTTGAAACAGTGTGTTTCAGGTGCCTTTTTGGGCATATGCCTTGAAAGAAGCCGGGAGACATGATAATCTCATAAGGCAATGAGTTTCATGGAAAGTTAGAAAGGTGGAAACATATGAGCGAAAAACCTGACGTGACGATGGGGGAAATGACCAAAACAAATGGAAAGTCTGGCAGGAAGGTGCCGAAAAAAATCATATGGACGATCGGCGCAGTGGCTGTGGCGGCAATTATTTCGATCATTGGAATTTGCAGCGGAGCATTTTTGAGCAGAAGTAACAGGATTCTGCTTGCAGCAAGAAATACCATAAAAGATCTGCCCACGGTTGTTGAGAATAGGAATGTTGCAGATATTATAGCATCCGGAAAATATACGATTGGTGTAAAAGGGGCTGTCAGGGGAAAAGACTTTGATGGAACGTTTAAATACAAAGATACACAGCTGCAGGCAGGGGGAACGATTTCACTTTTCGGTAGGGAGAATCTGGATTTTCTGGCAAACCTGGATGATGAGCAGATCTGCGCAAGCATCCCGATGCTTACAGATAATCTGCTGGTATACAATTACAAAGAAGAGAAAGACGGCTACATAGTGGATCTTCTGGGAGCGGATGGGGTTGCATCGATCGATGCGGCACTTCGTGAACTTACCTCGAAAGAAGAACAGAACAGAGCGGCGCAGGAGATCCTGTCCGTAATATACGATGAGTACAAGACGCTCGATATAAAAAAAGCAGAAAAAGAAGAATTCATAGTGGACGGCAGCGTCAGAAAATGTAACGGGTATGAATTTACCGTCACAGAGGATGAACTTCTGCAGGTAATGGATGGAGTGAAGGAGGTATACGATGCGTATTACGGTGGAGCAGCAGATGCATTGAAGCTGAAGCTGGGGGATGACTTTTCGCAGCTCAGAGATAGAGCATGCAGTATGGGGGATATCAATGTAAAAGTCTACGTGTATCAGAATAAACTGGCAGCGGTTGTTGCGGAGGCGGAAAATTCTGATACGGCATTCCACATGCTGTTCAAGGGAGGAGAATACAGAATGCAGAATCTGGAATTGCTTGCAGAGGATTTGGAGGGTGAGCATTCCATGCTGGAACTGACAGGAAAAGCAGCAGGGGAAGAAGGGGTCTATGAGTTTTTGCTTGATAATGGTGAGCATGATATAAACCTTGTGATTTCGATCAGTGGGGAGGTTCAATTTGAAAAAATGAGCGGCGACAGAATAGATGTGGGCAACATGTCTGAAGCAGATCTGAGAAAATTTATTTTGCGTACGGTTGGAACAATCATCACAAGCCGCATCAGGTAACCGCAAGACGGGGATAAGAATACCAGTATCCCGGAGAGAGATGTGACAGCAGCCGGGCGTGTGAGTGGAGATGAGACTGTATTACGGTGCACGGAGATTGGAAAGATACAGAGAAGAACAAAAATGGCAAAATAAAGCCAAGATGTGTAATTGTTCCACAGTATGGATCTGTCCTATAATGAGGACAAAGAAAAAAGAAAAAAGGCGGCGTCTGACGGGGGAGAAGACGATCAGATGCTGCGGGCAGGGGGAAAACATGGAGAAGTATGGTTTTGGCGTAGATGTCGGGGGCACAAGCTGCAAACTTGGTCTGTTTACAGACAGCGGGAAACTGATGGAAAAATGGGAGATTCCAACGGATACCAGTGAACAGGGGGAACATATTATAGAACATGTGGCAGCCTCACTGGAACGCAGACAGAGAGAGCGGGGGCTTGCGGATGAGCAGATCATAGGCGTCGGCATTGACACACCGGGAATTGCCGGGCGGGATGGAGTTGTCAGAGGCGCTGTGAATCTGGGATGGGAGGCATGTCCGGTGCAGGAGCAGTTAAAGATGCGCCTGCAGAAAAAGGTCTGTGTCTGCAACGACGCAAATGCGGCGGCTCTCGGAGAACTGTGGCAGGGCGGCGGCAGGGGGTACCGCGATATGGTGATGGTAACGCTTGGAACAGGCGTGGGCGGAGCGGTCATCCTGAATGGAAAAGTGCTCGCAGGCGCCCATGGAATCGCGGGCGAGATCGGGCATATGACCGTGTTCCACAAGGAGATTGAGCGGTGTGCCTGCGGAAAATACGGGTGCGTGGAGCAGTATGCTTCCGCAAAGGGACTGATCCGCATAACGAGAAAATTATTGGAGAAAAAGGATCCCTACACGATACTCGTCGACACACCGGAACTGTCGGCAAAACAGATTCTGGATGCGGCAAAGAGAGGCGACCGTCTGGCACTGGATGCTGTGGAGGTTCTGGGAAAAGCGCTTGGAAGCGCGCTCGCAGCAGTGGCGGAAGTGATAGATCCCGAGGCCTTTGTGATCGGCGGCGGAATCGCCGGGGCGGGAGAGATCATCCCGCGTATCGTACAGAAGTATTACAGACCCGATGTACTGCCGGCAGGTGCGGACATTCCGTTTGAACTGGCACGTCTGGGAAATGATGCCGGCATGTACGGCAGCATGAAACTTCTGCTGGACTCCTCAGAGGAAAAATAACTGCCGGATTTCTGAAGCATAGAACGGCATATGTTTTATATGGAGAGAGAGAAAACGATAAGTTCCAGATGCAGCCGGCAGCGGCATTCTTTGGAGTAAAATCCGAGTATTTCTTCCGTGCCGCGTCGGACATCGAATTCTGTGTCTTTCCACGTTTGGACAGTTCACGGGGAGTGTCCGACAAACCGCAGACAATGAGCGGACTTTCTGGTGCCACGAAGGGGCACACACAAAAGTCCTAAAATTGTCTGCGGATTGCGGACACCCCCCGTGGAATGTTCCAAACTTGGAAAAACACAGATCATCGAGGATGTTCGACGCGGCATGGTTAGAAATACCGGATTTTGCGATCAGAATGTCGCTGCCGGCTGTATTCTGGAACTTCGTATTTTCTGACATCTCCATCATAAAACATCGTCCATTCCGGTTTCAGAAATCCGGCAGTTATTTTTGGGAGAGGGTACATGCCGGATAAACTTGTGAAACATGCCGCGACAGTGTACAATAGAGGTAATTAACGCAGAACGGAGAAGATGCAGTTTGAAATTTATACATATCGCAGATGTACATCTCGGGGTAAAGCCGGATCAGGGAAAGCCGTGGAGTGAGCTGCGGGCGCGGCAGATCTGGGATTCTTTTGCAGATGTGATCGGGGTGGCAAAAAGAGAAAAACCGGAGTTTTTGTTCGTGACGGGGGATCTTTTCCACGCACAGCCGCTCAAAAAGGAGGTGCGGGAGGTCAGCCGCCTTTTCGGAGAGATTCCGGACACACAGGTTCTTTTGATTGCCGGCAATCATGATTATCTCAGGGAAAAGTCGTATTACCTCGCGGATTTGTGGCCGGACAACGTGACGGTATTTAAGAAAGAGGAAGCGGAAGCAGTCGATTTTCCGGAATATAACACGACCGTATACGGGCTAAGCTACTGGCACAGGGAGATCCGCGACAGATTGTATGATGACCTGCACCCTGTAAACCACAGCAGGTGCAACATCCTGCTGGCGCATGGCGGCGATGAGCGCCATATTCCGTTTTCGGCGGAGCGGATATTACAGAACGGATTTGATTATATTGCGGCGGGACACATTCACAGGAGCGGCTGGCTCATGCCGCACAAGGCGGTAATGGCGGGAAGCCTGGAGCCGACAGACTGCAACGACACCGGGCCGCACGGATACTGGATGGGAACGTTCGGTGCAGCGGGGGCAGATGTGTATTTTTATCCGCTGCGCCACTGCGAATATTGTCATGAGATGTATCAGGCAGACCGGAACACGACAGACCGTATGCTGTGGGACTGGGCAAAGGAGCTGTTGGAGCAGAGACCGGAGTATCAGTATTTCCGTCTGTATATCAAAGGGAAAAAAGATCCGGAGTATTCCTTTGATGTGCAGGAGATCGGGAAGCTCGACCGGATTGTGGATATTACAGACCAGACGGTGCCGGATTACGATTACGAGAAGCTGCTGGAGGAGCACGCGGATTCGATACTTGGGGAATACATACGCAGTATGCGAAAAAAAGAACCGGGCGTCTGCACCGCAAAGGCACTGGAGTACGGTGTGAATGCGCTGCTCGGCTATGACTGCTGACGGAATGCCTGAAGTATGACAAAGAGCAAAGGATGGGACAGACATGCAGATTGACAGAGCCGCAATTTTTCGCTTTGGAAAGCTGGCAGATAGAACCGTGGATTTTGCCCCGGGGATCAACATTGTATATGGAAAAAACGAAGCCGGTAAGACGACGCTGCACGCGTTTCTGACCGCGATGCTGTTCGGGCTGGAAAAAGGCCGGGGACGGGCAAAGGGGACGGAGGGCTATCTGCGCTATGAGCCGTGGCATGCACCGTCCTATTACAGCGGTGCGCTGCAGTTTAGCGTCGGAGGCAGACCGTTTTATCTGGAACGCAATTTTTACCATAAAGAACCGAGAGCACGCCTCTGCAACCTGGCGGACGGGGAGGAACTGTCCGTCGCGTACGGAGATCTTGGAATGCTTTTAGGCGGGGTCACCCGGGAGGCGTATGAGAACACCTGTGACATTCCGCAGTGCCGGGCGGTGACGGGAGCAGAGCTGACCGGGCTTCTGGCAGAGTATCTTTCCGATATGTCGGACGGGGGCAATGCGGGAATCCGCGTGACGCGTGCGGTGGAAAAACTGGAGCAGAAAAAGAGAAGCCTGCAGTCGCAGATCAAAAGTGAACAGGAGAAGCGGGAACAACAGCTGCAGCAGCTTACTGTGGAGCGGCGCATGCTCGAGGAGGACTGCGGCAGGCTTCGTGAGCAGATCGAGAAGGCGGCAGCGGATATGCGGGCGTATGCCAGGATGCACCCGCAGGTGAGAGACGGACAGCGACCGGAAGATGCCCGAACTGCGGAAAATGCAGGGACTGCGTCAGACAGGGAAAGGAGAGCTGACGGAAACGGTTTTCCTGTGAGAAGCCTTTTTCTGGGACTGGCGGCAGCAGTGGGACTGGCAGGAAATGCATGGTGGTATCACCGCGCGGGTTATGCGCCGGAGCTGTTTGCGGCGGCGGAAGGCGTTCTTGCCATTCTGCTCGGCATCGGAGTGGCAGGCATACTGCGCCATAGGAGCGCGGGGCAGGCGCGTGCAGGAGAAAATGGGAAGGAGACGACGGAGGCGCCAGAGAGCGCGGCAGCGGAGGACGCGGTGCGCATCCGGCTTGCGGAGTCGGAAAAGCAGAGCAGACGCCTGCTTGCAGGGTTGGAGGAAACACTCGCGGAGAAGGAAACGAGACGATGCAATCTGGCGGAACAGCTGGAAGTATGCAGCGGAGCGGGCGCACGGGAGAGAGAACTCCAGCTGGAACTTGATGCCGTCGAGATGGCAAAAAATGAGATCATCCGCCTGTCAAGGGAATACGGGGACGAGCGGAGAGATGAGATCAACAGTGTGGTATCCAGATATGTCTCTGCGATTACAGAGGGAAAATACGATCTGGCGGAAGTGGACGAAACGGGAAAGCTCCGCGTGCAGACGGAGGGAAGAGAGGTTTTGCCGGAGGCGCTCAGCAGAGGAACGCTGGAACAGTTCTATTTTGCGTTCCGCATGGCAGTCGGGAGCATTGTGACACAGGAAGAACCGCTGCCGCTGCTTCTGGATGAAACCTTTGCAATGTATGACGATGACCGTCTGCGGCAGACGCTGCGGCTTCTGGCGGCAAACGGATCGCAGACGATCCTGTTTACCTGCCAGAGACGGGAACAGAAGCTGTTAGAGGAACTGGGAATCGCATACCATATGATAGAGTTATAGTACCGTTTGCGTTATGTGCAAAGTGGGGCAGGACGGCACTGCGCGACACGTGAGAAAAGGGCAGGGAGGAATACGGTGGCTGCAAAGAAAAAGAAGAAAAAATATCGGGGATTCTGGATATTTGTCAAAGTACAGTTTGTTCTTTCCCTGCTGGTGCTCGGCGGGCTGGGCTACTATGTCCTTGGCGGATATGCCTCAGAGGTGAGCAGCATCCACAAGGAAGCGGACAGTCTGGTACGGAATTCCACGGAGGAGACGTTCCGGAGATACCGCACAAGCGTTGTGTATGCGGCGGACGGCAGTGTGATATCCAAGCTCAATGACCAGGGAGCGTCCTATTATCTAAAGCGCGACGAGATACCGCAGTCCGTGATAGATGCGGTGGTCTGTATGGAGGATCAGCGGTTTTACCAGCATAGAGGTGTGGACTTCAGAGCGCTTGTGCGCGCGGCGAAATCACTGCTTGAAAACCGGAAGATCACGCAGGGGGGAAGCACGATCACAATGCAGCTTGCCAGAAATGTATTTCTGACGCAGGAGAAGACCTGGCAGCGCAAGGTGGAAGAGATTTTTATTGCACAGAATCTGGAGAAAAAATATACCAAGGATCAGATTCTGGAATTTTATCTGAATAATATTTACTATGGCAACGGGTATTATGGAATCGGAGCAGCAGGCAGCGGCTATTTCGACAGTGAGGTCGGGGATCTGGATCTCTCGCAGATTGCTTTTTTATGTGCGGTTCCCAATAATCCTACCGTGTATGATCCGGTTACCCATATGGATCATGCAGTCGAGCGGCGCGACCGGATTCTGGGCAAAATGCGGGATGACGGCAAGATTACACAGATGGCATATGCGGCGGCGGTAGCGGAGAACATTACCTTAAAGCGGCCGGAGGCGATGGAAAAAAATAATTACGTGGAAACGTACGCCTATTACTGTGCGACCCGTGCTCTGATGGAGCAGGAAGGGTTTGTGTTCCGATATCAGTTTGCAACGGAGGACGAGAGGGAGGCTTACGAGCAGGCTTACAGCGAATCCTACAGCGAGTGCCAGAAGCAGCTGTACACGGAGGGCTATCAGATTTATACGTCCTTTGACCTGCAGCTTCAGGAGGAACTGCAGGCGGCAGTTGACGATACCTTATCCGGTTTTACGGAGAAAAATGACGAGGGTGTTTATGATCTGCAGGGGGCGGCAGTCTGCATTGACAACGATAGCGGCTACGTGCGCGCGATGGTGGGCGGCAGGGAGCAGGATTTTGACGGATACACGTTAAACCGCGCCTACCAGAGCTACCGTCAGCCGGGAAGTGCGATTAAGCCGCTCACGGTATACACGCCGTCGTTCGAGCGGAATTATACGCCGGAGAGCATTGTTGTGGATGAACCGGTGGAAGACGGACCGAAAAATGCGAACGGTACCTACCTTGGAAATGTGACGGTGCGCACCGCAGTCGAAAAATCAATCAATACCATTGCGTGGAAGCTCTATGAAGAACTGACGCCGCAGGTCGGTCTGTCCTATCTTGAGAATATGCATTTTTCCAGATTGGATGCGGCGGATTATGTACCGGCGACAGCGCTGGGCGGTTTTACCAACGGTGTGTCGCCTCTGGAGATGGCAGCCGGATATGCGGCGCTCGCCAATGACGGAATGTACCGCGAGCCGACCTGTATTATGCGGATTACGGATGACACTGGAGCGGAAGTGTATCTCGCTGCACAGGAGGGACAGGAAGTCTACCGGCAGAATGCGGCACGGATGATGACAGACGTTTTAAAGGGTGTATTTATCAACGGTACGGGGCGCGGACTGGGACTTTCAGATATGCCGTGCGCCGGAAAGACGGGAACGACCAACGACCACAAGGACGGCTGGCTGGTCGGCTATACGAGATACTACACGACCAGCGTATGGGTTGGATACGATATGCCAAAAGAGATGGACAGCCTGATGGGTAATACCTATCCGGGAAAAATCTGGCAGACATTTATGGAGCAGGCGCATGAGGGACTGGAATGGCTGGATTTTCTGCCCTATACGCAGATTCCGGATGCTTCTTCCGGGGAGATGGAAGCAGAGGATGCAGCGACGGATGAGGGAAATGCACAGGGGGAAACGCCGGCGGAGAATGGAGACACACCGCAGGAGAATGTGACGGATACACCGGACACGCCACAGGGAAGTGCGACGGATGTTCCGTCATCTTCACAGGAAAACGGGCAGGGGATATCGGATACGCCGGATGCCACACAGGAACAGCCGTCAGACGTTCCGCAGCAGAATACACAGGGAACCACACAGGAAAATACATCCGACGCAGCGCAGGGAGATGCAGCGCAGCCAGCCGGGGAGAATGCTTCGGATACGCCGCAGGAGACAGCACCCGAAGCTCCTTAAGAGAATACACCTTAACATTGACAGATAAGACTGGAAACGTTATCATAAGCATGGGTAAAGGCATCGGCAGAGTACATAACGGACAGAAAACGATGCAAGGATACAAATAGGGAACAGGAGAATGGAAGCATGAAAAAATATGCATTTGGAGTTGACGTAGGGGGAACCACCTGCAAGATCGGATTTTTTGAGACGGATGGAAAGCTCATTGACAAATGGGAGATCAAGACGAATAAGGAAAACGGCGGAGCATCGATTCTGTCGGATGTGGCTCAGGCGATTGAGGGAAAGCTGACAGAAAAGGGAATCTCCAGGAACGATGTGCAGGGAATCGGTGTCGGTGTGCCGGGACCGATTCGGTGCACATCGTTCCTGGAGATTCCTTTTTCTGTCAGCTTTCCCTCAATCGTCTGAGCCACATC
>QFCE01001733.1_pt1 | contig 14823 bp, 9 predicted proteins | sample 5346091 | NCBI WGS metagenome assembly QFCE01 (sample SAMN09062252, study PRJNA434731) | Human gut metagenome, whole genome shotgun sequencing project. | isolation source: stool timepoint A chromium assembly | host: Homo sapiens | collected 2015 | reverse complement strand
GAGCCTGATGACCGCCGCCTTCGCCGCGGACGCGAGTGACTACAAGGATTATTCTAAAGTCACTTACAAAGAGGCGGTCGATGTTATGACTGCCGCCGGCATTTTCAATGGCGGCGACGGCAATAACTTCAACCCCGACGCAACCCTGAATCGTGAGCAGGCTGCGAAGATCATCACCTACATGCTGGTGGGCCAGACTCAGGCTGACAAGCTGACCACCACCATTGCCCCCTACAGCGATGTGGCGGCTACCCGCTGGAGCGCAGGCTCCATTGCCTACTGCACCAACGAGGGCATCATTGCCGGCGACGGCAACGGCCGTTTCAACCCCACAGCGGGTGTGACGGGTCTGCAGTTTGCCAAGATGCTGCTGGTGGCTCTGGGCTATGACGCCAAGATCGAGAACCTGGTGGGCAACAGCTGGGCCATCAACACGGCTTCCCTGGCCCTGGGCGACGCGGATCTGGACAACGGCATGGAAGAAATCGCTCTGTCCGCCGCTCTGACCCGCGAGCAGGCCGCTCAGATGGCGTTCAACGCATTCAAGGCTGATCTGGTGAAGTACGCCAACAAAGGAACCAATATCACTTTGAGCGATGGCAGCACTGTTGTGATCGGCGCTACCCCGGCTGCTACTTATGCAAATGACAGCAAAGTTGAAAACAATTTGAATGACAGTGCCAATTTGGCTCAGTTTGCTGAAAAGTACTGCGAGAAGCTGAGCCTGTCTCACCCCACGGACGCCTTTGAGCGCCCCACCAACGAGTGGACCTATGACAAGGTGAAGGTTGGCTCCTATGCTGATGAGGCGGACCTGACCTATACCAAGGAAGTTAAGCTGGGCGACATCTACAAGGATCTGGGCCTGAGCAAAACCATTGCTAAAGAGAATGTGGAATTTGTTGTGGACGGCGCCACTGCCGAGGCTGGCACTGTGAATGGTGCTGCTACCGCGCTGAACACGTTGGGCCTGTCTAAGGGCGATTCCAACAAGATCGGCGGTAACGGCGTTCTGGTCGAGGTTTATTACGACAAGGATGCTGATGTTACGGCTGCGCAGATTGCTGTGAAGATCACCATCGTGCATGTGTACGGCGGTGAAGTTTCTTCTGTCCGTGCGGCAACCTCCACTAAGGATGCCAATATCACTGTGACGCCCCAGAACGCGGGCCGCGGCGGCAATTATGAGACCGACGAATTTGCTGTGGATGATGTGGTACTGTACACCTACTCCAGCAAGAGCGGCGATGTCGGCGTGCAGAGCGTTGTGACGGCTGAGCAGGTCACCGGAACTCTGACCGGCTACACCGGCGGCGAGTCCGTCACCGTGGACGGCAAGACCTATGAGTTCAATGCCGCTGCTTCCATCAGCAACGATACCCTGCAGGGCGCTGTGAAGAACGAAGTGACCCTGACCCTGGATACCTACGGCTATGTGGTCGATGTGGATACCGAGGCTGCTTCCACCAACTATGCTGTGGTGCTGAAGTATAAGGCTGCTGACAGGAGCGGCTTTGAGGATGCCAAGGCGGAACTGCTGTTCACCGATGGCACCGTGGAGACTGTTACCCTGACAGGTGATGTGGACAAGAAGGGTGTTGTTCCTACTGATGTTGAAAAGGGTGCAATCGTGTCCTATACCATCAACAACAAAGAACAGTATAAGCTGACGGTTCTGGAGAATCCCACTGACAGCATCAATGGCCAGTTGACTACTAAGGGCAGCTCCACGATCAATGTTGCAGGCCAGACGGTTGCCAACGGCAAGACCATCTTCCTGGTGGCGACTAAGAACGGCGACGATACGGATTATACGGCTTACACTGGTATTGCTAATGTGCCGACCATCAAGACGAGCGCTGTCGTGACGAAGGGTGTCAGCGCGTATTTGAAGAGCGGCAGTGCTGCGACTGTGGTTTACATTGATGCTACAGCCAACAGCACCATTGAATCTTCTACCAAGAATGTGATCTTCGTTCTGGGCGACAGCACTGTGGGTTCCTCTTATGATTCTGTCAAGGGTACCTACTGGAAGTACGACGCCATTGTGAACGGCGAGATCACTACTATTGAGTCCGCTAACCAGATTACTACGTTTGGTATGTATACCACTATCGCTGAAGATAAGAATGGCGTTGTGACCCTGAGCGGCAACGACGGTGTGACAGGCAACAGCCCTGCTGTGTATGGCACCGACCGCGAGGCCAACGGCGCCATCGGCCTGGGCAACAGCTATTATAGCTACGCCAAGGATTGCCAGGTGTTCTACATCGACGAGGATGACAACATCTCCACCTCCAGCATCGGCGGCATCTCCAAGGATACTTCCGACCAGGTCTGGTTCAAGACCACCGATGGCGATGTGACTACCATCGTGATCAAGCAGGTGGTGAGTGGCACCAGCCAGATTACTGCGGCAACCGCCACCTCTTCCAATGCAAGCCTGACACTTGGCACTCCGGTAGTGAATAATGGTGTTGATCCCAAGACGATTACCGTTTCGGTTTCTACTGGTACGCCTGTTGCCGGTGACACGATTACTGTATCTCCCACCCTGCCCGCAGGTGCAACTGCTTCCAATGTGACGCTGACCTACAACGCCAGCTGGAGCACTGCTACTCTGCAGGTAACGGCCGAGAACGGCACTACGACCACTTATAACGTATCTGTGGCGTAACCCTACAAAAGCGTCCTGCTTTTTATAACGAACCAGCCCCCCGCTCCATACAGGAGCGGGGGCTGGTTTCTGTTTTGCACGTTACTTTTTTACGCCGAACAGGGCAATATGCGTTCCGACGGGAAACGTCGTTTGATAAACTGAAAAATTGAATGAGTGCAATTCCTCCCAGGTGATGGGTGCGATGCGCTGCTCACCGGAAAAAGAATTGGCGCCGTTGGACGTGATGGTAACACAACCAACCTTTCCCTGCAGGTGGGGGGTATAAAACAGCAGTACGCCGTAGCCGTACTGACGGAAGGAAGCCAGCGCACCGGTAGTGTTGGTGCTTCCGCTGCTTCCGCCGCTGGTACCGCCGTAGCAATAACCGCTGGTCAAGTGATTGACTTGAACGCTGATACTGTCCCGGTATTCCGGGCACTGCAGAAAGAGTTCAATTTTCAGGTACCGGGAAAAATCCACATCGCTGACGTCCAGATCGACGGCGGCGGTTGGTGTATGAACCAGCACTTCCTTAATTTTTGCATATGGCACCGCTGCCAGCGCTGCATCAATTGTTTCGTTGTCCCGGTTGAAGTCCTCCCGCAGGACGCGGTCGGCGGCATCCCATTGGTTTAAGTGATAATTTTGTGTATAGTTCAAGTTGATTTCTCCTTTGTGTAGTCGAATTTTGGGGCTTTTCCGAAAAAAGGCCCTACACTTATTGTGTAGGGCAGGGCGAATGTTGTACGGTTCAAGGCAACAAAAGGACAAATTAATGGGGCGGAAAGCGACCGCAGAGCAGCCTGTGCGCCGGGGAAAAGCAATGCTGAGATTGGCTGGCTTTGATGGGAAGAAAATGTAAAATCCGGATTGCAAAGTGGTATCCTATCCGCTATACTGAAAACTGCAGTTTTAGCGGACTGCGATGAAATATGCAAGGAGGCCGAACGATTATGACGCCGATCACATTTTATATTCCCTGCCTCTTCGGTTTGGAGGCGCTGGTGGGCGACGAACTGCGCCGCCTGCATTTGAAGGATATTCGCGTGGAAAACGGTCATGTGCTGTGCTGCGGCACAGTGGCGGACGTGGCGCGGCTCAATTTGAACTTACGCTGCGGCGAACGGGTACTGGTGGTGCTGGGCGCGTTCACGGCATCTTCCTTTGACGCGCTTTTTGAGCAGACAAAAGCCCTGCCCTGGGAGAACTGGATTCCCAGGGACGGCGCGTTCCCGGTCAAGGGATACAGCCTGGACAGCACGCTGCACTCGGTGCCTGACTGCCAGAAGATTATCAAAAAAGCTGTGGCCACCCGGCTGGGTGCAAAGTACGGTACCGGGCAGCTTCCAGAGACGGGCGCAAAATACCAGATCCAGTTCGGCATGATGAACGACCGCACAGCGCTGTTTCTGGATACTTCCGGCGCAGGGCTGTACAAGCGGGGTTACCGGGCTGTGGGCGTGCGCGCGCCGCTGCGGGAAACACTGGCGGCGGCCATGGTGACGCTTGCGCGTTTCCGGGGCAAAGACCCTTTCTGCGACCCCTTCTGCGGCAGCGGAACCATCGCCATTGAAGCGGCGCTGATCGCCAAAAACCGTGCGCCGGGACTGGATCGCAGCTTTGACGCGCAGAAATGGAAAACCGTACCCGGTGAAAGCTGGATGGATGCGGCAGAAGAGGCCATGGACCAGGAATACGATGGTAATTACGATATCTGGGGCGGTGACAGCGACCCCAAAGCCATTGCCATAGCCCGCAGCAACGCCGAGAAGGCGGGTGTGGAAGATCTGGTGCGTTTTGAGGTGGCGGATGCCACGGCCTTTTCCCGCAGCAGCGATTATGGCCAGCTGGTAACGAATCCGCCCTACGGCGAACGGCTGCTGGAGCAGGAGGAAGCCGGGCGGCTTTACCGCGCTTTTGGGCAGGCCGCAGCAGCGCTGCCGGAAAAATGGCGGGTGTATATCCTGTCCTCCCATCCGGAGTTTGAGGCATGCTACGGCAGCCTGGCGGCCAAAAAGCGTAAGCTGTACAACGGTATGATCAAGTGCGATCTGTTTATGTATTACCGCTGACCCGGCGGGCGGAAAGAGGAAGACAACCGTGAAGCACATCTTTATCATCAACCCCCGGGCGGGGCGTAAAAACGGCGCCGCGCATCTGATGGATCAGATTGAAGCGCTGCGGCGCGTCCATAACCTGACCTGTGAGACCGTACTGACCGGACGGCAGGGCCATGCTGAGGAAGTGGCCCGCCGGGCTGCGGAGAGCGGGGAAGCCGTCCGGCTGTATGCCTGCGGCGGAGACGGGACGCTGAATGAAGTCCTCAACGGTGCGGCCGGGGCGGACCGGGCGGAGATCACGGTGGTGCCTACGGGCACCGGCAATGACTTTTTGAAAAATTACGGCGAAGACGCTGTGCGTTTTGAGGATCTGGAGCAGCTATGGAACGGTCCGGGCCACGATCTGGATCTGATTGAATGCGGCGGACGGCTGGCTGCTACCATTGCCTGCGTTGGGCTGGACGCCCGGGTGGCGGACGATGTGCACCGCTTCAGCAAAGTTTTGCCCGTCAGCGGGAAAATGGCCTATCTGGCTTCAGCGGGGGCAAATTTTTGCAAGAGCACAGGCCAGCGGATGATGATCACCTGCGGTGCGCAAGCTACCATCGGGGAATATGCGATGGTGTGTGTCTGCAACGGCCGGTACTACGGCGGCGGTTTTATGCCCGTTGCCGATGCCCGTATGGACGACGGGCGGTTGGACACGCTGATCGTGCGGCGCGTAAGCCGGGCGAAATTCCTGCGCCTGGCTCCGGCCTATGCCCGGGGTGAGGCGTGGCGCTTCCCGGATGCAGTGCGGCGGGTGCAGACCAACTCCGTGCGTATCCAGAGCAGGGAGCCGTTGGCGCTGAGCCTGGACGGGGAGATTCAGTATAAGACGGACGTGCAGATGACCCTGAGTGCAAAAAAGCTGCACTTTTTTGCGCCGGTGGGGGCCTCCTGCAATCGTACGGCGCGGCGCCGGCTCGACAAATAGCCTGACACGGGTGGCAGTGTGTCGAAAGCTTTAGTCAAAGTATGTCAAAATACACAAAGAAGTTTTTTAAAATCTGGGATATTTTTCTCCATATTTCTCTTGCATAAATGAAGGATTTGATTTATGATAATACCAGCATTAGCACTCTGGCGTGTTGAGTGCTAATGCTGGTATCGCCTCTTATGGGCGAGAAACATTGTGTTAATACATGCTCATTATATAAGGAGGAACTCAAAATGAAACTCAATCCGTTGGCTGACCGTGTTGTGCTGAAGATGGTCGAGGTGGAGGAAACCACCAAGGGCGGCCTGATCCTCACCGGCAATGCAAAGGAAAAGCCCTCTGTGGCAGAAGTGGTATCCGTTGGCCCCGGCGGCATGGTAGACGGCAATGAGGTCAAGATGACCGTCAAGCCCGGCGACAAGGTCATCACCAGCAAGTACTCCGGCACCGAAGTGAAGATGGACGGCGTGGAATACACGATTGTACGTCAGGGCGACATCCTGGCTATTGTGGAATAACAACAGTTCTGATTAATGATCCTGTAGGAGGTAGATTATTATGGCAAAGATTCTCAAAAGCAATGACGAAGCCCGCAAGGCTCTGGAAGCCGGCGTTGACAAGCTGGCCGATACTGTCAAGGTCACCCTCGGCCCCAAGGGCCGCAATGTGGTGCTCGAGCGCAAATACGGTTCCCCCCTCATCACCAATGACGGCGTGACCATCGCCAAGGAGATTGAGCTGGAGGATCCCTTTGAAAACATGGGCGCTGCTCTGGTGCGCGAAGTTTCCACCAAGACCAACGATGTGGCCGGCGACGGCACCACCACCGCCACCCTGCTGGCGCAGGCCATGATCCACGAGGGTCAGCGCAACCTGGCCGCCGGCGCCAATCCCATTGTGATGCGCAAGGGCATGGCCAAGGCCGTTGACGCTGCGGTGGAGGCTATGAAGGCCACGGCCAAGAAGGTGTCCGGCACCGACGATATCGCCCGCGTGGGCACTGTCTCTTCCGGCGATGAAACCATCGGCAAGCTGATCGCCGAGGCCATGGAAAAGGTCAGCCACGACGGCGTGATCACCGTGGAAGAGTCCAAGACCGCTGAGACCTACAGCGAAATCGTGGAAGGCATGATGTTTGATCGCGGTTATGTGACGCCCTACATGGTCACTGACACGGACAAGATGGAAGCCGTTATGGATGACGCCTATATCATGATCACCGATCAGAAGATCAGCGTAATCCAGGATCTGGTGCCCCTGCTGGAAGGTATCATGAAGAGCGGCCGCAAGCTGGTTATCATCGCAGAGGATATCGAGGGCGAGGCTCTGTCCACCCTGATCGTCAACCGCCTGCGCGGCACGCTGAACGTGGTGGCGGTCAAGGCGCCCGGCTTCGGCGACCGCCGCAAGGAAATGCTGCAGGATATCGCCATCCTGACCGGCGGCACCGTGATCTCTCCCGATGTGGGTTATGAGCTGAAAGACGCTTCCATGGAACTGCTGGGTCATGCCCGCCAGGTAAAAGTGGACAAAGAGAACACCATCATTGTCGGCGGCGCCGGCGATAAGGCTGCCATTGATGGCCGCGTCAAGCAGATCCGTGCTCAGATCGAGACCACCACGTCCGATTATGACAAGGAAAAGCTGCAGGAGCGCCTGGCCAAGCTGGCTGGCGGTGTGGCCGTTATCAAGGTCGGCGCAGCCACCGAAACGGAAATGAAGGAAAAGAAACTGCGCATTGAGGATGCTCTGAACGCTACCCGTGCGGCAGTGGAAGAAGGTATTGTCCCCGGCGGCGGCACCATCTTTGCCGATGCCATTCCTGCTGTGGAAGCGCTGATGAACGGTGTGGAAGGCGATGAAAAGACCGGCATGAAGATCGTTGCCAAGGCGCTGGAAGCTCCCATTAAGCAGATTGCAGCCAACGCGGGCCTGGATGGTTCTGTGATCCTGGAAAACATTAAGTCGCATGTCAAAGAACAGAGCACCTACGGCTTTGACGCTTACAAAGAAGTGTATTGCGATATGATCGAGGCCGGTATCGTCGATCCCGTTAAGGTTACCCGCAGCGCCCTGCAGAACGCTGCTTCCGTGGCGTCTATGGTGCTGACCACCGAAGCTGTTGTGGCTGATAAGCCCGAGCCTCCTGCTCCGGCTCCTGCAGCTCCGGACATGGGCGGCATGGGCGGTATGTATTGATCGGCGCAGCAGCCTTCTGGAACCGCTGGAATTTAGGATGGAATGCGGTCGATCCATACCAAATTTATATCCCAATCAGCGCTTGACAGGTAAAAATGAAGCCGCCGTTCCAATTGGAACGGCGGCTTTTTGCTGCCCGGTAAATCGAGGGGCGCGGCATACACCGTATTTGCTTGTTTTGGAGCGTCCGTTTTGATGGCGCCCATTATCGGCAGAGACAAACGAAGAAGCGAAACCGGACGTGCACCGAACGGCCGCAGGGGGAAGCGGCAAAATTTGGTGCACGTCCGGTTTATGCGTCAGGACAGATCCTCATCCTGTTTTTGCTGAATCATGCGGTATCCAACGCCGATGTGGGTCTGGATATATTGAGGGTGGCGCGGATCAGCTTCTACCTTTTTGCGCAGCGTAGCCATAAACACCCGCAGGGAAGGAGTATCCGAAGCGGTGGGACTACCCCAGATCTCATTGAGAATATAATTGTGAGTCAGCACTTTGCCGGTGTGCTTGGCCAGCAGACACAGGAGCTTGTATTCAATAGGCGTCAGGTGAATCTCTACGCCGTCGCGGTAGGTGCAGCCGGCAGCGTAGTCGATTTTCAATCCGCCGTTTTCGTAAACGCTGGCTGCCTCGCTGGTGCGTTCATTGTCATAGCGCACGCGGCGCAGAGCGACCCGTACCCGCGCCAACAGCTCCTCCACGGAAAAAGGTTTGGTGAGGTAGTCATCTGCGCCGGCATCCAGCGCAGCCACCTTGTCGCTGTCCTCACTGCGGGCAGACACAACAATGATGGGTAAATTGCTCCATCCACGGATTTTTTTGATGATCTCCACGCCGTCCATGTCGGGCAGGCCCAGATCCAGCAGCATTACGTCCGGACGGTAGCTGAGGGCGTCCATCACGGCGCCGGCGCCGGTCTTGGCCCGGTGATATTGATAGTGTTGGGTTTCCAGTGTGGTAGCGATCAGATTGCTGATGGCGGTGTCATCTTCCACGACTAAAATTTGCGGTTTATTCATAAGGCGTTACCTCCGAAGCATGCAGCGTAAATACAAAAGCGGTGCCGTGGGGCGGATTGTCCAGCGCGGCGATGGTCCCGCCATGGGCTGTTACAATGGAACGGCACAGGCTCAGCCCCAGCCCCAGACCGCGGCGGCCATCCCCACGGGCATTGTTGGCGGTGTAGAACATATCGAACAGCTTTTCCCGAGCCTCGGCGGGGATGCCGGGGCCGTCGTCGGCGATCCGCACCTGTACCCACGCACCCTGGCGTTCGGCTGACACGAGGATGCGGGAGCCTTCCGGTGTGTATTTAATAGCGTTATTCACGATGTTGATCACCACTTGCACGATCAGGCGGGCATCCATATCTGCCATGATCAGATCGTCTTTCAGTTCCACGGAGATCTGATGCTGCCCGGCGTTGCGATCCAAATGGGCCAGCGCTTCGGCGAACACCTCGTCCAGCAGTTCAGGATGGATGTTCAGTTTGATGGAACCGTTTTCCATGCGTGTGATGGAGAGCAGGTTTTCCACCAGATTGATCAGCCACATGGAATCATCGTAAATCGAAGCGTACAGGGCCTTCTTTTTGCTGGCGGAGAGTACGGCGCCGTTTTCCATCAGGATGCCTGCGTTGCCGGAAATACTGGTCAGGGGCGTGCGCAGGTCGTGAGAAATGGCGCGCAGAAGGTTGGCCCGCAGGGCTTCCTGATGGGCTGTTTCTTCCACCTGCTGTTTGGCACGGACCATTTGTTCTTTTTCCAGCGCCAAGCCGCATTCATCCAAAATAGCCACCATCAGATTTTTTTCAAAAGCGTCAGGCGCATGGCTGGGATCAATGGCCACGCCCGCCACGGCCAATACCTGCTTGGAACCGCGCACTGCCATATACAAACATTTGGAGCTGGGCAGGGTATTGGTGGTGGCGCCGGCATGTTTGTTGTTTTTACGCACCCATTCGGCTACTGCCTGTTCCTCATGGGTCAGGTAAGGGGACATATCGGCGGCAGAAGAGGATGGGAAGCACATTGCGCTGCCCAGCGTACCATTTTCCTGCAGGGGGTACAGAAGCAGGTTTCGTTCCAGCAGTTTGCTCAGCTGCGCGGCTGTCACCGAAAGAATGGCGTCGGGGCCTTCGGCAGTCTGGAGCTTTCGGCTGGTTTCCAGCAATATTTCCGTGCGATAGGCCTTATTGGCGCTCAGAATGGCCTGCCCTTTGATGCGGGTAGTCAGGGAGCTGACCAGCAGAGCCACGATAAACATGATGCCGAAAGTGACCAGATATCCCGGATCACTCATCAGTGTGAAATACGGATGCGTGAAGAAAAAGTTGAAGATCAGGACAGAAAGCAGGGAAGAAACCAGACTGTAACTGCGGCCCGTTGTTGCCATGGAAACGGCCAGAACACCCAGAATGTAAATCATAATGATATTATTTACATTGAATCCAAGCCACCAGAAGAAATAACCTGCCACGGTACACAGAGCAAGAATGCCCAGCATTTTCAGGCTGTCCTGCCAGGAAAATCGCTCCTGTGCGGCGTGCAGCCGCTTTCGGCGCCGGGAAACCGGAGCGGACTGGTCCGGAATAATGTAGATATCCAGATCGGGTGCCAGATCGTTGAGGCGATCGATCAGATTTTTGCGGGAAGGGAATAGGCCGCGACGCCCTGGGCTGCGGCCCAGGACAATTTTGGAAATCCCGCTGACATGGGCGTACTCTGCAATCTGAATGGCGGGGTCATCTCCATAAACGGTAGTGATACGCGCGCCGAGCTGTTCGGCCAGATGCAGATTGGCCCGCAGGCGCGCCCGGTCGGCTTCGCTTTGCGTGGCAAACTGCGGCGTTTCCACAAACAATGCAGTGAAAGCGCCGTGGAAAGCTTCCGCCATGCGGGCGGCGGTGCGGATTACTTTGGCGTTGGAGGGCGCGCCGGAAAGGCAGATGAGAATGTGCTCGCCAATTTTGGGTCTGGAACCATCTTCATCCTCGGTGTTGCGCTCCAAACGATCCGCGGTGCGGCGCAGCGCAATTTCACGCAGGGCAGCCAGATTTTTGTCGGTAAAAAAATGTCCTATGGCTTGAGCGGCCTGAGGCCCCCGGTAAATTTTTCCTGCACGCAGCCGCTCCAACAGATCAGCAGGCTCCAAGTCGGTGACTTCAACCTGGTCGGCAGAATCGAATACGGAGTCCGGGATGCGCTCAGCTACAGTGATACCTGTGATGGAGGCTACCACGTCGTTCAGGCTTTCGAGATGCTGGACGTTAACGGTCGTATAAACGCTGATCCCTGCACGCAGCAACTCCTGCACGTCCTGATACCGCTTGGCATGGCGGCAGCCAGGCGCATTGGTGTGGGCCAGTTCATCCACCAGAATCAGCTGGGGCTTGCGCGCGAGCGCGCCGTCCAAATCGAACTCATGCAGTTCAATGCCTTTGTATGGAACGCCTTTCGTGGGGAGCTGCTCCAGCCCATCCAGCAAAGCCATGGTTTCTGGGCGGGTATGAGGCTCGATATAGCCGGCCACTACGTCAAGACCGGCTTCTTTAGCCCGATGTGCGGCTTCCAGCATGGCGTAGGTTTTGCCGACGCCGGCGGCATAGCCAAAGAAAATTTTCAGCCTTCCTCTGGGCGAGGATTCCTTTTTCTGTATGGTTTTCAGCAGAGCGTCCGAATTTGGCCGCGGCAGTTCCGGCATAGCGGCACCTCACAATTCTTTCTTGTTTTTTCTCAGTATAGCACAGTTCATATCAGTATGACATTGCTGTTTTCTTTTTGACGTTAAGATATCATTAAGACAAGGCTTAATGCCGCCTTAATACGACAGATGGTTTCTTAATGGGATCCTCATCTGAGACGTGGTACAATAATTTTGATTTTGAAATTCTCTGAAATTCCCTTTTGCGGCCGGGTGAACATGCGGCCGCGCACAAGCGGGAGGCTTGTCATGTCCTTTTTCAAACGCGTCCGGATTACGCCGGCGCAAACTATTCTTTTGGGCTTTTTCTTTTTAATCCTGGGCGGGACGCTGCTGCTGATGCTTCCCTGCGCCACCAGTGGCCCCGGCGGCGCACCGTTTCTGGACGCGCTGTTCACCGCCACGTCTGCCACCTGCGTCACCGGGCTGGTGATCCATGACACGGCCCTGTATTGGGCGCCCTTTGGGCAGGTGGTCCTTTTGCTGCTGATTCAGATCGGCGGCATGGGAGTGGTCACTATGGCGGTAGCGATTTTTATGTTTTCTGGTCGAAAAAATCAGCCTGAAACAACGCTGGGTTATGCAGGAGTCCATTTCTGCGCCCCAGGTAGGCGGGATCGTCCGCATGACGGGCTTTATCCTGAAAGCGGCCCTGCTTCTGGAGGGAACCGGCACGCTGCTTCTGGCGCTGCGTTTTTGCCCGCAGTTCGGTCTGGGGAAGGGATTGTGGTATGCGCTGTTCCATGCTGTCTCCGCCTTTTGCAATGCAGGGTTTGACTTGATGGCCACGGAAGAGGTGTCCTATCCGTCTTTGACGGGCTATGCGGGGGATCCGCTGGTGAGCCTTACGATTGCGGGCCTGATTGTGCTGGGCGGGATCGGATTTCTTACCTGGCATGACTTCCGGATGCATGGCATCCATTGGAGTCGTTACCGCCTGCAGAGCAAACTGGTTCTCTGCACCACGGCGGCTCTGCTGCTCGCCGGCTTTTTGTTTTTTGTGCTGTATGAGTTCCGGCAGGCGCAGTGGCAGGGGCTGAGCGCGGGAGAGCGTGTGCTGAGCGCGGTGTTTCAGTCGGTCAGTCCGCGTACGGCAGGTTTCAATACGGTGGATTTGACACAGCTCAGTCCGCCTGGGCAGATGATCATGATCCTTTTGATGCTGGCCGGCGGCGCGCCCGGCTCCACAGCGGGCGGCTTTAAGGTTACTACGCTGGCCATTCTGCTTCTGGGGATCCGGGCGGTATTTTACCGCGGGGGCAGTACGCAGTGTCTGGGGCGCCGTTTTTCAGAAGATGTGCTGCACCGGGCAAGCGCACTTTTTGTGCTGTATCTGCTGCTGTTTCTGGCTGGCGGCATTCTGATCTGCGCCATTGACGGCATCCCCATGATGGCTGCGCTGTTTGAAACGGCTTCGGCCATTGGAACCGTAGGACTGTCACTGGCTGGTACGGCGGAACTCTCCGTGCCCAGCCGGCTGATTCTCATGTGCCTCATGTACTTTGGCCGGGTGGGCGGCCTGACGCTGATCTATGCCGTCTCGACCAATGGAAAGAATACAGCACAGTATCCTGTTGAACAAGTGACTGTCGGATAAAGAAAGGAAAATTTTCATGAAATCTGTTTTACTGATCGGGCTGGGCCGTTTCGGCCGGCATATGGCCCAAAAACTGCAGGAACTGCATCATGAGGTGCTTGCTGTTGACAAAGAGGAACAGCGGGTCAATGACGCGTTGCCGTATGTGACCAACGCCCAGATTGGCGACGCCACCAACGAAGCCTTTATTGCGTCGCTGGGCGTGCGCAATTTTGATTTATGTGTGGTGGCTATCGGGGATGATTTTCAAAGCTCTCTGGAAGCCACAGCGTTGCTGAAAGAAAACGGGGCGCCCTTTGTGGTGTCCCGGGCAGCCCGCGATGTTCACGCGAAGTTCCTGCTGCGCAATGGCGCGGACGACGTCATTTATCCGGAGCGGCAGATGGCTTCCTGGGCGGCGGTGCGCTACAGCAGCGGCCATATTTTTGATTATGTGGAGCTGACGCCGGAATATTCTATTTTTGAAACGGCCGTGCCTGAAAGCTGGGTGGGGAAAACGGTGGTGGACCTGGAGGTTCGGCAGAAATACCGCATCAATATTCTGGCTATCCAGCGCGGCGGTAAATTGGAGCCGCTTCCAGGACCGGGCCACTGTTTTCAGGCCCACGAAACGATGTTTATACTGGGAGACAACCGGGATATGAAAAAATTTTTAAGGCTGTCATAAATGCACCGGCGGCGCCTTTTGGCGCCGCCGGTCTTTTTGCGGAGCCGGCCGGTTATTTGTCATCCAGGGGAAAGAGCAGCTTCAGGGCCAGTTTTTCTGCTGGGCCGCCTCTGGCAAAATCAAAGCGTTGCTCGCGGCCCTCCCGATCCAGCAGGCGGAATGTATTTTGTCTTTGCTCCATGTGAAATCCCAGCTGTGCCAGCGCAGTGCGCAGCGTCAACTCCCATTCCAGCAGATACAAAGGGCCATCGCGGTAATAGGAGGACCAGAGCCAGTCGAATTCCAGACTTTGACGGCCTTCCGTCAAAAACTGTGTCCAGAGTTGTGTCTGGTGTGCCGCGCCCAAGCAGAGCAAAAGATCCAGGGAAGAAACGCGTTGCCAGGTAAGATAGCCGAACAGACTGCCTGGAGTGGGGAGGAGCAGTCCTCCGGTTCGCAGGATTTCCTCTGCTGGCCCGGATACGGCGCAGCATACCGGGCGGCTGGAAAGGCTGAGGGCCAGGGCGGTCATGTTCTGTGCCAGCGCTGCGTCTGGCCATTGAGCTTGCAGCGCCAACCCCTGCAGGTGATCAAATTCACGGCCGGAGGCTGAACGGCGGCGGGCCATCAGTACCGTATCTTGCTGGAAAAAGTCCATTTCGGCCGTTTCCCGGTGCTCTGTGGTGCCAAACAGACGCAGGGGCGTTTGGGCGGCAAAAACGCCGGCTTGTTCCACCACATCCTGCCAAAGATAGGAAACGTTCCGATACAGAAGCGTCGTTGCCGCCGCATTGCTCTCCAGCAGGACCGGAGTCGTTTCAAAAAAACAGTTAAAAGCCCGAACAGCGGAGAGATATGCCAATGGAGCCGGGCGCGGCCCCGTTGCGGGAACCGCGCCCAAACACTCTTCTGAGATGGTGCGTGTCAAAGAGCACATCACGGCGTCTCCAAAATACCGCCAGCCCGGGATATGCATCGCTG
>QFCE01002072.1_pt1 | contig 14851 bp, 17 predicted proteins | sample 5346091 | NCBI WGS metagenome assembly QFCE01 (sample SAMN09062252, study PRJNA434731) | Human gut metagenome, whole genome shotgun sequencing project. | isolation source: stool timepoint A chromium assembly | host: Homo sapiens | collected 2015 | reverse complement strand
ATGATCAATGCTGTCGAAGAAGGCCGCCCGGTGGTATGCGCCATGGCTCCCGGCGACTTTACAACCACCGGACACTACATCATTCTCACCGGTTACGATGAAAACGGATTCACCGTAAACGATCCCAACAGCCCGATGCGCAGCAGCCAGCATTGGAGCTATGAAACGCTGGAAGGACAGATCTCCAATCTTTGGGCATTCAGCAAAGCATAAAACAAGACAAAACGGCAGGCTTTGAAACAGCCTGCCGTTTTTTTATCCGTCTTTTTCCGCAGAAAGGACAAAATGATTTTTCCGCACACGCAGCAGCCCCTCGCGCTGCATTCTGCCCAGTTCGGCAGACAGCGCGCTGCGATCCACCCCCAGATAATCCGCCAGCTGCTGGCGGTCAATGGGAATATCAAACTCCTGCCGGCCCCGGCGGGCCGCCTGATCGGAGAGATAGGACTGGAGCCGTCCGCGGATGGTTTTTGCCGAAATATGGAACATGCGCCGGGAAAGGATCAAATTCTTCTGCGCCGACACTGAAAGCAGATTGCGCACCAGTCGCTGCACAGCCGGCGGCGCCTGTTCGTCCAACAAGGGAGCAGCACGCAGGAAAAGGATTTCCGCCCTTTCCGCCGCCACCACACTGACCATCATCGGCTCACCGGGAACACAGGCATAGGTCTCGGCAAACACCTGCCCCTGCCCCAAACGGTCCAGCACACTTTTATTGCCCCAAGCGTCATTGTTTTCAATACAGACGCTGCCCGAAAGCACCAGTGCAATGCTGCCGACATGGTCGCCGGCACGCAACACCGCCTCTCCCTTTGCATAACAGCGGCGCTGCGTGCCAAGGCAGGACAGCGCTTTCTCCGCTTCCTCCTCTGACAGACCGCGAAACAACGCTGTGCGGCCCAGCGTTTTCAATAATTGTGTCATGTTTTTCTCCTTTTGTTGTTAAAACAACATACTGATTACCTCCATGCTACTATAGTGTGGATATAAAGTCAAACGGCAATGCAGATTTCTTGCCGGAACAGGAGGAAAAACGATGCTCCGTCAAATGATTCAAATTGACGAAAAAAAATGCAACGGCTGCGGCCTGTGTGCCGCTGCCTGCCATGAAGGCGCCATCGGCATGGTGGACGGCAAGGCCAGGCTCCTGCGCGACGATTATTGCGACGGCCTGGGGGATTGTCTGCCCGTCTGTCCCACCGGGGCCATCTCTTTTGTACAGCGTGAAGCAGCTGCTTACGATGAAGCCGCCGTACTGGCCCGGAAAGCAGCAGCCCTGCGCAACAGCGCACCCATACAGACGCCGCCCGGCGGGGGCTGCCCCGGCAGCCGGAGCCGCGTCCTGATGCACGAAGACGTCACCGCAGCGCCCGCCGGCGCCACCATTTCTTCTCAGCTGCGCCAGTGGCCCGTACAGCTCAAGCTGGCCCCGCTCTGCGCTCCCTATTTCGACGGGGCTAACCTGCTCATCGCCGCAGACTGCTCCGCTTTTGCTTACGGTAACTTTCACCAGGAATTCATGCGCGGCAAAGTCACCCTGATAGGCTGCCCCAAGCTGGACGGCGCAGACTACAGCGAAAAGCTGACAGAAATCCTGCGCCAAAATCTGATTAAAAGCCTTACCGTCGTGCGCATGGAAGTACCCTGCTGCGGCGGTATCGAACAGGCCGCCGTTACCGCGCTGAAAAACAGCGGCAAATTCCTGCCCTGGCAGGTGGTCACACTGTCCACCGACGGCCGTGTGCTGGAAAGCTGAACGGAGGAAAGGAGCGTACTTTTATGAATCAGATCAAAAACATCCCCCACGAAACGGCCCTCGCCCTGAGCGAGCAAATTGCTGTTCTGCCCGGTCAGGTAGTCAGTATGACCCTGGCACAGAACAAAGCCGTCAGCATCACGCTGTTTGCCTTTGACCAAGGCGAGGAGATCAGCGCCCATGCTGCTTCCGGAGACGCCATGGTCACCGTGCTTGAGGGCACAGGGCGTTTTTCCATCGACGGCACGCCCCATATCTGCCGCGCCGGACAAACCATCGTAATGCCGGAAGGCAAGCCCCATGCGGTATACGCGGAAGAAGCGTTCAAAATGCTGTTGAGCATTGTGTTCTCCGACAACACCTGATCCCACCGCCCCCCGGAGCACAGAAGCAGGATGCTGCCTGCGTCTCCGGACACCGAAAGTGATCCCCCCTATTTTGAAAAGAAAGGACGAACATTCCATGAATGAGATGTTTTGTTTTCAGTGCGAGCAGACGGCAAACTGCTCCGGCTGCACCGGCCGCGCCGGCGTGTGCGGCAAATCTGCCGCCACCGCCCGGCTGCAGGACGAACTGACCGGCGCGCTGGTGAGCCTGGCCCGCGCCGCCAGCGGAAACGAAAACCTGCTGACCGCCACCACCCATACCCTGGTGCAGGAAGCTCTGTTCACAACACTGACCAATGTCAGTTTCAACGATAACACCATTACCGCCCTGATTGACCGCGTCCACGCAGAAAAGAACCGGCTCGCCCCCGGCTGCAGCGCCTGCAACGCGCCCTGCGGTAAAACCGGCGACTATGATATGGCTCACATGTGGAGCGCCGATGAGGACACCCGCTCCCTGAAATCTCTGATTTTATTCGGTATGCGCGGCATGGCCGCCTACGCCTATCATGCCGGTGTAATGGGATACAGCGACGAGGCGGTAAACCGCTATTTTTATAAGGGTCTGCTTGCCTTGGGCGAGGACTTCAGCGCAGAACAAATGCTGGCCCTGGCCATGGAACTGGGTGCGGTCAATCTGCAGTGTATGGCTCTGCTCGACCGCGCCAATACAGAAACGCTGGGCACTCCCACCCCTGCAGAGGTTTCCCTGAAGGTGGAAAAAGGGCCATTCATCGTGGTCACGGGTCACGACCTGTACGACCTGAAACTGCTGCTGGAACAAACCGAAGGCAAGGGCGTCAACGTATACACCCACGGCGAGATGCTCCCGGCCCACGGCTACCCGGAACTGCGCAAATTCCCCCATCTCAAAGGAAACTTCGGCACCGCGTGGCAGAATCAGCAAAAAGAATTTGCCCATCTGCCCGCGCCCATTCTTTTCACTTCCAACTGTCTGATGCCTGTAAAGGAAAACTATGCCGACCGGGTATTCACCACCGAGGCCGTATCCTATCCACTCCTGCACCATATCGGCCGTGACAAAGATTTCACGCCCGTCATTCAAGCAGCCCTGATGCTGGGCGGGTTCTCCGAAGACACGCCGTTCACCGGCATTAACGGCGGCCAAAGCGTGACCACCGGGTTTGGCCGCAGCGCGGTGCTATCCGCGGCGGGACAAATTGTGGAAGCCGTGAAATCCGGCGCCATTCGCCACTTCTTCCTGGTGGGCGGCTGCGACGGCGCGCGCCCTGGCCGCAGCTATTACACCGATTTTGTTAAGCAAACGCCCCAGGACACCGTGATCCTGACGCTGGCCTGCGGCAAATTCCGCTTCAACGATCTGAATCTCGGTACCGTGGCAGGCTTGCCACGGCTGCTGGATATGGGGCAGTGCAATGACGCTTACGGCGCCATTCAGGTAGCGCTGGCGCTGGCCGATGCCTTTGGCTGCGGCGTCAATGACCTGCCACTGTCCATGGTGCTGTCTTGGTACGAACAGAAAGCCGCCTGTATTTTGCTGACACTGCTGCATCTTGGGATTCAGAACATCCGCCTCGGCCCCACGCTGCCTGCATTTCTCTCCCCCAAGGTACTGGCGCTTCTGACCGAGCAGTACCACATTGCGCCCACCACAACACCGGAAGCGGATCTAAGCGCCATGCTTGGCTGATCCAACGCAAAACAATCCACCCGCGCCGCTCAAAGTGGCGCGGGTGGATTGTTTTCAATTCTGCCATTTCCAGAAAGCTGCGCTGTAGGGCGGCAATTCCATACCGCCGGAAGGAACCACCTCCCGCCCGCTTAATAAATCCGCTGCGCGCGCTCCCGGCGCGTCAAAGGCAGCCCAATAAGGCTGCTCATCGGCATTAACCGCCACCCAGACACATTCTTCACCGCACCGGCGCTCAAAAATACATTGCCGGTTGGTCAGCACCACAGAGCGGAAAGCCCCCCAATTCAGCGCCCTTTCCGCCCGTTTGACCTCCGCCAGACGGGCAATCCAGTCTGTCAGGCCGTTCCACTCCGGCTGCGCAAAACAGGGGCGCAGGGCGCGATCGCCCTCCTCCTTGCGTCCCCGGGCGCCCCACTCGCTGCCATAATACACGCAGGGAATGCCGGGCATGCCAAAGCACAGGGCATAGAGCAGCGGCAGATGCCTTTCGTTCTGCAGAATGCTGGCTGCCCGCGTCACATCGTGGTTGTCCACAAAACTGAAAAGATGCGCCCCCCGGTAGAGGCACCAGTCCTCCGCGCCGAACTGGCGCTGCAGGGAATGGTTGATTTCAAACAGGTTCATGCTGTTGAAACTGGAGTAGAGACCCTTATAGCATTCGTAGTTGGTGGCTGAATGCAGCATTTCGCCGTTCATACGCTCCCGGTAATCCCCGTGGAGCATTTCGCCCAGCAGAAAAAAATCCTCCTTCCGATCACTGCAGAAGGCACGCAGACGGCGTAAAAAATCCTTGTCCAGGCAATAAGCCACATCCAGCCGCAGTCCGTCGATGCCAAATTCCTGCACCCAGAAGCGAACCGCTTCCAAAAGATGCTCCACCACAGCTTCCTTGCGCAGGTTCAGCTTGACCAGATCGTAATTTCCTTCCCATCCCTCATACCAAAGACCGTCGTCATAGCAGGAATTGCCGCCCAGATCGATGTAAAACCAATCTATGTAGGGTGAACGTTCCCGGTTGCGCAGCACATCCTGAAACGCCCAGAAGCCACGGCCCACATGATTGAATACGCCGTCCAGCACCACGCGGATGCCGCTTTCATGCAGTTTCCGGCAAACTTCCTGAAAATCTGCGTTGGTCCCCAGGCGCTCGTCGATACGGAAAAAATCCCGCGTATTGTAGCCGTGAGTGTCCGAAGAAAACACCGGGCAAAGATAAAGCGCCCCTACATGAAGCCGTCTCAAATGCTCCACCCAATCCAGCACTTTCAACACACGGTGCTCCTGCACGCCGTCATTTTCAAAAGGCGCGCCGCAGAATCCCAGCGGATAAATCTGGTAAAATACCGTTTCATCGGCCCACATGGCTCTCTCCCTCTTTCTTGTTTTCGTACCCTTATCCTATACCCTTCCGCGGCGCGGCGCAACCGCTTTTTTGCACAGCGCCAGGCAATGCCTCTCCCTGCCAGGCCTCCCGGCAGATAAAGCCGTGCAGCGCTGAGGCTACCATAGCCAAAACTGCCCAAAGGATGCTGTAAGGCAGGCAGATCTGCCCCAAAAGCTGAAAGGGCATGTCCGAATAATCCCAGACAGCCAGGCCAAGGCCCAGATTCAGAATGCACCCGGCGGCGAATTCCGCCGCCGTAATCACGCCAGCACCTGCCAGCCCCCGGATCAGCAGCGGCGTACCTTCAGGCAGAAGGCGGTTTCCCGCCCCAATCAGCAAAAACAGCACACCGCCCAACAACGCCATGCTCCAGTGGGTGTATCCGCGCCAGAGCACTTCAATAAGTCCATACGTCCCGCCGCCCATAGCAAACAAATCCACCGTCTGACAAAATTTCCGCATGCTTTTCCCCCTCCATCCGGGTTTAGTTTACGCTATAGACACCGTTTCATACGCGCTGTCACATCTTTTTGCACCCGCAGGCCGCCCACGCTTTTTTCACGCTTTATATGGCTTTTTCCAAACGCCTATGGTATACTTTATTTTATATAATTTCAGATCACAGATTCTCTGAAACGGAGGACAGATGCAATGGAACTAACCGAAACCAAACTGAGCGGCCACACGGTGTATCACGGCCGCATCGTGAATATTCATATGGATGAAGTACGGCTGCCCAATGGGAAAACATCCCAGCGCGAAATAGTGGAACATCCCGGCGGCGTGGTGATTTTGCCGCTGGATGAACGGATGCAGGTCGTTACCGTGACTCAATATCGCTATGCCATGGGGATGGCCATGACGGAACTGCCCGCCGGCAAACTGGAGCCGGGAGAACGCTCGGATCCAACCTCTGCAGCACTGCGGGAACTGCATGAGGAAATCGGCGCTGTGCCGGGCTCCTTTGTCCCGCTGGGCGTGCTGCATTCTTCTCCCGGTATTTTTACAGAAACACTGTATCTTTATCTTGCCCGGGATCTGACCTTTGACGCCCCGGACCCGGATGAGGACGAATTCCTGCGCATCGAGCGCATCCCCTTCGACACAATAGTACAGCGCATCATGGATGGTGAGATCACCGACGCCAAAACCGTGGCAACCGTCCTCAAAACCAAAGTGCGGCTGCATTTGTAAGAAAAGAAAACGGAGGATACAATCCCCATGGATGAGAAAAAACGTGTTTTGATTGTAGATGACGAAAAAAACATCGTCAATATTTTGAAATTCAACCTGCAGAAAGAAGGATACGTTACGTTGGAGGCCTATGACGGCGTGGCCGGGCAGCAGCTGGCCTAGCAGGAAAATCCGGAGCAGATCCTGCTGGACGTCATGCTTCCAAAAATGATTGGCTGGGATGTATGCAAAAAACTGCGTGAGACGGGCAGCAGCATCCCTGTGATCATCCTGACCGCCCGCGAGGAAGAAGAGGACAAAGTGCTGGGCCTGGAAATCGGCGCCGACGACTATATTACCAAGCCTTTTTCGACCCGCGAACTGATGGCCCGGGTGAAAGCCAACATCCGCCGCAGCGCCATGCTGCTCTCCAGTGCCACCGCCCCCGGCAGCGGCGAACAGATGATCGCTTCAGGTGATCTGTCCATCAACACCGACCGCTACGAGGTGTCCAAAAAAGGCAAGCTGATTGAACTGACTCAAAGGGAATACGAACTTCTCTGCTTCCTGGCCAGCCGGCCAGATAAGGTGTTTTCCCGCACCAGCCTGATGGAGCAGGTCTGGAATTACGATTATATCGGCGACGCACGCACTGTAGACGTCACCGTACGGCGGCTGCGGGAAAAGATTGAAACCGACCCGGCCAACCCCGTGTATATCCTGACCCGCCGCGGTGTGGGCTATTTTTTCTCCAGCCAACACTGAACAGTACATCAATTTGATTCCCGTTTCATTCTACCTGCTAAGGACGGTGGTGCATCTATGCTGCGAAGCCTGCATTTGAAGCTGATGCTGATTATGCTGCTGCTGATCACTTCGCTGATGACCGTGGTCGGCGCGTTTTTGATGACCAATGTCACCAGCTTCTATACTGACGCTTTTTATTCTCAGATGAAGGCAGTGTTCGACGAAAGCAACACGGGCTTTGTCCAGTCGCTGCGCATGGAAGCCGCCGGAGACGACGGCGCCGCGCGCCTGCAGACCATGATCGAAGTCAGCGCCGGTTCTCTCGGCATTGATTCGCGCACCCGCAATTATTATATTCTCGACGCCAAAAGCGGAAAATGCCTGGCCAGCTCCGACACCCGGGGCGGCGATGATCTGCGCGACACCGCCAATCTCCTGGCTGCACGCAATGGCCAGGTGGGACAAACCCGCGATATCACCGCCAACTACATGGATGTGGCCATCCCCATCAGCGGGGGCAACAACCATTTCATCATTTACATTTTGGATAACCGCGAAAACGTGAACGAACTGAACTCCCAACTGTTCATGATCATCCTGCAGTCGCTGCTGTTCGGGCTTCTGATCGCGGTGCTGCTTTCCTTCCTACTGAGCAAAACCATGACGCTGCCCATTGAAAGACTCACCAGCAGCGCCGAGCACATCGCCGCCGGCGATTTCGGAAGCCGCATCGCCGTGGAATCCAGCGATGAAATTGGTATTCTGACCACCACTTTCAACGAAATGTCCGAAACACTGCAGACCACGATCAACGAAGTCAAAAGCGAGCGCAATAAACTGGACACTCTGTTTCTGCACATGACCGACGGCGTGGTGGCCTTTTCCCGCGACCGTTCCATCATGCAGTTCAACCCCGCAGCTGAACAGATGCTCCGCCAGAAAGATATGTCCGCGCTGCGCTATGACGACCTGTTCCAGCCCCAGGTGGACTTTGACTATGTGCTGGCCCTGCACAGTCCGTTTTATGAAGACTGCGAATACACCGTTGCAGACACCACCCTTGAGGTCCACCTGACGCCCTTTTCCAACGACACCGAAGGCGGCGTGCTGGCCGTGCTGCACGACGTGACGCAGCAGCGCAGGGATCAGGAAATTCGCCGCGAATTCGTTGCCAATGTATCCCACGAACTGCGCACTCCCCTGACCAATGTGCGCAGTTATGCCGAAACCCTCCACGACGCTTCCGACGTCCCGCCTGAAACAGCCAACGGATTCCTGGACGTAATCATCAGCGAAACCGACCGCATGGCCCATATCGTGCAGGATCTGCTAACGCTGTCTAAATTCGATTACGGCCACATGGAAATGAATATGACCCGCTTCCCGCTGAGTGATGCGGTAGACGGCGTGTGCAACGCCGTTGAGATGGCCGCCCGAAACCACCGCCACACACTGGTGCGCAGTTACCAGTCTCTGCCCGTAATCATGGGTGACCGGGGCCGGCTGACCCAGGTGCTGATGAATATCGTGGGCAACGCCATTAAATACACTCCCGACGGCGGCCGCATCGAGCTGCGCGGCGGTACGGAAGGCGAGGAAGCCTGGCTGGAAGTCAGCGACAACGGGATCGGCATCCCTGCCAAAGACCGTGCCCATGTGTTTGAGCGCTTCTACCGCGTGGACAAGGCTCGTTCCCGCGAGTCCGGCGGCACCGGCCTGGGGTTGTCCATCGCCGCGGAAATCGTGGCCCAGCACAGCGGCACCCTTTCCCTTGTGGATCGCGACGGCCCCGGCACCACTTTCCGCATCACTCTTCCCATCTGCCAGGACGTACAGGAGGCGCCTCATGATGAGACCAGCTGACCGCCATGTGCAGAACCGCATCCAAAACGTACTGATTGTCTGTCTGGTGCTTTCTGCGCTGTTTCTTCTCTCCCGTACAGAGCTGATCGGGCCGGATACGTTCAACCGTCTTTTCACCAGCAGCGTTTACAGCACCGAAAACACCAATGCTTCTCAAACCAGCGCCCAGCTCCCGGTTCGCATCGCCGTGCGCACCGGCGGAGTCTGCCAAGCTTGGACCGGCGAAACTACCGGGGGAAACGTATTTGAAGACCTTGGCCCACTGCTGACCGAAGCTCTCGGTTCCGCCAGCGACGGCAGAACCGTGGACGAAAAAGAGTTCCAGCGGGCACTGGAAAACAACAGCATCTATTATGATTTCACCACCACACTGCCGCTGTCGCTCCTGGACGCCTGGATCGGCGGCAGCGCGAACGCACCGCAGACCCCGGCGCGCGCGCTGCTGCTGTCCAGCCTGCAGGATGGAAGCGTAACTCTGTACGGCTGGGATCCGGAGCACGACGCATACTACTGCTGGAGCACCACTGTGACTGCGGAAACGCTGAGCAGTGCAGCCGAACGCCACAGCGGTGAGAGCGCGGAATTCGCATTTCTCAGCGGCGAATCCTACCAGGCTCTGGCTCCCTACACGCTGATCAGCCAGGCGCGGCAGACTCTTCCCGAACTGTCCGTCGCCAGCGTCCTGTCGAGCGCAGAGTGCGACCAGATTCTGATGCAGCTGGAATTCAACGTACACTCCAATTCCCGCTACACGGAAAGCGACGGCACTCTGGTAATCAAACAAGGCCTGCGTACGATACGCTTCGAACCAGACGGCACTGTATATTACAGCGGCACCGAAGCCGATGCGGCTGTACTCCGGCCAAAGCACTCCGGCGAAGCCCCTACGCTGCAGGAATGCACTGACGCAGCATGGGAGTGCATCAGCGCCATCACAGCAGACCGTATCGGCGACGCGCGTTTGTATCTTCTCTCTGCCCAAGCCGACCAAAACGGGAACGCCGAGATCCAGTTCGGCTACATGCTTGGCGGCTTCCCCATTTTCCATCCGGACGATAATACGGCACAGGTCACCGTGGAAGAAGGCGTGATCACATCTTTCACCGTTCATCTGCGCAGTTATACATCCTCCGAAAAAAGCACAGCCCTGCTGCCCACGCTCCAGGCCGCTGCCGCGGTGCGCAGCGACGGCCCCGCCGAACTGCTGGCCGGTTACTGGGACGACGGCAATGACACGCTCTCCCCAACCTGGCTGCAAAAATAACATTGACTTTGTGAGGCTTGCCGCTTATGGAAACTTACCGGCTGAAAAACATCATCCTCGTGATACTGCTGCTGCTCAATGTTTTCCTGCTGCTGCTCGTCGCTTCCCGCGGCTATGCGCAGCACCGTTCGGCACAGAATCTGATCGACCAGACCGTCCTTTTTCTGCAAAACAGCAACGTATCCATTGATCCTGAACTGCTGCAGGGACAGGATACTGCTTTCACGTATTCCTATGAGCGCAATATGGAAGAAGAACAGGCTTTCACTGCCGCACTGCTCGGCACGCTGGTGAAGCAGCAGGATGCCGGCGGCGGCACACAGCAGTACACATTCACCGGCGGCAGCGCCGTCTTCCGTTCCAACGGCGCTTTTCAGCTGACCATCGCCGCCCCGGAGCTGCAGGTGGAAAAACCGGAGGCGTTTGTGAAAAAATACTGCCCGGCACAATACGCCTTTACCGCAGCGGAAACCGTGGGGGAGCGCACCGTCATCACCGCCACGCCCTATGTGGATAACCTCCCGGTGTACAGCGCCGCCATGGAGTTCGTGCTGCAGGACGGACTGCTCTGTTCCGCCAGCGGATTCTTTATTCCCGCCTCCGGCAGCACCATTGGCGACGCGCAGGCCATCGGCAAATGTTCCTCTGTTATTTATTTGATCGATTATTGTAATGAAGCGGGCAGAATCTGCAATACTATAAGCGAGATCTCTTCCGGCTATGTTCTGCAGAGTACGGCGTCGGTTCCCCTGCTCCTCTCACCGGTTTACTGCATCGATACCAATACGTATCGGTACTATGTCGATGCCGTTACCGGCCATGTCTCTGTAGCAAAATAAAAGGCACTTCTTTTCCGGAATATCAGATTTTTCCCAGATCTGTATTTTTTCTGGATCTTATTATTGCTTTTGCCGCAAAAAATGGTATACTATACGTGGATTTTTATGGAATCGTGCTTTTTGCACATTTCTTTCGATAAAACGGATGGCAGAATCTATGCCGTCCCGGTTCGCTGAACGAACATTGAAATTTAGAGAGGTGTCTTTCTTTGAAGAAATATATTATTGATGGCGGCAAGCCTCTGTACGGTGAGGTTCCCATTAGCGGCGCAAAAAATGCCGCCGTGGCCATCCTGCCCGCTGCACTGCTCGTCAATGGTACCTGCCGGATCGAAAACATTCCACAAATCAGTGATGTTTCGCTGATCTTTGATATTCTGACTGATTTGGGCGCCGAGGTGCGTTCCGTCAACGCTCACGCTGTGGAAATCAACTGTGAGCACATCCGTTCCACCCGCACTCCCTATGAACTGGCCCGCCGCATTCGCGCTTCCTATTATATGATCGGCGCGCTGCTGGGCCGTTTCGGCCGGGCCGAAGTCACCATGCCCGGCGGCTGCAATTTCGGCGTGCGTCCTATTGACCAGCATATCAAAGGCTTTGCCGCCATGGGCGCAGAAGTGGAAGTCGAAGGCGGCTTTATCCATGCCCGGGCCACCGAAGGCCATCTCCACGGCGCTCAGGTTTATCTTGACGTAGTTAGCGTCGGCGCCACCATGAACGTTATGCTGGCCGCTGTTCTGGCCGATGGCAATACCGTAATCGAAAACGCAGCCAAGGAACCTCATATTGTGGATCTGGCCAACTTTCTCAACTCCATGGGCGCTGATATCCGCGGCGCCGGCACCGACGTGATCAAAGTGCGCGGCGTGCCACAGCTGCGGGGCGGTTCTTACTCCATCATCCCAGACCAGATCGAAGCCGGCACCTATATGGCCGCCGTGGCGGCCACCGGCGGTGAAGTGCTGATCAAAAATATTATTCCCAAGCATTTGGACTGCATCAGCGCCAAGCTGATTGAGATGGGCGTGGAAATCGAAGAACAGGACGATAATCTTCTGGTGCGCCGCACCGGCGCGCTGAAACGCACCAATGTGAAAACACTGCCCTATCCCGGCTTCCCCACGGATATGCAGCCTCAAATCGTGGCCGTACTGTGCCTGGCGCAAGGTACCAGCGTGGTCACCGAAAGCGTGTGGGACAACCGCTACCGCTATGTCGACGAACTCAAGCGCCTGGGTGCTCACATTCAGGTGGACGGAAAAGTCGCCGTGGTGGAAGGCATTGACCACTTCGACAGCGCCCCCATCCAGGCCTGTGACCTGCGCGCCGGCGCAGCTATGGTAATCGTGGCCCTGGCCGCTCACGGTACCACGGAAGTCAGTTGCGTCAACTATATTGAGCGCGGCTATGAGGATATTGTCGGCAAATTGCGCGCGCTGGGTGCAAACATCCGCGTCGAGGAAGTATCCGACGACACGGGCAGCGTTATCCGCGTTGGCTGAGCAGCCTGAAAACGCCCACGGAAGGACCGGCGGGAGCCGGGGCGCTCCCTTGGGCGTTTTTTTGTTTGCGCCCCGCGTAATCCAATTCCATATACATAAAAGGAAGGAATCCCTTTGACAACATTATGCACCTTGGCCAGCGGCTCCTCAGGCAACGCGACCCTTGTCAGTGCCGGCAGCACACATATCCTCATTGACGCCGGTATCTCCGTGCGGCGCATCAATACAGCCCTGAAGGCGCTGGGCCTGTCCATAGCCGATCTGAGCGCCTTGCTGATCACTCACAGCCACAGCGACCATGTCAGCGCTTTAACCACGCTTCTCAAACATTATGCTCCGTCCATCTATGCCAGCAACGGCACGGCCTTCGACCTGCGCAACCGCTTTGCCGGTATTTCGCCGCTGCTGTGCCCGTTCACCTCCGGCGACAGCTTCTGTGTGGGCGCATTCCGTATCTCCTCCTTTTCCACATCCCACGATGCCGGTGACAGCGTCTGCTATCGGCTCGACAGCGCCGACGGCGCCGTGGGGATTCTGACGGATACCGGCTATGTAACCGCCTGTGCCGCCGATGTGCTCTGCGGCGTTTCCACACTGGTTCTGGAATCCAATCATGATGTGGAAACCCTGCGCAGCGGAGCCTATCCATACTACCTCAAAGAACGCATTCTCGGCCGCTCGGGCCATTTGTCCAATGACGATGCCGCCCAATTTGCCGTGTCCGCCGCCAAAAACGGCGTAAAAGACGTCCTGTTGGCCCATTTAAGCCACGAAAACAACACGCCGGCTATGGCGTTGAACACCGTGCGGCAGGCGCTGGATCGAAATGGGTGCACTTCCGTGTCACTGGCTGTGGCGCCCCGCAGCGAGCCCAGTCCCGTTCATATCCTGTAAAGGAGCACAGCTATGTACAACGTCACGCTCGTATGTGTGGGAAAACTGAAAGAAAAATTTTACAGCGAGGCCTGCGAAGAATACTGCAAACGACTTTCCCGGAGTTGTAAACTCCATATAGTCGAGCTGAAGGAAGAACGGCTGCCCGATTCCCCGTCCCAGGCTCAGATTGACGCGGCGCTGGCCCGGGAGGCCGATGCCATCCGTGCCAAGCTCCCGCCCGGCGCCAGCGTAGTGGCGCTCTGCATTGAAGGCCGCATGCGCTCCAGCGAAGAGATGGCTCGCCTGATCGCCGCCTGGAGCAACAGCAGCGCAAAGCATCTCGTTTTTGTCATTGGCGGTTCCTTTGGCCTGCACCCTTCCCTCAAAGCAGAGGCTTGGGCGCAGCTGTCCATGTCACCGATGACCTTTCCCCACCACCTGGCCCGCGTTATGCTGCTCGAACAGCTCTACCGTTCCTTCCAGATCCTGGAAGGTTCCAAATACCACAAATAATTTTCACATGAATGTTGCGAGGTAACGACAATGGAACATAAAACCGACCAACCAGAACTCACCTGGGGCAGCAGCGCGGAGGAAGGCGCAAAGCTGGAAGCCATGTGGCCCACGGACGAAACCGGCGCACGGGACAAGGCCGTATTTCTCACCCACGTTCCGGATTTCAACAATGAAGCGGATTTTGCCGTGAATATGCTGATCGCCTATGGTATCCCCGCTTTCAAAACGTATAATAATGAAGGTTCTCTGGGCAAACTGATCATCGGCACATCCGCCTACGGCGCAGCGCTTTACGTTCCCGCCTCCATGGCCGCAGACGCAAAAGCCCTGCTCGAATCCTCCGCTGATGCGGAGGCCGAAGCAGAAAGCGCTGTCGAAGCAGAACCGTCTCCCTGAGCGTACTGCCGCCATGGCCCCGGTACTGTCTGGCGAAGGAGCGGTTCGCGCCTGTGTATGGACATTCCGCACCGGCTTGGGGCGGACTTGATATCAAATGAGAGGAAGGAAACGATATGGCAAGCAACTATATGGCAGAGTATGAAAAATGGCTCAACAGCGATGTTTTGACTGCGGAGGAGCATGCCGAGCTTCTCGCGATCCAGGATGATCCCAAAGAGATTGAGTCCCGTTTTTACGGCCCGCTGGAATTCGGCACTGCCGGACTGCGCGGCACCATGAAGGTTGGACTGCATCACATGAATACCTATGTCGTGCGCCATGCCACCCAGGGCTTTGCCAATGTTATCGCCGCCGAGGGCGAGGAAGCCAAAGAGCGCGGCGTCGCCATCTGCATGGACTGCCGTTGCCCACCATAACTTCGGCAGCGGTGCGGGCAAAATCCATGCTGTGGATGCGGCAGCCCATGCA
>QFCE01002071.1_pt1 | contig 14942 bp, 13 predicted proteins | sample 5346091 | NCBI WGS metagenome assembly QFCE01 (sample SAMN09062252, study PRJNA434731) | Human gut metagenome, whole genome shotgun sequencing project. | isolation source: stool timepoint A chromium assembly | host: Homo sapiens | collected 2015 | reverse complement strand
AAAAAAGACACGGCTGAGCCGTGCTTTTCACCGCAGACAATAATTGAAAAAGGCTTCGTATTCCGTCTGGGAAATCGTCGTCGGCGTGGCCGGGTCAAATTCGTATTTCCCTCGTTGTTTTAGCGTATCCGGCTCGATCAGGAAAAAGTCGTACATCACCCGGCCGGGCTGATCCGGCACCGGATCGTCAAACGTCGCGTCGAGGTAACGCATTTCCCCATCCAGACTGACCAGATTCCAGGCGTGATCCATCGTGTTGCTGAAAACGCGGATGGAGCCGATCCCGGCGGCCTCCAGAAGCAGATCCATCGCTTCCATATAACCTGAACAGGTCGCCTTCCCCCGTTCAAAGACGCCGGAGGCGCGGAAAGCCAGACTCTGACGGCGTTCCTCTTCATTCAAGCTTACGGCTTCCTCGTCGTATTGGGTATGCAGCACCAGCCAGTCGTGGAGCACACGGATCGTTTCCGTCTGATCCATTTCGGCACTCACGTTTTCCTCCACGATGCGGCGGGCCTGAACGCGATTTCTCTGCAGCTGCTGCTCATCCTCCATCGTGACTGTGAAGATCGTGCGGCGCGTACCGTTCATCATCCGCCGCTGCGTGTACTGGGCTTCAAAGGTCGAAGGCGACAGTGCTAAGGCATAGATGAAAATTTTATCCAGATCCAGATCCTCATCCGCGACGATCGCGGCTTCCCGCTGACCGCTGCGGACAAGATTGCCGATCAGCAGTCCCGCTTCCATTTCGCTGTCCACGGCATAACATCCCTCGCGGACGTCGCAGCTGATCTTTTCAAATTCCTGATCATGACGATAAAGCGAATCACCGAACGTCACTGTTTCCCGCTTACCGCCCAGAACCTCGGGCAGGGCAAGCGACTTTCCGGAACAGGCCGTCAACATAAAACATAGGCCTAAAAGCCATTTCCATTTCTTTTTCATACCGCCTGTCCCCTTTCACGGTTTCAGTATACCACGTCCCGCGGATTTCTTTCTTTCGTTTCCCTTTCAATTTTTGTATAATAAGAACGCAAAGGAGGCGCAACTCATGCTTCAAAGAACCATGTCTTTAAAAGAAATGATGGATTACCGCCCGGCCGCGGCGGATTTCGCCCAATGTCCCGAAGCGGTGACGGGTTTGATGCGGCTGTGCGTCGTCGCGCCGGATAAGGAAAAGGCGTATGATTTCCTGCGCCACATGATGAATCCGCCGTATCGGCAATTAGCGCTGCGCAGCTTCGACGACTGCCTGAACACCGTGCATTATGACTTCGATGGATCGCAGGCATCCAAGCCGACGTTTATCTTAATGGCGGAATACCGGGTGATCACGGACAAACCGTCGCTGCAGGCACTCATGGAAACGGTGATCGAAACCCGGACCGATGCGGAAACCGACGTGATCGCCGACTGCTTTATGAAAAGCGACGAGGGCGGCAGCTGCCTGCGGATTTATTCCCACGAAGGCCAGGTTCACGCGGCAATGCTGGGATAACCGCGTGGGTTAAAGCCGCAGAGTGATCGTCAGCGTAAGCCAAGACAACGTAAAAGAGAACGTTCGGAATTTCCAGATGGAAAACCGGCCGTTCTCTTTTTTATTTTTTGAAATGATTTCGAGAGTTAAGCTTCCGGATTGACCGGCGGCTGCGGCTCGCGCTTCTGAATGTGCAGCAGCGTCAGCACTGCCTGATCGGTAATGTTGGCCATCATGTTTGTGAACCGCTCAAAGCCTTCCTGACGGTAGGCGTCCTCGGGTTTAATCTGCGCGTAGGAACGCAGATAGATGCCCTCGCGCAGGCGGTTCATCGAATCGACGTGGTCGTTCCACTGATGGTCGATCACGGAAAGCAGAATCATCTTTTCCAGCTGGGCGATCTGTTCGGGTGCTTCATCCTTTTTCAGCTGATGCTGACGATGGAATTCCTGCGTCAGGATGGCCTGAAGGGTCTTCTCGTCCTTCGCCTGATCGAGCTCCTTATCGATTTCGCCGAGCAGCCAGGTCTTGCTTGCTTCCTGCAGGACGGTTTCCCATTGCGCAGGATTGGCGCGTTTGGCGTTCAACAGGGACGCGGCCAGACTGGCGGCCGCCTGATCCATCAGGGAACTCACCAGTTCGCTTAAGTCGTCCTGCATGAGAATCTGATCGCGCTGGCCGAAGATAATCCGGCGTTGTTCCATCAGAACATCGTCATATTCCAGCACGCGCTTCCGGGAATCGTAATGCAGATCCTCGGCGCGCTTCTGAATCAGATCGATTGTTTTGCGCAGCTTTTCCGCCGGCAGTTTATCCTCGCAGAACTTCGCAATGCTTTCCTTCTGCAAGTCGGAAGCGTACTGAATGATGAAATCATCCTGCATCGACACATAGAAGCGGGAAAAGCCCGGATCGCCCTGACGGCCCGCACGGCCGCGCAGCTGGTTGTCGATCCGCTTGGATTCATGGCGTTCCGTGCCTAAGACGGCCAGCCCGCCCAGCTCGACGACGCCTTCGCCCAGCTTGATGTCGGTGCCGCGGCCGGCCATGTTCGTCGCGATCGTGACCGCGCCCTTCTGCCCGGCCCGGGCGATGATCTCCGCTTCCTGCGCATGGTTCTTCGCGTTCAGTACGGGATGCGGGATCTTTTTCTGCGTCAGCCGCTGGGAAAGGATTTCACTGATTTCCACCGAGGGGGTACCGACTAACACCGGCTGGCCCTGGGCGTGCAGCTGTGCGACTTCTTCCACGATCGCGTCGTATTTTTCGCCTTTGGTCTTATAAACCGCGTCCGGATAATCAATCCGGGCGATCGGCTTGTTCGTCGGCACAACGATCGTGCGCATGTTGTAGATGCTTAAGAATTCCTGTTCCTCCGTCTTGGCCGTACCGGTCATCCCGGCCAGCTTGTCATACAGACGGAAAAAATTCTGGTAGGTAATCGTCGCCAGCGTCTTGGTTTCCTGCTTGATCCCGACCCCTTCCTTGGCCTGAATCGCCTGATGCAGCCCATCCGAGAACTCGCGGCCTTCCATTTTACGGCCGGTGAACTGATCGACGATGATCACCTCGCCATCCTCGACGACATATTCAACATCGCGCATCATGACGTAATTGGCTTTCAGCGCCTGCTGGATATAATGCACCAGATCGGCGTGGCTGTGATCGTAGAGATGCGCGACCTTGAAGAACCGCTCGGCATGCACGATGCCCTTTTTCCGTCAGATAGACCTGACGTTCCTGGTGATCGACTTCAACCTCATCTTTGCGCAGCGCCTTGACGAACTGATCAGCGATCAAATATTGCTTGTCCAGCATTTCTCCCGGCGCCGGAAATGATCAGCGGCGTGCGGGCTTCGTCAACCAGCACGGAGTCGACTTCATCGACCAGCGCGAAATGGAGTCCGCGCAGAACGCGGCTTTCCAGATTCATGACCATGTTGTCGCGCAGGTAATCGAAGCCCAGCTCGGAGTTGGTCGTATAGGTGATGTCGCAGGCAAACGCCGCACGCTTCTGCGCTGAAGTCAGAGTGCGGTCGTTGCAGCCGACGCTCAGACCCCAGAAACTGATAAATTTGTCCCATCCACTGGGCGTCGCGGTGGGCCAGATAAGGGTTGACGGTCACGACGTGCACGCCTTTGCCCTCCAGCGCGTTGAGGTAGACGGGCAGAATTGAGGTCAGCGTCTTCCCTTCGCCGGTTTTCATCTCTGCGATATCGCCCTTGATGAAGCAGGACACCGCCCATCAGCTGGACGGGATACGGGCCGCTCGCCGATCACCCGTTCCGCCGCTTCGCGCGCGGTGGCGAAGGCTTCCGGAAGCAGCTCGTCCAGACTTTCGCCCTGGCTTAAGCGCTGGCGGAACTGACTTGTTTTTGCCTGAAGCTCAGCGTCGCTCAGGGCTTTGTATTCCCCGCTCAGCGCTTCAATTTTCTTCGCCAGCTTCTCAGCTTTGGCTAACTGGCGGCCGTCGGGACTCAGTGATTGTAAAAGATTCATGATTTTCCTCCTGTTTGTTTCCTTTTCTTTAAAAGGTCCAAACAGGAAGCCGGCGGGGCCAGCCGGCCGACCGGCACGGCCAGAAATCTTCGGTCTCGCTCACGTGCGCGGCCCGCTGGATCACCGGCACGGCGTTCCACAAGCTGAGCGGCGTCAGAGCCAGGACCGGCTGAACACCGCCGGTCGCTCAACGGCGTCGAAGGCGTCCCGTGAGCGTTTCTTCTTATTCAGCGTTTCCGCGCTTTGCAGCTGCGCTTCCTTCTCGCCGGCCGCCTCCGTCTGAATCGTCAGGGCCGGCTGCGGCAGCCGGGTCTGCGGTACGGCAAGCAAAGCCCAGGATAAAAGCAGGCAGAAGCTCAGCGACAGCCATCGTAAAAAAGCAGGGATCATCGGCTTCCGCCTCCTTTCGCTTTCCGCGTCAAACTTGATATCCGTTTAATCATACACTGTTTCAGCAGCTTTGGCAATCACGCTGCGAGGTCAGTCTCATCCCACGAAACAGCGTCGTTTCACTGGATTCGCTTCCTGTTTAAAACGTCAGTTTGGGCGTGACCGCGATTCCCCACTCCGCCGCCAGCTGTTCCGCCTGACGCACCGCGCCGTCAACCAGATTGCGCGGATCATGAGCGTCCGAGCTGATGATCGTCGTCAGGTTGTAGCGCTTGCTGAGATTCCAGATCTGGGCGTTCGGATAGCCAACCGAGCGGCGCAGGCCGTTTGCGTTGATTTCCACCGCCACGCCCCGTCTTTCACATTCCGCAAAGATCCGGTCCATGCATTCCAGCAGAAGCGGCGTCGGCTGCTCGTAATTCACCATGATCACATCGGGATGGGCAAGCAGCTGAAAGAAGCCGGTGTTCAGCGCGGCGATCACATCTTCGGTATATTGCCGGGTTTCCCGATCCCGGTCCTGCATCGCGAAATAATCGTAACGATGATCGGCGCTTTCATGCTGCCCCAGAATCCACAGCTTCACGTTCTGATGATCGCGCAGCTGGGCAAACCGATTCATTTCTTCCGGGAAATACTCGCATTCCAGCGCTTTGAAAAGCGGGATCTGATCGCCATAGCGGCACAAATGACGTCATCGGCCTCCGCCAGAAATGCCGGCATTTCGCCCCAGGTCATCCGCGGGCCCATCGGCTCGTTCGCTGGCCACATGCTCGCACACCGCCATTTCTTCCAGGCCGCAGCGCAGCCCCTCCTTCACATACTCTTCCAGCGTTCCCCGGCCATGCCGGCACCAGCGGGAATGGGAATGAACATTTGAAATCATCGTTATCCTCCTTCCGAAGCCGCCGCTTTGCCTCTCTTTATGAAAATCTCAGCATCTTCGCTCTCCTTGTTTCTGATCCGTCTGGAAAGCAGTTTTGACCGGCTGATTGTCAAAAACGAAAAAGCGCGGCTGCCCGCGCCTTGAGATTATTTGACGACGACCACCATCGTGATCGGATTGACCGCCAGATTGCGGACCATGACCGGCGTCGTCAGCAGGCCGGCTTCATTGAAGATCTGTTGATAGTCTTCCTCCAGCTCGACATACTGGACGGCCGGCGAAGGGTTGAAGAACACCTTGATCGTCTGATAGCCGCCATAGGCTTCCACATCATTGAGCTGATACAGCAGCATCTGGCCTTCCGTCACTTCAAAATGAACATGGCTTTCAATTTCTTCGGCGCTGGCAAAGCGGAACGCACGGATCAGCTTGCGCAGCCGCAGACAGTCGCGGGTATATTCCACGACCTCCTCGTGCCGGTTCTTGCGTTCCCAATCGATCTGGTTCACGTTGTCCGGCGCATTGTAGGTATTGTGATAGCCGTATTTCGTCCGGCAGAATTCCTGACCGCTCTGCAAAAACGGCACGCCCTGGGCGACCAGCGTCACGGCGATCATCAGCTTCTGACGCTTGACGCGGATCTCCCGCACCTCATCCTTGCAGCAGTCCTTCATCTTATCCCAGCTCGTCGCGTTGTCATGACATTCGACATAGTTGATGCTCTGGGAGGGCTGTTGGTAAATCTTATACATTTCCTTGTTCAGCGTATTGGCGCACAGGGCGGACGGCATATCGTGAGCCTGATATAAATTGCCCGTCGCATAGCCCTTGGCCTGCACGTCGAAATCGGAAGTCTTGCCCTTGACGACGTCGCGGAAATAATCGTTGAAATGCGCGACCTGCGGCATTTTCGCGTTGTTGCGCTGGCACGCCTTGAGATCGTCGTTGAGCGCCGTCGGCAGATCCCAGCCCTCGCCATAGACCATTAACTCCGGCTTCAGCTTGCGGCCGGCCGCCACGACAGCGTTCATCGTGTCGACGTCATGAATGCCCATCAAGTCAAAACGGAAGCCGTCGACGTCGTAAACCTCGATCCAGCGGCACACGATATCGACGATATACTTGCGCATCATCCGCATCAGAGAATCCGTATCGTTGCCGCAGAAGGAACCGTTGGACAGAAAGCCCGACGGCGTAGTGCGGAAATAGTAATAGGGCACGCACTGGCCGAATGCGGAGAACTGGATATCGTAGTGATGGTTGAACACGACGTCCAGATTCACGCGCAGTCCGCGCGCATGCAGCGTCGCGACCAGCTGCTTCAGTTCGCGCACCCGGCAGCGCGGATCGTTGGGATCGCTGGCATAGCTGCCTTCCGGACAGCCATACTGCAGCGGATCGTAGCCCCAGTTGTAAAACAGATCCGGATGTTCCTCGTCGACCGTCGCAAAATCGGCGACCGGCATCAGCTGCACATGCGTCACGCCTAAGGAAGCCAGATAATCCAGTCCCGTCGGCTTGCCCTGCAGCGTCGTCCCCACCTCGCACAGCGAGCGGTACTGACTGTGGGTGCGGGTGCCGCATTGGACCTGATGAGTAAAATCGCGCACACTCAATTCATAAATCACGGCATCGGTATAGCTGGTAAAGGGCGGCAGTGCGGAATTGGGCATCTGCGCCATCCGTTTCCAGTTGACCAAACCGCTGCGAAGGCCGTTGGCAGTCGAAGAGAGGGCGTAGGGATCCTGACTGAGATGAAGCTCGCCGTTCACCTTGACCTGATACAGATAGGTTCCCCCATCCCAATCCCCCTCTACCGTCAAACGCCAGACACCTTTTTCCCCCCGCGTCATCGCGGCCAGCACCTGCTTACCGGCCAAACGCAGATCCAGCTGCACCTCGCAAGCCGTCGGCGCCCACAGCGCGAACCGTGTCTGAGTTTCCTCACAGAACGCCCCCAGTTCACCCTCATACGCAAAATCCTGATCAAACCGGGCGGTCTGGACGATCCGGCGGTATTGCAGCACCGCGCGGTGTCCGTGTTCCTCCACAATTTCCAACGATTCGCCAATCTGGACTTCGGCCGGGCCGGTCAGCGTGTACCGCGTATAGCTCTCATGTGATTCCAGCTCCCGGATCTGACACGCCGTCGCTTCCCCCTGCGGCCGCTCCAGATAAAACCGGTCGCTTTTCCCGTTATAAAACCGTTGTGACAAATAGACTACAATTTTCCCATAATCGTCCAGAAAAGCTTCCATGCTTGTATTCTCTTTCATACGTTCCCTCTTTTCTGATGTCGTCTTTTTTACTTTTTCAAATCGCCTGTTCTTCTATTATAATGGACAAGACCGCTGCACAACAAGCATTTCCCTCCGACTTTTTTGCGAAAGCCAAAAGAAAATCCCGCGTTTTTAGAAAAACACGGGAAACTCTCTTTATTTATCGTCGATCCGGACCGGCTTGATGTGCCAGATTTCATCGGCGTACTGCTGGATCGTGCGGTCAGAACTGAAATAGCCTGACTTCGCAATGTTGATCAGGCAGGACTTCGCCCACTGACCACGGTTGCCATAGCGCCGCTGAATCTCTTCATGCGCTCTGACATAGCTGTCAAAATCCGCCAGAAGCAGATATTCGTCGTTCTTATACATCAGCTCGTCGAAAATCAGCTTAAACTCGTCATGATCCGCGGCCCAGGTGCCGTCGACCAGCGAATCAATCGCTTTCTTCAGCCGTTCGTCGCCGTTGTAATAATCCCAGGCGTTGTAGTTCTTCTTCAGTTCCGTCACCTGATCGACAGTTAAGCCGAAGATCACGTCGTTCTCACGGCCGACGCGTTCGTCAATCTCGACGTTGGCCCCGTCCAGCGTGCCCAGCGTGATCGCGCCGTTCATCATGAACTTCATGTTGCCGGTGCCGCTGGCTTCCTTGCCAGCCGTAGAAATCTGTTCGGACACATCCGCCGCGTTCATCAGCACTTCGGCGATGGATACGCTGTAATTCGGAATGAATACGACTTTTAACATCGAATTGACCGCCGGGTCGTTGTTGATCACATCGCCCAGACTGTTGATCAGCTTGATGACCTTCTTGGCGAAATAATAGGCCGGAGCCGCTTTGGCCGCGAAGATGAACGTCGTCGGCGTGATCGTAAACGACGGGTCTTCCTTCATCCGCTGATAGAGGTAGATGATGTGCAGGGCATTGAGCAGCTGCCGCTTGTAAGCATGCAGACGCTTGGCCTGAACGTCAAAAATGGAATTCGGGTCGATCTCGACGCCGCAGCGGTCTTTGACCAGCTTCGCCAGGATTTCCTTGCGCTGGCGCTTGATCTCCAGAAACTGATTCTGAATCGCCGGATCATCAACATACTCCATCAGCTTTTCAATTTCGTTGAGATCATACTCATAGCCCTCGCCGATCAGCTCGTCGAGCATTTTCCGCAGCTGCGGGTTGGAGTACAACAGCCAGCGGCGGTGCGTGATGCCGTTGGTCTTGTTATTGAACTTATCCGGATACAGCCGAACAAAATCGTGGAACAGGTCGTTGATCAAAATGTCGGTGTGCAGCTGAGCGACGCCGTTGACGCTGTGCGAGCCGACGACCGCCAGAGACGCCATGTGAACCTGATCGTCTTTTAAAATCGCGACGCGATAGGCGATATCGCGTTCATACGGGAATTTCTCCGCGACTTCCTTCAAGAAGCGGCGGTTGATTTCCTCGATGATCATATAAATTCTTGGAAGCAGCCGCTGAACGAAAGCGATCGGCCATTTCTCCAGCGCTTCCGACAAGATCGTATGGTTGGTGTAGGCCATGACGGAGTTTGTGATCGCCCACGCATGATCCCAATCATAGTGATACTCGTCCATCAAAACGCGCATCAGTTCCGGAATCGCCAGTACCGGATGCGTATCGTTGAGCTGGATTGCGATCTTTTCGCCGAGGTTGTCAAGCGTCGGATAGACGCGCAGATGCGAGCGGATGATCGACTTCACACCGGCAGAAACAAAGAAATACTGCTGCTTCAGACGCAGGATCTTGCCATCGTCGGTCGAATCGTCCGGGTACACGTTCAGACAGATTTCCTGCAGCTCCTGTAAATACAGCCGGAAATCCTTATTGGTCGGGATGATATCGGAAGCCTCCGCAGACCATAAGCGCAGCGTGTTGGTCTCCTTGGTGCCATGACCGACCACCGGCATATCGTAAGGCACAGCGCGGATGTGTTCCGCATCGACATGATCGAAAATCAGTTCGCCGTTTTCATTTTTGCGCATTTCGACATGACCCCAGAACTTCACGTCGACCGCGCTCTTCGGTTTGCGGACTTCCCAGACGTTGCCCAGTTTCAGCCACTGATCCGGAACCTCCACCTGATAGCCGTTTTCAATCTTCTGGCGGAATAATCCGTATTGATAGCGGATGCAGTTGCCGTTGCCCGGCAGCTGCAGCGACGCCAGCGAGTCCAGAAAGCAGGCAGCCAGGCGGCCCAGACCGCCGTTGCCAAGACCCGCGTCGGATTCCAGGTCTTCCAGCTCGTTGATGTCGATGTCCAGATCCTGCAAGCCGTCGCGGACAAGTTCATAAATGCCCAGATTCATTAAATTATTGGTTAAAAGCCGGCCGATCAAGAACTCCATCGAGAAGTAATACATCTGCTTAGCCTGATCCGCAGCGATCTTCTCTTTGGTTTCTTTCCAATGGATGCCCGCAAAATCACGAACCATCCCGCCCAGCACCATAAATCGTTCTGTCGGATGGGACTGTTCGACAGATCGTCCGTAATTTTCCTCGATCCGTTTGGTGAATTCTTCTACGAATTCCTGTTTGTTATTGAACATAAAATTCCTCCCGCGTGTATTTTACCAGTTTTTCCCTAAAACGCAATCGCTTCCTGTTAATAAAATCGGTTACTTCCTCATTTTTACCTGAATCAGCGTTACTATTCGTTTTTTTCCTTAATCCTGATTCTGGTTTATTCAAATCTTTTCTCAAATTTATATGGCTGCTCCCCGGCTTTATCCCTGTCTTCATGCCGCTGACGATCCCATCTTTCCGGCAAAGGGAAGCAAAAATAAATGACCATTTTTCAACAAAATCGCCCCTGCAGCGAATTCCCCAATACGTGTGTGCTGCAGGGGCGATGCTTCGTTCCCTATTCGGCTTTCTTTCGGACGGTTGTTTTCTTCTTTTTCGGCGCCGCTTTACCAGCGTCCGCCGGCGTCGATTTTTCCATCTCCGTTTCCGGCTTTGCCGCTTCGCTCTTCTCCGCTTTCTTCGCGGCTTTTTTCTTCGCGCTTTTCTTACAGATTAACAGGATGCCCGCAAACGGTGCGACGCGGATATCCAGCGATTGTTCAAAGTGATGCGCCGGTACGGTTTCCGTCGCCACCGGTTTGAAGTTGCACATATTGCAGCCTTCGTAGATATCCTTTTCGGTATTGATCAGCTCGCTGTAAATGCCGGCCTGCGGTACGCCGATTCGGAAATGCTCATAGGAAGCCGGCGTCATGTTGAGGACGACGACCATGATATTCTGTTCATCTTCCCGATAATAGCTGTATACGCTCTGATCGCCGTTATCCGCGTCGATCCAGCGGAAATACTGGTAATCATAATCATAGCGGCTCAGCGCCCGGTGATGGGAATAGATCCGGCTGATATCCTGGAAATACCGCGCAAACGCCGCATGGCGGGAATACCCCAGCAGAAACCAGTCCATCTCGCGGGCTTCATCCCATTCGCGGAACATGCCGATCTCATTGCCCATGAAGTTCAGCTTCTTGCCCGGATGAGTGAACTGATAGAGATAGAGGTTTTTGGCCTGCGCGAATTTCTGATCGTAGCTGCCCCACATCTTGTCGACGATCGTATGCTTGCCATGGACGACCTCGTCGTGGCTTAACGGCAGGATAAACCGTTCGGAATAGAAGTAGGCCATTGAGAAGGTCAGCTCGTTGTGATGGTATTTACGGTAGATCGGATCGCGGCCGTAATATTTGAGGGTATCGTTCATCCAGCCCAGATCCCACTTATAATCAAAACCCAGCCCCAGCTCGAGCGTCGATTTGGTAACCTTCGGATAATCCGAGGAATCCTCCGCGATCAACATGACCTCCGGATATTTCTTCGACAAATAATAGTTCTGCCGGCGGATAAACGCAAGCGCGCCTTCGTTGGTGCCGCGGTTCTTGTTTCCGCCCCAGTAAATGATGTTGCTGACGGCGTCGATGCGGATGCCGTCGATGTGATACAGATCGCACCAGAACGACGCGGACGACATCAAGAAACTGCGGACTTCCTCTTTCCACAGGTCGAAATTCATCGTTCCCCATTCGCTGTGCGCATCGTTGACATTCGGATATTCATACAGCGCTTCGCCGTCGAAGTAACGCAGTCCATGACTGTCCTTGACAAAATGCACCGGAACCATGTCGAGGATGACGCCGATGTGCTGGCGGTGGCATTCGTTGATGAATTCCATTAAATCCTTGCATTGCCCATAGCGGGAAGTACAGCTGAAATAACCGCTGGCCTGATAGCCCCAGCTGCCGTCAAACGGATGTTCATTCAGCGGCATCAGCTCGATGTGCGTAAAACCATGCTCCTTGACGTAGGGAATCAGCTCCTTCGTCAGTTCGCGGTAGCTTAACCAGTACGGACCGTTCTTTTTCCAGCTGCCGGCGTGAACCTCATAGATGTTTAATGGTTCCGAGAAATTCTTGGAGCGCTCGCCCAGCCAGATCTGATCTTTCCATTGGAAGCCTTTCAGATTGACGATGACCGAAGCGCTGTTCGGACGCATCTCGCTGTAGAAAGCATACGGATCGGACTTGTCGAAAACGTTGCCGGCTGAATCCTCGATCCGGTATTTATACAACTGCCCTTCTTTTAAATCCGGGATGAACAGGCTCCAGATCCCCTGATCTTCCGGCAGCCGCTCCATGTTTGCGTTCTCGCCGTTCCAGTCGTTAAAATCACCGACGACCTGGATGCTGCGCGCATGCGGCGCATAGACCGTAAACCGCACGCCGTTAACTCGTTCATACGTGAAATGAGCGCCGAAAAGCTCGTAAGCGTCAATGCAGTGCCCCTGATGAAAGCTTTCAATGAGTGTTGTCTGATTCATGGATTTCCTCCTGTTTCTCTCTCTTTTCTTTTATGCCGAAAACCGCTGAACATGTCTATTCCTTCCAGCGTTTTTTTCAGCATCATGATCTTCGTTCCTCCAGATCTCAATTAAAAAGAGAGCGGCTTTCGCCTGTGTTTTACCTACTATCATATTACAACATTGAGCCGGACAGTTCAATCTTTTCTTATCGTCTTTTGAAAGCCCTTTCTTATTTCAAAGCCCCGCTTTTCTTTGACTTCGCGGTGTTTCCCGCTTATGGAAAATTCCGGTAAATGATTACCTTCTCATTGAAAACAGGCTGATCGCCCACTTCGCAGTTTCTTTTTTGTCCGTCAGGATTTTTTTATGGCCTTCCCCAATTCTTCCGCTTCCCGCGCCCGGCGCAGCATCGCCGCTTTTTCCGTCCGGCCCATGAGCGCATAACAACGTTCCCATTGCCGCAAAGAGTGCAGCGGTATCCGCTGGCCGCCCAGCATGATTTGTCCCTCAATTTCCTCACTTTGCAGCGGAAATGAAACGATCTGGCCTTCATGCTCGATTCTCAGATTACCGATCACATCAATCTCCACGCCGCTGATCGTAAATTCCATGAAGCACTGCGTATGAAACTGCGGCGACGGCAGCTGAGGATGCCGGATTCCAAGCGGGCTGAACAACCGCGCAACCTGTTCGCACGCATGTTCGTCGATCATCAGATCAAGATCGTGAAAGTCGCAAACCAAACCATTGAAGTACAGCAGCAGCGATCCGCCGACGGCCCACAGGATCTGATTCTCGTTCAATAACGTCGCCAGCTGAATCAGAACCTGAAGTTTTTCTTCCATTTTTTTCTCCATTGTCCATTTCTCCTTTATTCCATGCGCAGGTACAGTTTGCGGAAAAATGCCGGATAAATCCGCCGATAGAGATCTGTAAGCTGTCGGCGCACCTGTGTATCATCCAGCACGGCCGCCAGATCCAGCGTCAGCACAGCGTAATCAACATGGTAGAGATGCAGCTGAATTCCACTTATTCGCGCCCCGGCGCGCTGGTAAAACGCAATCCGTTTCCGCGCTTGTTCCGTGGCTGCGGCTTCCGCTTCAATAACGATCATTTCCCGATCGGCAAACATCGTTTTCAACTCGTTGAGAAAGCAGGTTCCCAAGCCCTGTCCGCGGTTGTGGTCAAATATCGCGAAATAGTCCAGCAGCAGACAGCGCTGCCGCTCGTCCTGTTGCAGCACGGCATAACCGATCATTTGATCTTCTTTATAATAACCGAGGCACAGCGCGATATGTTTCCGCTTCTGCGCTAAAATCCGAGTTAACGGCTTTAATTCGTTCGGCGGGAAATCCCGTTTCATCCTTTGGCGATACACCTCGGTCATTTCAGCTTCACTTAAGGATTTGATCATAGGCCCTCCTTCAATATACTTACTTCGGATTTCCGTCTTCTTTCCATGAATCCGGATAAAATAAAAGAGGCCCGCAGGCCTCAAAGCAGATGGTTTTGATTAAAGAACGGTAACGTTGACTGCGCGTGTCTTGCCGCTTCTTTCGTCGTTTTCAACGTCGTAAGAAACCTTCTGTCCTTCTTCCAGGGACTTGTAGCCGCTGCCGTTGATGCCAGAGAAATGAACGAAGATATCACCCTGTCCGTTGTCGTCAGAGATAAATCCGTAGCCCTTCTCAGCGTTAAACCATTTTACTTTTCCAGTATTCATTATGAAATACCCTCCTTATTGAATTTAGAACTTAATGGGTCAATAAGCTAAAACGCGCTCGAAATCACCTCTTGAAGCATGATCTCACAGCGCGTTATCATATCATCCAACGGTCTAAATCTGTTAATATTATATGCTCAAACAAAAAAGTTGTCAACTACTTCCAGAACTCGTTTACACTAAAGTTGTTACTATCCATCGGAAAGGGGACAAAAAGAAAACCGGATCAGTTTAAAACTGCCGGCTGGCTCTGAGGTCATTCTGAATTCAGGATGGTCTCGAGGGTTTTCAAGGTATTCTGTTTTTGTTTTATTGCGGTATGAGGACGGCTGAGCATCGCTTCCAGACTTCTCCTTTTCCCGCATGGACATTGTGCTCTGAGGACATTGAAATATCTGTCCTGCCTGTCATTTGAGCTTTGCTCAAAAGGAATTGCAACTTCATTCCATCAAATATTCCGCGGATCAGCTGGGCCGTTTCGATTAAGCAGGATTGGATTTTTCTTTTCTATTCCTCCTGGATAAATGCTGAGCGAAAACCCGCTTTGGGTTTCAGTCCTGTCCGTTCTTTGGGTTGCGACGTTTCAGCGCCGCTGCGATCAGACCGGAGAATAACGGATGTGCCTTGTTGGGACGGCTCTTGAATTCCGGATGATACTGCACCGCAACGAAATACGGATGATCTGCCAGTTCGATTGCTTCAACGAGATGGCCGTCCGGCGAGGTTCCGCTGATCCGCATTCCGTGTGCTTCAAATTCCTCGCGGTACGCGTTGTTGAACTCATAACGGTGGCGGTGACGTTCCTGGATCTGGGCGCAGCCATAGAGTGAAGCTAAGCGCGAGTGCGGCTGA
>QFCE01001188.1_pt1 | contig 14944 bp, 9 predicted proteins | sample 5346091 | NCBI WGS metagenome assembly QFCE01 (sample SAMN09062252, study PRJNA434731) | Human gut metagenome, whole genome shotgun sequencing project. | isolation source: stool timepoint A chromium assembly | host: Homo sapiens | collected 2015 | reverse complement strand
TCCAGCTTGTGGAGAGATCGAAGGTATCCGTTGGCGATATGTTTATCGCCGGAGACTCATTATGATTTATTATACATTTGTGCAGCTTCTTGAAAATATATGTTACGGGGAAGCGAAAAAGATTCCTCTTCCGGGGGATGAAGAGTAGGAGGTCAATATGTTCAGCAGTATAATTTTATTTGGAAGCTTTTTCTTGTTTCTTGCATTAGGCGTTCCGATTGCTTTTGTATTGATCGTAGCGACGGTCTCCTATGCGCTTTTAAGTACCGGTGATGCCAACCTGGCGTTGGTTCCGCAGCGAATTATCTATGGTATTAATAGTTTTACCATGCTTTGTCTTCCATTCTTCGCTCTGGCAGGAAATATTATGAATCACGGCGGTATTACCATGCGTCTGGTTCGTTTCGCACAGGCATTCGTTGGACATATCAAGGGTGGTCTGGCGATGGTAGACATCCTGGTATGTATGATGTTTGGTACAGTTTCAGGCTCGGCGGTAGCTGGTACGGCGGCAGTTGGATGCCTGATGATTCCGGCAATGAAGGATGAAAAGTATGATCCGGCGTTTACAGCAGGTCTGACCGCGTGTGCATCCTGCTGCTGCCCGATTATCCCACCGAGTCTGGCATTCGTTATTTACGGTGCGGCAGCGAAGGTATCCGTTGGCGATATGTTTATCGCCGGAGTAGTACCGGGTATCCTGATGGGTCTTATTATGATGCTGGTTGTCTATGTATTTGCAGTGAAACGTGATTTTTCAGCAGGTCCTAAGACAAGCTGGAAGGAAAAATGGGAAGCAACCAGACAGGCACTTCCATGTATCGGACTTCCGATCATCGTTGTTGGCGGTATCATGGGTGGTTTCTTTACTCCGACCGAGGCAGCGGCGGCAGCGGTTCTCTATTCCCTGATTCTGTCGGCATTTGTATACCGGACCGTTGGCTGGAAAGAGCTCTGGAAATCGATTATCGACAGCGCGATCGACAGTGGTACGGTTATGCTGATTGTCGGCGGCTGCTATCTGTTTGGATGGGTTATCTCCAATGAGAGATGGGCAGTTTCTGTAACGAATATGCTGGTTGGTCTTCATACTTCTTTAGCAGTGAAACTGTTACTGGTCAATCTGGTTCTTCTGGTTGTTGGTATGTTTATGGATAGTGCTCCGGCAATCATGCTGGTAGCGCCGATTCTGGCACCGGCGATGGCAAGCCTGGGCGTTGATCCGATTCAGACTGGTATGATTGTCTGCCTGAACCTGACCATCGGTCTGGCAACTCCGCCGGTAGGTGTCTGCTTATACACGGCGACCAATATTGCAAGATGTAAATTTGGAGATACGGTTCGAAATGCAGTACCATTCCTGGTAGCGATGCTGGCAGCATTAGCGATTATTACGAATGTTCCGGTAGTATCCAGAATTCCATTTATTTTAATGGGACGATAGAAACGAGAGGGGACGTTGAAGTTGGACGTTCCCTTTTCCTTTACAAAAACACGAATCAAAAATGATGAATAAAAAACATGGAATGATTGATATAAAAAGGAGGAGAAACCATGGAAAAACTGCCCTGCAGTATCTTCAATGATGTACTCGGTCCGGTGATGCGCGGACCTTCCAGTTCCCATGTGGCAGGGGCGGCGCGGATCGCCTCCATGATCCGGCAATCTCTGGATGCACCGGTGAAAAAAGCGATTGTTGATTTTGATGTCAATGGTGCGCTGGCGGCATCGCACACGGGACACGGAACGGATATGGGATTTGCCAGCGGGCTTTTGAATATGGAGCTGGATGCGCCGGATGTCGCACAGTATGAGGCGATTGCGAAAGAACGGGGATTGGAGATCGAATACCGGATCCTTGATTATGGGGCAGAGCATCCGGGCAATTACCGGGCAGAGGTCTGGGATCGGAATGGAAATGTCGTGCATTGGGAGGCGATCGCAGTCGGCGGCGGTATGGTCGAGATGCAGAAATATGAAGGATTTTCGGTGCAGATAGCCGGAGATTTCTATGAGCTTCTGGTAATTGCGGATGTGGCACCGGGAATTGAGGAAAAGATAGAAGCGCTTTTGCCGGATGTTGAATTTTTCCAGAGCGGTCAGAAGGATGATCAGATCTTATATAATTGGAAATTAGCTGTTCCGCTGACAAAAAATGTGATCCAAGCCATCCGTGATGTGGCGGGTGTCAGACAGGCGTGCTATCTTGAACCGGTGCTTCCGACGCATTCCAGCAGAACCTGTCAGGTTCCATTTTCAACGGCAGCCGCCCTGGTTGATTATGCGAAAGAGCATCCAATGAAGTCCTGGGAGTATGCATTGGAATATGAAGCTTGTCGGGGCGGTCAGTCGAGAGAAGCCGTATACCGTCAGATGGAACAGATCTTGTCGGTCATGGAACAGGCGGTTGAGACGGGATTAGCCGGGACGAAATATCAGGACCGTATTCTGGGCGAGCAGGTCAGCAAGGTGGCAGCAGCCGAGCAGGCAGGACGCTTGATTCCGGATCTGATTGTCAATGAGATCATCCGCTGTATCACGGCGGTGATGGAAAGCAAGAGCTCCATGGGCGTGATCGTAGCGGCACCGACCTGTGGCTCCTGCGGATGCCTGCCGGGAACGGTCATCGGACTGGCGCGGGCGCTGTCACTTCCGAGAGAAAAGGTAGTACAGGGACTTCTGGTTGCGGGTCTGGTCGGTGTCTTTTTTGCAGAGGAAGCGACGTTTTCGGCGGAAGTAGCAGGATGCCAGGTAGAGTGCGGTGCCGGTTCCGGTATGGCAGCGGCGGCACTCACGGCGATGATGGGCGGAACCATCGAAAATTGTATGGATGCGGCGTCCGTAGGACTCCAGAACATCACAGGACTTGCCTGCGATCCGGTTGGAAACCGTGTTGAATGGCCGTGCCTCGGCAAAAATATCATGGGCGGAAGCAACGCGCTCGCCAGCGCCAATATGATACTGGCAGGTTATAACAAGGTGATCCCGCTGGATGAGACGATCGGTGCAATCTATGAGATCGGTCTGTCACTGCCGCTGGAATTGCGTTGTACCTTTGGCGGTCTGGGTAAGACAAAGACTGCCCGGGAGATTCTGAAGCGGTCCGACGCGCATTTTCCGGGGGAAGAGGCGCGGTAGGTGTAATTCGAAACATCGTGAAAGGACAGTTACAGTTTGTGTAAGGTGCGTACTGTAACGTGGCATATCTTTTTAAGATCTGAAATAAAAATTGATTAAATAACTCTATAGAGATATAATATTAATAAAAATATCTATATAGAGTTATTTTCATTAAAACGAATCTATTTTTTATATACCCCATGTTTCTACTTGCTTCCATAATAGATAAGGAGGTTGCCTCAGAATGAGAAAAATTTTATATCACGGTTCCTTGGAAATTATTTCTACTCCTATGTATGGTCAGGGAAAGGTCTATAATGACTACGGACAGGGCTTTTATTGTACGGAGAGTCTGGAGCTGGCGAAGGAGTGGTCGTGCGCCGAGCGGGAGGACGGCTATGTGAATCAGTATGAAATGGATGAAACCGGTCTTTTGATTTTAAATTTGATGGAGAAGCACTACAGCGTTCTTCATTGGCTGGCGATTTTGATGAAATACCGGAAAATCCGCCTTTCTTCGGCGGTCATGAAACGGGGAAGAGAGTGGTTGCTGGAACATTTCCTCCCGGATGTGGACGGATATGATGTGGTGATTGGGTACCGGGCGGATGATTCGTATTTTTCATTTGCAAGGGCGTTTGTAAATAATGAAATATCGTTAGAGCAGCTTTCGTATGCGATGCGGCTGGGAAAATTGGGAGAGCAGTATGTATTAAAGAGTCAGAAGGCATTTCAGGCGATACACTTTCTTTCTTATGAAGGAGTAGATTCAGTGGAATATTATGTAAAACGAAGAGCCAGGGATGAGCAAGCTAGAAATGCATACCGGAAAAAGGTGGAAGAGGATGATATCGACGGTATTTATATGCGGGATTTGATTCGAGGGGAGGTGTCGGCTGAGGATGAGCGCTTATGGGATTGAATATCTGGATGATGCGATGAGAAATCTGGGGGAAATGACAGATTATGCGGTCAATGCCTGTGGGATGGATCTGGAAGATTTTTGGAAATTGTTTCTTACAACCGGGTATGCAGAAAAATTTGGGGAAGGTGTACCAAGAGTAGTGAGCGGCTTTTCTGGAACGGAGCTTGCGGAGGAAGTGCTTCGAAAAGCGGGAAAAAAGGACGAACTGCCGGAACCGCAGGTAGAATTTACCTGTTCCAGAGAGTATTGGAGTGGCTGGATACTGGCGTATTATCAGTGGTACAGTGAGAAGAAATTTAAGGAAATTGAAGCAGGGCTTCCGGTCCGGGAGGTTGTGGAAATGTATCCGGCACTTCATGAAGCTCCGGAGGATAAATTTGTTGAGGCGGCAGACAGAATCATTCGAAGAAAAGAGCAGGGAAAAAACGCGTTGCGGCGGATCCGGAAGATGGCGGGATATACCCAAAAGGATCTTTCAGAGCAATCGGGGGTTACGCTGCGGAGTATTCAGCAGTATGAACAGGGAAAAAAGAAGATTCAAAAAGCATCCGCAGAAACCGTGCGTGCGCTTGCACGGTCACTGGGATGCCAGATGGAAGATTTGCTGTAATTGCGAAGGGATTGGACAGTTTCAATTTGCTATAGCGCCGTCGCCTTCGGCAGACTAAAAATAAATTCCGTCCCCACGCCCTCGGTACTGACAACGTCGATATTTTCCCCATGTGCCTGAATAATCTCTTTGACAATCGCAAGCCCCAGTCCGGTTCCCTTTTTATCTTTTCCGCGCGATAAGTCGGTCTTGTAGAAACGTTCAAAGATTTTCTTCTGGCTGTCCTTCGGGATGCCGATGCCGGTGTCTTTGACGGAAATGAAGATTTTTTCATACCGGATGGAGGTCTGGATGTAAATGATCGAATCCTCGTGGCTGAATTTGATCGCGTTGTCGATCAGGTTGTAGAGAACCTGCTGGATTTTTCCGAGATCGGCGTAGACCATCTGGATGCTATCCGCAAAGGTCAGGTCAAACGTGATGCCTTTTGCGCTGCACGTGCCCTCGAAGGTTGCGGCGGTATCCTTGATCGTCCGGTTGATATCGAAATTGGTTCGGGTTAAATAGCCCTTGCTGTCCAGAGAGTTGAGCGTCAGCATGCCCTGTGTCAGCTTGTTAAGGCGCTCGGTCTCGGAAATAACGATGTGCAGGTATTTATGATAGAGTTCCTGCGGAATTGTGCCGTCGAGAATCGCCTCGAGATAGCCCTTGATGGAGGTCAGCGGCGATCGAAAATCGTGCGATACGTTCGCGATGAAATTGTGCTGGTACTGTTCCATTTCATTTAACTCGCTGGACATATAGTTTAATGTGCTGGCGAGATAGCCGATCTCGTCGTGGGTGGTAATTGGGATATTGTGTGCCAGGTTTCCGGCTGCATATTCATTGGCTGCGACCGTAATCTTTTTGAGCGGGAAATAAACCACTTTTGTAAAAACAAGAAGCACCACCAGGGATAGGAAGAACAGGATGATCGATGTTATGTAAATAATATTCAGAAATCCGTTCTGTTCCGCCTCAATGTTCTGGACTGGCATATGAATCACGATGTAGCCGTAGGTCTTCATATTGCCTGTGATCGGGGCGGAAACGGAGAGTACCTTGCTGTCAAACAGGTTGTAATACTGTCCGATGGAATAGAGCCGGTTGCCCTGTGCGGTCGGGTCGAAATCGTCGATTGTGATGCCGGTACGACTGTCGCTGCTGTCCGCAACGATGGTGCCCTCATGGTTCAGGATCCAGATATCCGATTGCAGATAGGTGGAAACCGCCTCGATCTGTGGGTATGCCGAGTCGAGATTGATGGTTTTGCCCTCGTAGGCTTTGCTGCACCGATCGGCAATCATTGTCGCCTCGTCATACAGAACCTCCGATTCGCGTTCCACCAGATGGTGGTAGGTCATCTCAGATGAGATGGTCGCGATCGTGATGAATCCAAGCAGACCGAAGATGAGATAGCCGATCAGCAGTTTATAATAAAGAGAATGTGTGTAGTGGTTTGATTTCATGGTAAACCTCCGGTTACCTCTTCACGTAACAGTTCAGTTCCTTTACTAACAGTTACCGTTTTACCTCAAATTTATATCCAATCCCCCAGACGGTCGTCAGCGCCCACTTATCGTTGCCCTTGATTTTTTCACGGAGGCGCTTGATATGGACATCTACCGTCCGCGTGTCGCCGATGTATTCATATCCCCAGATATGGTCGAGAAGCTGCTCCCTTGTGAATACCTGGTTTGGTGAGGACGCGAGGAAATAGAGCAGTTCCAGTTCCTTCGGCGGCAGCTCGATCGAGTGTCCGTTGTAAATGACGGAGTAGTTCGTCAGGTTGACGATGAGATCCGGATATTCGACAAAATTACCATGCTGTTCGGTCACGGACGATGCAGGCATCTGCGCCGGCAGCTGGTAGCGCCGCAGAACGGCTTTGACTCTGGCAACCAGCTCTTTCGAATCGAATGGCTTGATCATGTAGTCATCGGCGCCCAGCTCCAGCCCCAGCACCTTATCAAAGATTTCTCCCTTGGCGGAGAGCATGATGATTGGCACCTGGGAGGTGCTTCGCAGTTCCCGGCAGACCTGATAGCCGTCGATGCCCGGAAGCATCAGATCAAGGAGAATCAGGTTGGGCTGAAATTCGGGAAATACCCGGAGAGCTTCTTCCCCGTCTCCGACAATTTTCGTTTCAAAACATTCTTTCGTCAGGTAAAGTGAGATTAGTTCAGCAATGTTGTAGTCGTCATCTACGATGAGAATGCGCTGCTTTTCAGCCATGTTGATTCCTCCTGTTTTTTTGGATATTTGTAACTGTTCAGTACCTTCACAGTTATGGATATTTCTTATTTAAATGTCACGATTGTAACGCCTGTATCGCCTTCGCCAAACTCGCCAAGCCGGTATTCCTTGACATAGCTTAATTTCTTCAAGTGGCGGTGTACGCCTGCTTTCAAAGCGCCGGTTCCACGACCATGTACGACGCGGACCTGCGGAAGATGCGCCAAGTAGGCATCATCCAGGTATTTGTCGAGTACCGGGATCGCCTCATCGACGGTCATGCCAATCAGGTTGACCTCCGGCGATACGCTGAAGGACTTGGACATCTTGATCTTGCTGCTTCCGCTTCCGGAGCCGCGGGAACCGCCCGTATGCGTGCCGGAAAGTCCCGGTCCGGTGATGGATGCTTCTTCGACCATTTCCAGATCGCGGATATTGACGAGGGAGCGCAGAATTCCCATCTGTACATACAGTTCGCCCTTGGCGTTCGGCAGGGAGCTGACGGTTCCCTTTAAATTCATCGAGAGAACGCGCACGGTATCGCCGAGACGCAGCTTTTTCGCGGAAACGGCTTTTTTCGGTGCAGCGGTTTTCTTAACTGCCAGTTTCTTGTCTACATCCTGGATCTTGCCGCGCAGCTTGGTCCGCTCGGCTTCCAGTTCTTTATTGACGCCGGAAGACTTGGCAAGCTTGTTGATGTTGCGGATCGTCTGATCGGCGGTGTCCTTCGCATCCTGAAGGATCTTCTGAGCTTCCTCGCGGGCTTTGGAAAGCATTTTTTCCTTCTGCTCGGAGAAACGTTCTTCCTTTTGCTGGAGGCGGTTCTTCAGCGTTTCAATTTCCTGTTTATAGGAGGCGATCTCTTCGCGCTCTTTTTCAATGGTCACGCGGCTGTTTTCCAGATTGGCAAGCAGATCCTCGAAGGATTCGTCCTTCTGCTCCATCTGGTTTTTCGCCTCGTCGATGATATAATCCGGCAGCCCCAGCTTGCGGGAAATGGCAAATGCATTACTTTTTCCTGGAATACCGATGAGCAGGCGGTAGGTCGGGCGGAGAGTCTCGACGTTGAACTCGCAGCAGGCATTTTCAACACCTGGCGCGGTCAGCGCAAAGACTTTTAATTCGCTGTAATGCGTGGTTGCGATCGTCCGGCAGGTCATGTTGTGCAGGAAATTTAAAACCGCAATCGCCAGCGCCGCGCCCTCGGTCGGGTCGGTACCGGAACAGAGCTCATCGAAGAGACAGAGCGAATTGGCGTCCGCCTCATTTAAAATCGAAACGATATTCGTCATATGGGCGGAGAATGTACTCAGATTCTGCTCGATGCTCTGCTCATCGCCAATGTCGGCAAATACATTGTCAAAAACAGCCAACTCGGATCCCTCAAATGCCGGGATATGGAGTCCTGACTGCCCCATCAGGGTAAAGAGTCCGACGGTTTTTAAAGAAACGGTTTTACCACCCGTGTTTGGACCCGTCACAATCAGAAGGTCAAACGAATCGCCAACCCAGATGTTGATCGGAACGACCTGTTTCGGATTTAAGAGCGGATGGCGTCCGTCCTTGATATTGATATACCGTTTGTTGTTAAATTTCGGTTCCACGCAGTTATAGTGGCGGGAAAGAGCTGCCTTTGCGAAAATAAAATCGAGCTCTGCCAGAATCGAAAGATCCGAGAGGATCGCGTCGGTGTAAGGCATAAGCTGGCTGGAAAGAGCTGCCAGAACGAACTCAATTTCCCGTTTTTCCTGGATTTCCAGCTCGCGCAGTTCGTTGTTCAGCTTGACGATCGCGAGCGGCTCGATAAATACAGTCGAACCGGTCGAGGACTGGTCGTGTACCATGCCTGGGACCTGGGATTTATACTCAGCCTTGACCGGCAGGCAGTAGCGCCCGTCGCGCATTGTGATGACGGCATCCTGTAAATAGGTCCGGCTGGAATTTAAAATAGAATTTAACTGGGTATGGACGCGTCCGCCCACGATCTTCATGGAGCGGCGCACTTTGGCAAGTCCCGGACTTGCGTCATCGCTGACCTCATCCTCGGATGGCAGGCAGCGCTTGATCTCATTGTTGACCGGCGTCAGCGGATCCAGGGCGCGGAAGCGCTCATCAAGGGAATCATCTGGAAATTCTTCGGATTTCTCATGGCGTCCGTAGCTCTGCGCGCGGGCAGCGACTGTCAGCAGGGAGCTGACGGCGAGAAGCTCCGGGATCCCCAGGGAACTTCCGATTTCCAGACGTTTCATGGAACCACGCACATCCTTCACGCCGCCGAAGGAGAGACTTCCCTTCATGCGGACGCGCGTCAGGGCATCGGTCGTCTCCGTCTGGCTCTGCCGGATCGTCCCCAGATCACAGGACGGCTGCAGTTCCCGGCACATCTGTTTTCCCATCTCCGTGGAGGCGTACTCCGTGAGCTGGTCGATGATCTTTGTATATTCGAGAGTTTTTAATGCTTTTTCATTCATGTTGTGGTAATCCTCTTATTTAAATGGTGTTCACATGATACCGTGACCACTAAATTCGTGAAAGACCTCATTAAGTGGTCAGGTATAAGTTCTCACTAGACTCGAAAAGACCTCGTCAAGTGTTCACATTATATCACATTCCCCGCCGTCTAGCCAAGCATTCGCACTTTTTTCTTGCATAACCTTAAGAAGGAAAGTATAATTAGGATATGTTATGCAAAGGGGAAAGTGAAATGCCGGATTCAGAAGAACTTGAAAAAAAGGAAAAACGGGAATTCATGAGAGAAACGATAGTGAAGCCGCCGCTGACCAGAAAACAGATTGCGAAGCGGGTGGCTCTCTTTGTATGCGCGTCAGCCGTATTTGGAGGAGTCGCGGCGGTTTCGTTTGCGGCGGTAAAGCCGTTTGCGGATCGGTGTTTTCAGGAAAATGGGATGCAGGAGACATCCTCAGTCGAGTTTTCCAAGGACGATCCGGACTCTGTTTCGCCGTCGGACGGTGCAGATGCGGATATGACAGCGCAGCCGGAACAAATGGAGCAGGAGATTGATGAGGCGGTCAGCGAGGCGCTTTCCAGCTATCAGTTTTCCGCAGACAATTTCAATTCGATGACGTCGGTGCTGCGTGGAATCGGGGAACAGGGTGATAAGTCGATCGTGACGGTCAGCTCCGGCAAACAGGATACGGATATATTTGGAAACCCGGTGGAAAATACGGGTGATTATGCAGGTGCAGTCATCGCGGAGAGTGATGGAGAATTTTTGATCTTTACTTACGCCGATGCGGTGCGGGCGGCAGATTCGATCAATGTGAGATTTTCGGATGGAACGAAGATCGCTGGTACAGTGCGCCAGATTGACGAAGTGCTCGGAATGGCAGTTGTGGCGGTGCCGTCCGGCAATCTGCCGGAAGAAGAGCGGAAAAAGGTGCAGGTGCTTTCACTTGCCAATTCATATACGGTCAAGGCAGGCGATGTCCTCGTAGGTATCGGCGGTCCGTCCGGACAGGTGCATTCGCTTTCGTTCGGAACGGTATCCTACGTGGCGCGCAATGTGCAGATTACAGATGGACTGACGCGGATCCTGTATGCGGATATCAGCAGCAATTCGCAGACGGGTACCTTTTTGATCAATACAGCCGGAGAGATGGTCGGCTGGACATCGGAGTCCTGCCGCAACGAGAGCTGTACGGATCGGACGGCGGCGTACACCATTTCCAGCTACAAGCCGATTCTGGAGCGGCTGACGAATGGCGTTTCGGCGGCATATCTGGGCATCCTGGGACAGGATGTGAGCCGTGCGATGCAGGGGAGCGGCATTCCGGCGGGCGTTTACGTGACGGAGGCAGTCTCCGGCAGCCCGGCATATGACGCTGGCATCCAGCCCGGCGATATTATTGTGAAATTTGGCACAAAGGAGATCGGAAGTTTCAAAGATCTCCAGGCGCAGATTGAAAATTCCGCGAGCGGCGTGTCTGTATCGGTAAATGTGATGCGGAAAGGGCGCGACGGATACACGGAAATTCCATTTTTGGTATCTCTGCGCGCCAGATAGAAATTCAGGAGGATATAGGCAGAATGAGATATATTGAACAGTTCCGGGAAGGAATGAGAGTCTCGGACGTATATTTATGTAAGACGAAACAGCACGCGGTGACGAAAAACGGAAAAGAGTACGCTTCCGTGCTGCTTCAGGATAAAACAGGCACGGTAGACTGCAAAATCTGGGATTTAAGTTCCCCGGGCATCAATGATTTTGAGCCGCTGCAGTACGTCTATGTGGACGGCGATGTGACGGTCTTCCAGGGTTCCAACCAGTTAAATATCAAGCGCATACGCAAGGCGGACGAGGGCGAGTATCAGGAAAGTGATTACCTTCCGGTCAGCTCAAAGGATATCAAGATAATGTATCAGGAGCTGACGGCTCTGGTGCAGTCTTTCCAGAATCCGTATCTGAAAAAGCTGGCATCCAGCTATTTCCTGGAAGATAAGGCATTTGTGAAGAAATTCTGCTTCCATTCGGCGGCGAAGAGTGTGCATCATGGTTTTGTGGGCGGACTTTTGGAACATACGTTAAGTGTTATGAAACTCTGTGATTTCTACACGAAGTCATATCCGGCGCTGAACCGCGATCTGCTTCTGACGGCGGCGCTGTTCCACGACATCGGAAAAGTGCAGGAGTTATCCGCATTTCCGGAAAATGATTATACGGACGACGGTCAGCTCTTAGGTCATATCGTGATCGGCACGATGATGGTTGCAGACCGTATTAAGGAGATTCCGGGATTCCCGGCAAAGACAGCGGCGGAGTTAAAGCACTGCATCCTTGCGCACCACGGCGAATTAGAGTACGGTTCCCCGAAGAAACCGGCGCTTCTGGAGGCGCTGGCATTGAATTTCGCGGACAATACCGATGCGAAGATGGAGACGATGCTGGAAGTCTTAAAGAGCGGCGGGGAGAATCCGGGCTGGCTCGGATATAACCGTTTCCTGGAGACGAATGTGAGAAAGACGACGCCGACGGAATAATAATAAAATAACAGACATCTAAAATGAGTCTAAATATATATAAGAAAAAGAAAACAGCGCTGCACAAGCAGATGCTGCCTTGCAGAAGCGGGGGGAACGAAAAAATAGGAATCAGGACTCACCACCTAAAGAGGTGGGAGTCTTCTCGTTTCATAGGAAATTGCGTCCTATGAAACAAAAAACGCTCCGCGGGATGCGCACTCGCGCGAAGAAGAAACATGTCGCAAGCGACCGCGCTCGGCACGAGAATGTGCCAAGGCACATTCTTTTTTAACTGAGATAAATAAGAAAAATGGAGAAGGATACCAGGAAGGTACAGCGGTTCAGCAGGGATCGCACTTTTCTGATATCCTTTTGTTTCATAAAGAAAAATATAGGGGTACAACAGAAAATATGAAAAAACGAGAAAATACAAGCAAAATCATTGGAAAGGTGTTCGGAGAAGCCAGGGCACTTGGCGTCACTGCCTTAGCGGCGGCTGTCATGCTTTCCGGATGCGGAAACGCTGGAAATCAGGCGCAGAAAGGCGGTTCCGGCGCAGAACAGACGGAAAATACCCAAACAAGCGTTATTATCGCGATGCCGCCGACTTCAGAGCCGGAGGCGGGCTTTGATCCGGCATATGGCTGGGGCGCGGGCGAGCATATGCATGAACCGCTGATCCAGAGCACCCTGACGGTGACAGAAGCAGATTTGAGTATCGGGTATGATCTGGCAACAGATGTGGAGACCTCCGAGGATGGAATGACATGGACGGTGACGATCCGCGACGATGCGAAATTCACGGATGGCGAGGCGCTGACCGCGGAGGATGTGGCATTCACTTATAACACATTGAAAGAGACGAGTTCCGTCAACGATTTTTCAATGCTGAAACAGGCGGAGGCGATCGATGATGTGACGGTTGTGTTTGAGATGGAACGCCCGTTTGCTATCTGGTCATACACGATGGCGGTGACAGGAATTGTGCCGGAGCATGCATATGGAACGGATTACGGCACACATCCGATCGGTTCCGGGCGATATATCCTGAAACAGTGGGACAAGGGGCAGCAGGTGATTCTGGAAGCCAACCCGGATTATTATGGGGATGCGCCGAAGATGCGGCAGGTCACGATTCTCTTTATGGAAGAGGATGCGGCATTTGCGGCGGTGCGCGCCGGGCAGGTGGATGTGGCGTACACGGCGGCGTCCTATGCAGACCAGTCGGTTCCAGAATTCAGTCTTTTGGACTGTGAGACGGTGGACAACCGTGGATTTAACCTCCCAGCAGTGCCGGAGACGGTACGGGAGGATGGCGTAAAAATCGGCAATGATTTTACCGCGGATGTGCAGGTGCGCCGGGCGATCAACCTGGCGATTGACCGGCAGGAAATGATCGATCATGTGTTAAATGGTTACGGCAGCCCGGCATATAGTGTCTGTGACAAGATGCCGTGGTACAACGATGAAATGGAGAACATTTCCTATGATGTGGAGAAGGCGGAAGAGATGCTGGATGCGGCGGGATGGAAGAAAAATGCTGACGGCATCCGCGAAAAGGATGGAGTGAAAGCCATTCTGGAATTTCTCTATCCGACCGGGGATTCGGTGCGTCAGGCGCTGGCAGCCGATACGGCACAGCAGTTAAAAGAGATTGGAATTGACGCATCGATCCGCGGCACCGGCTGGGATACTGCGTATGACGAGGCACAGTCGCAGCCGCTTCTCTGGGGCTGGGGCGCGCACACGCCGATGGAATTTTATAATATTTACCATACAAAGGTAGATACGGGGCTGGCAGAATATTCGCCGTATGCGAATGAGACCGTGGACGCTTATATGGATGAGGCCCTGGCAGCACCGGATCTGGAAAGTTCGTATGAATTGTGGAAAAAGGCGCAGTGGGACGGCGAGACGGGTGTTTCAGCCGAGGGTGATCTTCCGTGGATCTGGCTGGTGAATGTCGATCATCTGTACTGGGTGAGAGACGGGCTTCATGTTGCAGAGCAGAAGGTGCATCCGCACGGTCACGGCTGGTCCATCGTCAACAATGTCGATCGGTGGTACTATGAGTAGGATGAAATGGTTTGAGCGCAGTCTGCTGCACCTGATTCTGCTGCTTTTGGCAGTCAGTCTGGTATCGTTTCTGCTGGTGTCGATGTCTCCGGTCGATCCGCTGCAGACGAATGTCGGGCAGACGGCGCTCGGCTCGATGGCGCCGGAGCAGATCGAGAAGCTGCAGGCGTACTGGGGTGTTGGTGAGCCGGTCTGGAAGCGCTTCTTTAGTTGGATTTCGGGCATCTGTCATGGTGATTTTGGCATTTCCCTTCTGTACCGCAGACCGGTGCTGGAGGTGATCGCGGAAAAGGCGTCTGCGTCAGTGTGGCTTCTTCTGTCTGCGTGGCTGTTTTCGGGAATCGTGGGGATATTTTTAGGAATTGCAGCGGCGGCAAAACGGGGCAAGTGGGTGGATCGCCTGATTACGGGCTATTGCATCGTGATCGCAGGAACGCCGTCCTTCTGGCTGGCGCTGGTGCTGCTGCTTCTCTTTACAGTGCAGCTTCCCATCTTCCCAATCGGGTTCAGTGTCCCGGTGGGAATGGCGGCGGACGAGGTCAGCCTGGCGGATCGCCTGTATCACGCATTTCTGCCGGCGTGTACGCTGGGACTGACAGGGATTTCTTCGATTGCGATGCACACGCGCGAAAAAGTGATTGAGATTCTGGAAAGTGATTACGTACTCTATGCGCGGGCGCGGGGCGAGAGCGGCTGGCGGCTGATTTTCCGGCATGGACTCCGCAACCTGCTTCTCCCGGTAATTACGCTGCAATTTGGCTCGATCAGCGAGATTTTCGGCGGTTCGGTGCTGGTGGAACAGGTCTTTTCCTATCCGGGACTCGGACAGGCGGCGGTCACGGCGGGGCTGGGAAGCGATATCCCGCTTCTGCTGGGAATTACACTCATCAGTGCCGTGCTTGTATTTGCAGGAAATGCAGCGGCGGATGGGCTGTACCGGCTGGTCGATCCGAGACTTAGGAAAGGAGGCAGGTTTTTTCTCGCAAAATCGACCTGCTGTGCGGCATCCTCCCAGACGA
>QFCE01002150.1_pt1 | contig 14957 bp, 15 predicted proteins | sample 5346091 | NCBI WGS metagenome assembly QFCE01 (sample SAMN09062252, study PRJNA434731) | Human gut metagenome, whole genome shotgun sequencing project. | isolation source: stool timepoint A chromium assembly | host: Homo sapiens | collected 2015 | reverse complement strand
ATTTCCAGTTCCACCTGATCTATGCTTCGCACAAAAATCAATGTGAATCTTGGAGTTTCCCGTGACTGTAAGGATTATGATATCGAAATGCAGAAAGTTATGACGGCGGTTCATATGGGCGCGGAAGCTATTATGGATCTTTCTTCCCACGGTAATACACAGCCTTTCCGCAGAAAACTTACAGGCGAGTGTCCCGCCATGATCGGTACGGTTCCCGTATACGACAGCGTTATCCATTATCAGAGAGACCTTGCGACACTTACCGCAAAAGATTTCATTGATGTGGTTCGTCTCCATGCGGAGGATGGCGTGGATTTTGTGACTCTTCATTGCGGCATTACCCGAAAGACGATAGAGCAGATCAAAAAGCACAAGAGAAAGATGAATATTGTTTCCCGCGGCGGTTCTCTTGTCTTTGCATGGATGAGCATGACAGGGGAGGAAAATCCCTTCTATGAATATTTTGATGAAATATTGGATATCTGCCGTGAATATGATGTGACCATATCTTTGGGGGACGCCTGCCGTCCCGGCTGTCTTGCCGACGCAAGCGACGTATGTCAGATAGAAGAGCTTGTCCGCCTTGGCGAGCTGACGAAGCGTGCCTGGGCAAAGGATGTTCAGGTGATGGTGGAAGGTCCCGGCCATATGCCCCTGGATCAGATTGAAGCGAATATGAAGATGCAGCAGACCATCTGCATGGGCGCGCCGTTCTATGTCCTTGGTCCGATCGTTACGGATATTGCGCCCGGCTATGACCATATCACGTCTGCTATCGGAGGAGCCATTGCTGCGGCAAGCGGCGCGGCGTTTCTCTGCTATGTAACTCCGGCGGAGCATTTGGCGCTTCCCAATGTGGAGGATGTAAAACAAGGGATCATCGCATCCCGCATTGCGGCACATGCTGCGGATATTGCCAAAAAAGTTCCTCATGCAAGAGACATGGATGACACAATGGCAGACGCCCGCCGCACATTTGACTGGGAAAAACAGTGGGAATGCGCCATTGATCCGGAAACGGCAAAGGCTATCCGGGACAGCCGCGCGCCTGAGCATGAGGACAGCTGTTCCATGTGCGGCAAGTTCTGTGCAGTCAGAAGCATGAATAAGGCCCTGGCCGGAGAATATATTTCTATTCTTTAAATAGAATTTTTTGTGGAGTGAGAAAGTTTTCAATGATTCAACATTTCCCACAGGAAGATCTTGCAGCTGCAAGGCCCTCCTGTGGGAAATTTGTTTTTGCGAAACATTAGTTCAGATTCTCTGCAATATCCCCGGCGCTGAGACAGGAATTGGCCGATGAACCTGTATGTTTGGTGATTTTGGTAAAATGAATGGGCAGGCTTGCGGAAAAAAGAAAGCTTTTTCCCTGCTGCACCTGAAAATGGATATGAGGCTCGCTTGTATTTCCGCTGTTGCCGCAGCAGGCAAGGAGCTGACCGCGGCGGACGTTTTCTCCGACACTGACACAAAAGCTGTCTTTCTTTATGTGTGCAATGGTGCTGTATTCATGCCCGGAATGTCTGAGTACAATGTAATTTCCGCGCACATCGGAAGCGCTGCATACAGCCTCGATCTTTTCCGGGAGAGGAGTATCGTCAAAGCGATTTTTGATTTCGACAACAGTTCCGTCGGCGGGAGCCAATATGGGCTTCCCGTAGCAGAAATAATCGGTCACGTTTTTGCCGTCGCTGTGAAAGGTCCGGCCGTTTTCCTGAATATAAAAATCATAGGCGTATCTCTGGCTGCAGACACCCCAGGAATGCGAGGTTTCCCTTGTGATTCCGCCGTTGGCTACCGTCCAGCAGCCTTCAAAAGGAAGCTGGTACAGAACTTCCGGCTCATAGTTTTGGATGTTCGGCAGACGGAAAAGATTCCGAAGATAAATGAATGGGATTCCCAGAAGTATGCCGATGTTCTGGAACAAAAATTTTAAACTGTTTACAGATTCATTCCTGGTCTCTGTTTTTAAGACGATCGCAAAGGACAAAACAAAATCGATAATGGCAAGGAGGAAAAACAGGTAAAACAGCTTCAGCCCGGGAAGGTGAAGGAACGTTCCTGCAAGGCCGAGAAATCCAAGCCAGTACAGCTTTTTTATGATTTTAATGAAGGTGTTCATTTGTGTGCGCTCCTGTATACTGTGTCGGATTATTTGAAAGTAAGGCTATTATACCATATCAGCAGAAAAACAAGCGGCAGCAGCGCAGCTGCTGGATTCTGGAGTTTATTATACCGTAAATACAGCGCGGCGTCCGCAACAAAAACCTTGCATTGCCCGGAATTTGCTTTTAAAATAAAAGTAGAGAAAGCTTGGGGGGATTTTATGCTTTGCATTGGGATCTGTGACGACAACAGAGAAAGCTGTTCCGTTCTGGAAGAACTGCTGGTACGGTATCAGGAAGAACGCCATACAGCTCTGGACATTCATGTGTGGTACACGGGAGAAGCGCTGTGTGACTTTTTGGAGAGGAGCAGCAATACTCTGGACGCGCTGTTTCTGGATGTCAATCTGGATACGACGGACGGGATTCAGGTGGGAAATTTTATCCGGGAAAAGCTCGACAATTATGAGACGAAGATCGTGTATATTTCTGCGGACAGCAGCTATGCCATGGAGCTGTTCCGGCAGCAGCCCATCGACTTTTTGATAAAGCCTCTGAGACAGGAAAAGGTCAGCGAAGTCATGGAGTATATAGAGGTTTTGAACAAAAAAAGAAACGGGTTATTCGAGTATTACTCCAAAGGTCTGTATTTTAAAGTGCCCTTTAAGGATATCCGCTATTTCAGCAGCCAAAATAAAAGCGTTCATGTGATATTAAAGGCGGAAGAGCGTATTTATAATGGGAAGCTGAAGGATGTGGCAGGCTATGTTCCGGAGAATTTTGTGCAGATCCATCAGTCCTATCTGGTGAATTTTGATCATGTGCTGGAATGCACTGCCGAGACTGTGAAGCTGCAGGACGGGACGGTTCTGCCAATCAGCCAGCCATACCGCAAAGCAGTGCGGGCATACTCGCTCAGGAAGGCGCGGAGGGGAAGGTAAAATATGCTTGATATTGTGATTACTTTGAGTTCAAATCTGTTTCGGGTTTATATTCTTTATCGGTTTATGAGGTTGTTCTTTGCGGAAAAGACGGTAAAAAAATCAAGAGCAATCCTTTTTTACGGATTATTTTACATTTTGACTTCTGGAGTTTACCTGCTGTTTCATTTTATGCCCTTTAATATGATCACAAATCTTGTGCTGATCTACGCAGTTGCGGCGTGTTATGAAGGAACCTGGAAGAAAAAGCTGTTTGTCACTCTGCTTATCTATGGGCTCAGTGTGGCCTGTGATTTTGTAGGGGTTCATATTTGGGGCAATTATTCCGTAGATAAAAACCTTCCTGAGCAGGCTGTCTGTATTTCGTTTTTTCTGGTTGCTGTCTGTGAACTTTTGTTAGAAAAACGATTACAGAAGAACAAAGAAAAAACAGAGATACCCCACTGGAATATCCTGATAATCATTTGCGGAGTGAGCATCATTCAGCTAAACGTCCTGCTTCTGAGCAGGATTCAAAACAGATATCTTTCCATACTGTTGTCTGTCAGCGTTTTGTTGGTGGATCTGTTGATTTTTTATTTGTATGATGTGCTGGTGAAGGCTTACCGGAATCTGGCAGAAAAGGCAGAACTGGAAAAGCAAACGCTTATCTACGCGAATCAGTTGGAGGTACTGACGCAATCGGAGGAGCGGATAAAATCTGTGCGCCATGATATGAAAAATCATCTCGCAGCGCTGGCGAGTCTGGCGGAACAGGGAAAAAGTGAGGAAGTCACGGCGTATATCGTTCAGATAGGGGAGCATATGGAAAACCCGGAGGAGCGGGTAAAAAGTGGAAATGAAAGTCTGGACAGCCTGCTGAATTATTTTCTGGGTAAGGCAGAGAAATGTCTGAAGCAGGTGGAATATCAGGTGCAGGTACCAAAAGAAATGGAGGTTCCTGCTTTTGATATGAATGTGATCCTGGGGAATCTTATGGACAACGCCATCGAAGCCGCCGCAGTTTCCGCAGAAAAATTTCTGGCAGTCCGTTTAAACTATGTAAATGGCATTCTTGTGATCGAGGTGGAGAACAGCTTTCAACATGAATTGCGGAAGGAAAACGGAAAATATCTGACAACAAAGCAGGGAACAGATCACGGAATCGGTTTGGATAACGTGCAAAAGATGGTAGAGAAATATGATGGTTCCATGGAACTGGAAGAAAAAGACGGATTTTTTCGGGTATGTGTGGAGCTGTTCGTTAACAAATAGACAGAGATTTCAAATGTAGCGCAGCTTTGGCTGCGTTATATTTTTACGCCAAAATGTTCCAAAAATACGAATTTCGCCAAAACAGATATGAATTTCGCCAAAATCTAAAAATGACAGAAATTTATGCTATAATCAGGGAAAATAAAGAATACAGGAGGGGGAACCGGTATGAAAAAAGAAATAAAAGAATTTATGAGAAAGTGTGCTGTGAAGACAGTAAAAGCAGAAGAAAATACAGCATGTGCATGGATTACCTATCAGCCCAAAGTGCCGGAAGCGGTAAAAAAGCTTCACAAACGTTGATATGATTACGGAATTCATGACACCGGAAGAACAGGAAGAAATCGTGCGCTATGGACTGGAACGGATGAAAAGCAGAGCAATCGCCATAGGGGCGACTCTTATGCTGGGCGGCATTTTAGGAATGCTTGCAGAAGGCATTGTTTTCTTCCTTTGCTTCATTGGTGTCAGAAGATATGCGGGTGGCTATCACGCAGATACACAGGCGCGCTGCTATGTAATTTCTTTTGGGATTACTGTGGGGGCTTTTGTTCTCATCAAATACGTACCAATTTCCGCTTCGGCTTTTCTGATTCTGCTGCTTGTAAGTTTGTTGGCGATACTATTTTTTTCTCCGGTGGACTGTGAAAACAGAAGATTGGAGCCTTGGGAAAAAGAAAGATATGGAAAAAGAGTTATGAAGTATTTATTCCTATTGCAACTGCATCTGATATTATGTTGGCTGATAGTACGAGTGGTTCTCAGACATCAAATGGTGTTACAGCAAAACTTACAGTTGAATATGAGGTGAATTCGACGAATGAAATGGTTAAGGCTAAAAAGATTTATGGAAGTTGGACTCCCAGTGAGAACTTTTACTATTTATCTAATCGCTATGTGATGTTACATGCAGGAGTAGGCAGCGGAAATAAGATAGAAAAATATCCTACTACAAATTCTTTCAATTATTCAACAGGGTGGGATTTTAATTATCGGTATTGGGGAGATGTTAGTCCTAGAGGCATATCCGAAGCTAATATTCATATATCGGGAATGTCAGGCTATAATTACAAAATAACGGTTGATGTGCCTTACTCTTAAATTCTATATGTGTTTTTATATAATTTGTATGCTAAATGGAGTTGGTATGGATTGTGGTACAAAATCATTTTAAACTTGATGGAAATAATGCTCCCTGTATTATATTTGGCATATTTTAAGCTTTATATCTCGACAAAAGAGATGTTACACGTGGGAGAAGGTGATTTATTAAGGATATTATGTTATATGTTGCTATACATTGATCTTTTTGGTGTTTTCTGTTGGACATTCTACAATAATAGTAGAAATCAAAATAACAGTCTGTTTTCAATACTTGGCTTCATTGAATCAATGCTCATCTGTGTGTTACCGTTTGTGGGTATAATACATAATCCTTTTTTTGCGACAGTCAGATCCTATATATTGGAGTATCTTCATATTTACGGAATTGTAGTTCTGCTTTATGGAATGCAATTTGTATATTTGATAAAGAAAAGGAATAGCTTCACATAAAGATTCCATAGAATACGCAATTAGGTTTTGGAGTGCTTTATAAAATAATTTTACCATGGAGTGACCGGATGAAAAGAGAATTAAACGTCAGAAGCATTTTTTAATTAATCATAACATTCAGTTGCATAGAACTCATTGGAGATTTCATAAGTGTGCCTAATTTTCCGGTAGTGAAAACCTGGATTGGTAAGGTGAATGAAATTGAGATCTTTTATCAGGGAAAACAGGTGGCTATGATGAGAAACAGGAAGTCTTTTTTACAGAAGGTCTTTTTATTGATGTTGGGACGCGTCCGGTGAATAAAGAACTGATTACTGTTCTGAATCAATATTTAGACAAGACATTTTAGGGGGGCTTACTATAATGCTCCCCTTAAGCACTGGGATAGGAAAGAAATTGTGATTTAGAGTATAAACAGCTCTTGCGACGGACGGAAATCAATTCGCAAACTTTAAGCTTGCTGATGAGATACAGGAGAATCTGTTAAGGCGCATAGGCATGTGAGAAATCGTGTATATAAGACGACGGGAAGGGAAATTTATGGATTTTTATTATGGGATTAATACACTGATAAATTTATTGAAAATAACGTTTTATATTACCGGAATGATTGCGTTTATTAAATATATCCGCAGTAAGTAAGCTTTTCATGGTTTAGAGTATGCTGATCTGCTTTCAACGGAATCTAAGGAGCTGGGAAAATGAGAAAAAATGTAGGGTACGGCAGTTGGAGACTACTTTTTGTTCTGTGTTTGATGCTTTCAGGATGTAATATGAATTCAAATGAACCGGAAGCAAACAGGAGAGAAGCCTCTATCAGTCCGGCAGCGGATAAGATTCCTTTTTTGGTATCCATGGATAAAGCATCAGTGGAGTCAAAACAAAAAGAAACAGTGACGGTTGATATTATCACAGAATTGAAAGACTGGGATTATACGGCGGAAGCAAAGAATGGAAAAATCCAGAACAAAACCGCGGCAGATTTTGACTATACTTGTCCAGATAGGGAAAAAGAGGATATTCTTACAATCTATTTTTATAATAATGAGACAGGCGAAGTATATAAATATTCGATTCCGTTGATTTTTGCTGAAATGACAGGAGAAGAAAATTGAAAAATTGTAAATACCGTGTATTTTGTTTTGTATTTCCGGCAATTTTGCTGTTGGTGTTAATGATCATTTTTCAATCAAAGCTCCCGATAGAAGGAACTTTTTGTACGGATGAAAATTTGCCCCAAAATCAGATGTACATTTCTTTTTTGAGAGATGAGAAATTTTATCTGAAAATTTCGGAAGCAGAACAAATGGAAGGCACATACCAGGTGACAAATACCTCAGAGGTTGATATGATAGAACTAAGCTATGGGAAGGACGGTGAAATATTCGGAGTATATGACCGGAAAAATGAGGTTTATTTATGTATCCCGGATTATGGAGTCATTCCCTTACGCAGAATTAGTAAAAATGCTATTTTGAATTCGTAAAATTGAATTTATGAAAGAACATAGGAGGCACAGGAGATGAATGGTAAAAGGATTTTAAAATTTGTGTATATCAATTTGATTTTTCCGGTTATCTGTCTGTATGTCTTGCCGAAAATGAGACTGGAGGCAAATAAGATGGTGGAGAATACACTGCTGTATACGCCTTTGGAATTATTTATGTTTCTGTCATTTTTTATATATGGAATACTGCTTGCTGTATTAGCTGTAATATGTATGAATCAGAAAGACACCGCAGAGAATGTGATCCTGCTGAGTCTTGGTGTCATCAGTGCAGGCACTGCTATGTATTTTATAAAAAAGGCGGTGGCAAACTATTATTTTGGCATATACAGCTATCCATATGCTGCGTTGTATTTTGGCGTGTGCGTTACCTTAATCATAAAAAATGTATGCGATATCCGCAAAAGAAAGATTTTGTAAGACGATTTTTTGAGAAAATGCGGAAAACCAGAATCGGATATCCCCTGACTCCCCAGGTTGAACTCTCCCCCATGTTATGTTAGAATAAGGGACATAAAAAGCAGCAGTCCGCCGTGGCATTTTCTGCCACGGCGTTATTTTAAAATAAAAAACCGGGGAATCAGCTATGAATCATGCAATTATCGGAACCGCCGGCCATGTGGACCACGGAAAAACCTGTCTGATCAAGGCGCTGACGGGGATTGATACCGACCGCCTGAAAGAGGAAAAGAAAAGAGGAATTACCATTGAGCTGGGCTTTGCCTATCTGGATTTTTCTGACGGGCAGCGAGTGGGCATTGTGGACGTGCCCGGCCATGAAAAATTTGTCAAAAATATGCTGGCCGGAGCGGGTGGTATAGACATTGCTATGCTTGTGGTTGCGGCGGATGAGGGAATCATGCCTCAGACAGTGGAGCATCTGGATATTCTCTCCATCCTGGGTGTTTCCAGAGGCGTTGTGGTGCTCACCAAGACGGATCTGGTGGAGACAGAGTTTCTGGAACTGGTACAGGAGGATGTTCGGGAGCTGACAAAGGGGACGTTTCTGGAAGGAGCCCCCCTGCTTCCGGTATCCGCCTATGAGGGGAGCGGACTGGAGGCTCTGAAGGAGACCTTGCACGAACTTTGTATTTCCCTGCCGGAAAAGGCGGGGACGGGGAATTTTCGTCTGCCCATTGACCGGGTGTTTACCTTGAAAGGCTTTGGCACCATTGTCACCGGCACCATGGCAGAAGGGCGGCTCAAAAAAGAGCAGGAGGCTTATCTTTACCCCGAAAATATTCCTGTAAAAATCCGAAGTGTCCAGGTGCATGGGCAGGAGGCAGAGCAAGCCTGCGCAGGACAGCGGGCGGCGGTGAATATCCCTGCCCGCAGGAAGGATGAGATTTTCCGCGGAGATGTACTTGCGTCTAGGGGAAGTCTTTATCCCACAAGGATGCTGGATGTGCGGGTGGAGGCTCTGAAGCATACAAAACGCAGCATTCGCAGCGGAAGCCGCGTGCACGTTTACCATGGGACAAAGGAGCTCCTGGGAAAAATCGTGCTCATGGACAGGGAGGAGCTGAAGGCAGGAGAGCACTGCTATGCCCAGCTTCGCCTGGAGGAGGAAACTGCGGCAAAAAAATGGGACCATTTTGTGGTTCGGTTTTATTCTCCGGCAGAGACCATAGGAGGCGGCATCATTCTGGATGCCTGCCCAGTGAAGCACCGCAGAAATGACAGACAGGTGCAGGCGGACTTTGCGGTCAAAGAAAAGGGAAGCCAGCAGGAAATGCTGGAGCTATCCTACCGGGAGCACTGGGGATGCTTTTATACTCTCAGGGAGCTGGCGCAGCGAAGCAGCCTGGCGCGCAGCGAGGTGAAGCAGTGCGCGGAGAAGCTTGCAAAGGCCGGGAAGCTGGTGCCTCTTTTGGAGGATATCTACATTCACAGGGAAGAGCTTTCCTTTTACCAGAAAAAAACAGAGGCTTTTTTGGAAAATTTCCATAAGGAAAATCCCCTGAAAGAGGGAATGGGAATGGAGGAGGTCAGAAGCCGTCTGAATCTGGGCGATGTGCGTTTTGCAGACGCGATTCTTGAAATCCTCAAAAAAGAAAAAATCATCAAGGAAGAAAAGGGTCTGATCAGCCGGAAACGTTTTAAGGTGGTCGTCAAAGCCGACGAAGGAGCCATGCTTGATGAGATCGTGAAGTATTATCTGGAAGCCGGGTTTGCTCCGCTGACAACGGAGCTGTACATAAAGGCGCATAAGGATCAGAAGAAGTTTTCGGCTGTGTTTACCTCTCTTCTGAACAAAAAGACCTTGATCCGTCTGGACGCGCAGTACTGCGTGCACAGGGAATATTACCGGAAGGCCAGGGAGGCGTTTCTTGAAATGATAAAAGAGCGCCCGTCGGTTGCGCTGGGAGAGTTTCGGGATTACCTGGGCTGTTCCCGCAAGATTGCAGTGGCGCTTCTGGAGCATTTCGACAAAAACGGTTTTACCAGAAAAACAGAGGAAGGCAGAGTATTGAAAACTTCCTCGGAGAAAGGCAGGTGAGAAGGGTGCAGAATGAAAAAATACGTTTGACACAGCTTGCAAAAACCGGCGGCTGAGCGGCAAAAGTAGGTCCTGGGACCCTTGCTCAAGTTTTGAGTAAGCTGCCGAAATTTGCAGACGAGCGGCTTCTGGTAGGCACGGAGACGTCGGATGACGCAGCCGTATATCAGGTGAGCCCTGCGCTTGCGATGATCCAGACGGTTGATTTTTTTACACCGATCGTGGATGACCCGTATACCTTCGGGCAGATTGCCGCAGCCAATGCCCTGAGCGATATTTACGCCATGGGCGGAGAGCCGAAGCTGGCATTGAATATTGCGGCATTTCCAAACTGTCTGGATGTGGAGATTCTGGGGGAAATACTGAAGGGCGGTGCGGACAAGGTCCTGGAAGCAGGGGCTGTACTGGCCGGAGGGCATACCATTCAGGATGAGGAACCGAAATACGGCCTCTGCGTCACCGGCTTTGTGCATCCGGCGCGTCTGTGGAAAAATTATGGCGCACAGGAAGGGGATGTGCTGATCCTTACCAAGCCGTTGGGAAGCGGTATCTTGAATACAGCCTGTAAGGCAGAATTGGCCTCTGAACAGGAGACTGCGCAGGCAGTGCGGGTGATGAGCACTCTGAACAAATACGCCGCGGATATCTGCAGAGACTATGAGGTACATTGCTGTACCGATGTGACAGGCTTTGGCCTGGCCGGACATGCCCTGGAAATGGCGAAGGGAAGCAAAAAAACGTTTGTGATAGAGACGAAGAAGCTTCCTGTTCTGGCAGGGGCAGAGGATTATGCAAATATGGGCCTGATTCCTGCCGGGGCTTATCGGAACCGGGAGTTTGCCGGGGAGGATGTGAAAAGTCTGGTAAAAGAAACCTGGCTGGAGGATGTGGTCTATGACCCGCAGACCTCGGGAGGGCTTCTTCTGGCAGTCCCGAAAGAGGCAGCAGAGAAGCTTTTGAAGGCCTTATCCGCGCTTTCTCTGCCCAATGGTATTGTGGGAATGGTTATGAAACCCGAAGACAAGGTATTGATACTGAAATAGAAGAAATAAGATGGACAAACAGGAATATTTCAAGAGGATCCCCAAGGTAGACGCTGTTTTGCGGGAACCGGAAATAGAGGAGCTGTGCGATATTTATGGAAGAGGCATGGTTTTGACCGGAATCCGTATTGCGATGGAACACCTGCGGGAGACCATACAGCGAGAAACGGGGACAGGGGCAGAAAAAGCTCTTGCCAACTGGAAAACAGAGGTTCTGGAGGCGGTTGCATCTCTGGAAGAGCCTTCTTTAAAAAAAGTATTTAACGCCACAGGCGTGATCCTGCACACCAATATGGGGCGTGCGCCTCTGGGAAAGGTACAGCGGGACGCCGCTCTTTTGGCGATGAGCGGGTACTCCAATCTGGAGTATGATCTGGAGCGCGGAAGCCGGGGGAAACGCTGGGAGCACTACGCGCGTCTCATCGCGCAGGTGACCGGCACCGAGGGAGCCATTGCCGTAAACAATAATGCAGCTTCGGTGACCTTGATTCTGAAAACCCTTGCAGAGGGCAGGGAAGTCATCGTTTCCAGAGGTGAGCTCATTGAAATCGGCGGGCGCTTCCGCATTCCCGATGTCATGGAGCAGAGCGGCGCCGTTCTGCGGGAAACGGGCTGCACCAACCGTACCAGGATTTCGGATTATGAGCGGGCGATCAATGAAAATACGGCGGCGCTTTTAAAGGTGCACACCAGTAATTACCGGATCCAGGGCTTCACAGAGGAGGCTTCGGTGGAAGAGCTGGTAAGACTGGGTAAGAAATACGGCCTGCCGGTGATCGTGGATCTGGGAAGCGGGGTTCTGGTGGATCTGGAACGTTTCGGCCTGTCCCACGAGCCGACAGTGCAGGAAACGCTCAAAAAAGGTGCGGATTTGGTATGTTTTTCCGGCGACAAGCTTCTGGGCGGACCACAGGCCGGCATTATAGCAGGGAAACAAAGCTATATCAAGGCTATGGAAAATCATCCGCTGATGCGGGCGTTTCGCCTGGATAAATGCACCATTGCGGCGTTGACCGCTACTTTTCGGGAATATCTGGACGAGGAGAGGGCGATAAAGAACATACCGGTGCTGGAGATGCTGTCCTGCCCGGCAGAAGAGCTGCAGAGACGGGCGGTCAAGATGGCAGAGGCTCTGAGAGAAACCGCCTATCCGGGGGAATTTCGTGCAGAGGAAAGTGGGTCTGCTGCCGGCGGCGGCGCTTTGCCCGCCGAAGAATTTCCAAGCTTTGCCTTAACCGTAAAGCCGCAGGGGGAATCCTGCGAAAAACTGGCTTTGCGGCTTCGCAAGCTGCCGATTCCGGTGATCGCGCGTATTCAAAATGAAAAAATCTGGCTGGATATGCGTACGGTTCTCAGGGAAGAGATACTGGATCTGAAAAAAGAATTGTGTGATTTTTTTGGCGGGTGCCTGTGAGAATCGAACTCACCCAGGACGCGATTAACGCCCAACACAGGTTTTGAAGACCAGGGGGCACACCAGTTACCCAACGACACCCGTACAATGCTTTATTATAGCAAAGGAATTGTCAAAATTCAATAGAAAGCGTGGGCGAATGAAAAAAGAAGAGATTATCCTGCACAAAATTATCGGAGGCGATGAGTACCGCAAGGAGGACGTGGTGGCGGCAGAGCAGATCCTGGAGGTTTTTGTGGACGACTGTCCGGGATTTACGGTGAGCTGCACTCCGGAAAATCTGCAGGAGTTTTTTACAGGCCATTTGTTTTTGCGGGGACTGATCAAAGACGCTGCGCAGCTGAAGGATTTGCAGGTGGATCTGCTGAAGGGGAAGGTTTTTGCTGTGAGAAACAGGGCAGTGCAGGAAAAAGGCTGCGCAGCAGAAAAGGAACGGAATGCGGCGCCCAGGGGTGTTCTCAGAAAAGGCAGCCTCCGGAAAATGCTGTGCCTTGCAGAGCAGGTGTTTGAGCATCCGGGACCGCTTTTTCTGGAAACCGGCTGTGCCCATTGCTGTGTCCTGGCTTATGGGGATAAAATTCTTTGCTGCTTTGAGGATATCGGGCGGCACAATGCGCTGGATAAGGCCGTAGGTTTTGCGCTGCTGCAGGGGATCCCTCTGGAAGAAACGGCGGTCTATACCAGCGGGCGTATTTCAGCAGACTATGTAAAAAAGCTGGCGCATGCAGGGATTCCCACCGTGATTTCCAGAGCCGCAGTCACCGGGGAGGCGGTGCGCCTTGCGCGGGAGAACCAGATCCAGATGCTGGGCTTTGTGCGAAAGGGAAATGCCAATGTATACAGTCTGTTTCCGGAAAAGGAAAGCACTTTCTTCTTGTGATAAACTTAACAAAGTGGTACAATAGGGATACAGTGAGAATGTAAAGCTGTAAAAAAACTACATGGGGGTGTAGCAATGAATTATGAGGATGTACAGAAGCTGTCGAATGCAGCCAGAGGAAAAATCAATCTTCTGAACAGTAACTTTGGAAAGTATTTTCTGCGTGCGGTCATGGCCGGTTTTTTTATTGATGTTGCCATGATATTCAACAATGTTGTGGGAAATATTTTCTCCGGCGCGGAGCCTCACTGGGGCAAATTTCTGGGAGCGGTGGTATTTTCCATTGCAGTTCTTCTCATAAGCCTTGTGGGAGGGGAGCTTTTTACAGGCAACAACCTTGTCATGGCCTTTGGGGCTTACGACAAAAAAGTAACCTGGGGCGAGGTCGGCAAGGTGTGGGGCATCAGCTATCTGGGAAATTTTGTGGGCTGCCTGATTCTGGCCCTGATCTTTGTGGGCGCAGGAGCGGCAGGAACCAAGGAGTATTTTGCCGGTTATATTAACAACAAACTGACCATACCTATGGGAGAAATGTTCTTTCGGGCAGTTCTCTGCAATTTCTTTGTTTGTCTTGCGGTTCTCTGCGGAATCAAGCTGAAAGAAGAAACCGCAAAGATCCTGATGATTATGATCTGTATCTCCGGATTTGTCATCAGCGGCTTTGAACATTGTGTGGCAAACATGGGGATTTTTGTGACGGCATTTGCCATGGACACAAGCCTTTCCATTGGGGCAATGCTTCGCAATCTGGCTGTGGTAACACTGGGCAATATGGTGGGAGCAGCGGTGCTTCTGGCATGGCCCTTGAGAAAGATGAGTGCAGATAAGTAATGTCAAAAGCTTTATACATAGCAGAAAAACCGAGTGTGGCGCAGGAATTTGCAAAAGCGCTGAAAATCAACGGACAACGAAGGGATGGCTACTTGGAATCCGAAGACGCGGTGGTAACCTGGTGCGTAGGGCATCTGGTTACCATGAGCTATCCCGAAAAATATGATATCAAGTACAAAAGGTGGAGTTTTGATACCCTGCCTTTTTTGCCGCGCGAATTTAAGTATGAGGTCATCCCTGCGGTGAGCAAGCAGTTTCAGATCGTAAAGGGACTCCTCAACCGGGCGGATGTGGATACGATTTATGTGTGTACGGACTCCGGGCGGGAGGGAGAATATATTTACCGTCTTGTGGCGCAAATGGCCGAGGTGAAGGGCAAGCAGCAAAAAAGAGTGTGGATCGATTCTCAGACAGAGGAGGAGATCCTCCGGGGAATCCGTGAGGCAAAGGATCTGAGTGCTTATGATAATCTGGCGGCGTCTGCCTATCTGCGGGCGAAGGAAGATTACCTTATGGGGATCAATTTTTCCAGGGTGCTGAGCCTCCGCTACGGGAACAGCGTGTCCAACTATTTGAGCACCAAATATCAGGCCATATCCGTGGGGCGTGTCATGACCTGTGTGCTGGGCATGGTGGTGCGCAGAGAGCGGGAGATCCGCGCTTTTGTGAAAACCCCTTTTTACCGTGTCATCAGCAGCATTTCCCTGGAGGGAGAAAATTTTGACGGCGAGTGGCGCGCCGTGGAGGGCAGCCGCTATAATCAGTCGCCTTATTTATATAAAGAAAACGGATTTAAGAAAAAGGAGAACGCGCAGGAGCTGGTGGACAGATTGTCTGCGCAGCAGCCGCTTTCCTGCAGGGTGGAGAGCATTGATGGCCGAGGTGAAGGGCAAGCAGCAAAAAAGAGTGTGGATCGATTCTCAGACAG
>QFCE01002661.1_pt1 | contig 15036 bp, 14 predicted proteins | sample 5346091 | NCBI WGS metagenome assembly QFCE01 (sample SAMN09062252, study PRJNA434731) | Human gut metagenome, whole genome shotgun sequencing project. | isolation source: stool timepoint A chromium assembly | host: Homo sapiens | collected 2015 | reverse complement strand
GCGGTTAGAACTCTCGGCTCATAACCGGCTGACCCAACCGCATCCACTTTCAAATATGATGAAGTGCCGCGATTTTTGCTGAACTTCATCGCCAAGATTTTCGTTTTGGCGATAAGTTGGCGATTTAGCCATCAACAGCACTTCTTCATCATAATAAGGGCCGTTAGCTTAACGGTTAAAGCCACCGGCTCATAACCGGTTCAGTGGGGGTTCGAATCCCTCACGGCCCATAAAAAGAACGCAGCTATGTTATTTTTTAAGATAACACGGCTGCGATTCTTTATTTTTCGTACAATTCACGGCTCAACTGATTGCGTATCGACTCCCGGCGTTTTTTGTATTGCTGGGTGTAGATCATTAAAGTCGTGCTCGGCTGGGCGTGACCTGCTTCAGCGGCAACCGTTGCAACACCGATGTCAGGATTCGACATGAGCAGGCTGACAAAGGTATGTCGGAACATGTGCGGGTGAATGTCGCTGATTCCCGCTTTCTGCGCCACACGCTTTACCAGCTTGTTATAGCCGTCCGGGTTGCGCGGCCAGCCGAAGTCATCAATGATGACAAATTCCTGCCCGACCAGTTTCATCAGTGATTCACGCTTATCCTCTTTGTTCGTCACCATATCCCGCTGCCAACTGGCTCCCATCAGCTTCTTTTTCGTATCCCACCATTCTTTGTACCGCTGCATAAAGGTCATATATTCGGGGGCCACATCTATATAGCGGTCATTGCTTTCCTTGGTGGTTGTGTGCTGATACCCAAAGTCTTTGAAAACCAAAAGGCTCTTGTTGACGTGAACGGTGCAGTCTCTGAAATTGAAGTCGCTCCATGTCAGCCCTGCCAGCTCTGCGCGCCGCACACCCGTATTCAGAAGCGATAGCACAATGGCCTGCTCTTGAATCGGGTATTTGCTGATTTCTGCCATCAGTTTTTTGACCTCGTCCTCATGGATGCAGTCTACAAACCGAGGGCGGGTTCCTTTTTCCGGCTTCTTGAACTCAGCCTGTACAGAATGATACCGCTCGTTTGCAAAGTGCAGCACTTGGTTGGCGAACAGCACATATTCCCGAATTGTCTTTGGAGCCAGAGGCTTTTCTTTGCGTTCAATGCAGAACGCATCACGAACGGAAACGCCGAGAATTTTTGAAACTTCCTCCGCTGTTTTCATCGTAACCGCCGCTCCGCCGAAGCACTTCATAGCTGTGTATGCAGAAAGCTCATAGCCTTCTACCATGGCGGCATAAGATGTACTTTTCATAGCCGCATATTCCGGCAGAATAACGGCATACTCGCTGCGGACACAGCCGTTTTCTTTGACTGCCTCAATAACTTTTTCGCAATCTTCTTTAGTGATTTCAGAGATGGACTTTTCTACAAACCACGGGGCCACATCAACCATTTTTTTCAGATACCCGATTTTGTTGCGCGATGTGTTTGCCTTGTTCTTATCAAAATCATAGTTACCGCGCAGCAGTGCCGATGGCTCCAGTTTTGCTTTGGTGGAAGCAATATACTCGTCTGCTACTTCACGGAACGGCTTGCTTGCACCGCTGAGGCTGCGCTCGGCTTCTTCCTGTGCTTTTGCTTCAAATTCAAATGCTGCTGCCGTGGCTGCCGCTACGCGCTGCTTTGCGGTTTTCAGCGTCTTGGGGTCAAACTCAAAGCGGGAAAATTTGCGTATGGTACGGCCATTGAGAGTGATGTTTGCGGTGATTTTGTAGTAAGCGGGTTTGTTCTTGGGTGTGCGCAGTTCGATAGATGCCATTTTCAATTCCTCCTTGGCTTGTTCTTACAAGCCAAACTATACAGCAACCTTTATAAAAGCTGTAGGCTGTCGCCGGAACGCACGACACTCTTGACATTGCGGCGCTTTTGTGCTTTTATCCTGCGGTAATTCTCCCCGCATTGTTGTAATAATCAACCAGTTTTCCCAAGTTGATGTACCACTTGATGCCGGACTGAAATGCCACGCCGGGAACCTCTTTGCAAAGCCGCCGCAGGTAATACGGCGGCAGCCCCAACATTCGGCTGGCTTGCTTAATGCTGACGATTTGCGGCAACACAATGTGCTCCACTTCTGCGGCTACAATTTCCGTAGCCATAACAGAATTCATTTCCATAGATTTTCCTCCTTCATGTGTATCATATTTGATTCCACAAGCATAGCGGCCACTTGTGGAAAACAAGTGACCGCCATAATCTGAAATCAAATTGTACGTCCTATTCGACACTACTTCCCGGACATACGAGGGCGAACCACCGACCCGGCTGCTGGAAACAGCTCCCACTTCCTGTACCACATTGTTGGCAGTACCGCCGACGCCTTGAGAGCATCGCCACGGTGTGTATCATGATTGCTGACCCTTCGCTTGAGGTATGTGTTCCACGCCACCTCTCCCGCCTCTGGAGGCGCTCCGCTGCGGTTAGGCAGCCTCATCGCGTCAGAACGGGACGCACCTGCCGAAGCGCTCCTTGGGTTGCGGCAGGGCCAGTTTTATGTAGCCGGTGATTCGGATATTCTGCTTTCAAGGTTCTCAAGGGGAGAGGGTCTTTTTTGTCCCTCTATATATATCATCGCAATTAAAAGCCAAATCGTGCAAAAAATCAAAAAAATTTTATATTTTTTCTATAAGTCCCCCAAAAAAGTCCCCAAAAGCTATCAAATTTTGCCATAATAAAGTTAAATATAGAATCACCCTAAAAGAGAAAGTGGCCGCCGCACTGAATTGGGACAGCCACTTTTTTAGTTAAATTTTGAATGCGGATACAGCCCGCACAAATTCAAGAATCAAGGACTGATATAAATCTTCATCGAAGTGTCCTTGTATAATGCTGCACTTTTTCAGCAGAGGATCGTAGCGATTAAGTAATTTCTCCATTGCCTTTTCATTACCCTGCTGGGCCAGCAAAAGGGTGTTTTTGAACATTCCCATTTTATTTTTCCTCCATTGCTTTGCGAATTTTGTCACAGGCGCTGTCACGGCGGCGCCTGACCGTACTGGCATCAACTTTCAACTTAGCAGCCGTAGCCGTAACGGAAAGACGGTCAATGTACAAGGCTATCATAACCTCGCACTCTTTCAGTTCCAGTTTGGGCAAATATTTTCGAATAGCTTCCCACATCAGCTTGGATTCTATACTTTCCTCCAATGAATTACCTAAGCGCATGGATTGAGATTCAACATCCGAATCACAATCTTCAATCGAACACTCATGTTCCTTAATCTTCATCAATGCGCGGATATAATTTGCTCGCTGATTGTATACCACCCTTGTCAAATAACTTGTAAGGCGCGCAGCTAATTCTGCATCCTCTCCGTAAATCCAATACTTATCAGCAATATTTTTCTTTGCCATCGTAAACCTCCAAAATTTTGAGTTTCATTGAATAGACCTCAAAACTCGGAGGGGCGCGGGCGGAAAACGGCGGTCCTCTGTCGCCAAAGCAAAAAAAGAACAAAAAAATACGCCAGATGGTTATAAAAACCATCTGGCATACGAATAATACACGAAAAACTACGCGGCGAAGGGACTTTTGAAAGGACATAGTAGCGCTTGACGGGGTTCCTGCCTTAATACGGCATAGCTCCGCTTACCGGAGCGTCAAGCACATCTACCATGCAATACGCCTTTCAACTAAATATGTCCCACAAAAAGAAAAAGCCCGGCAAGCCAAAACTTGTCGGGCAGAAAGCGGATTTACTTTTCTAACATCCAGCCAAGGAATGTCTGCAATTTCTGTATGTCACCGTCATCGAGGTCTTGCAGTCGGTTAAAGATATTGATACGGTCGGTTTCATCCCCGGCACCGGTAAAGAATTCCTGCGGAGTTACGCCAAGGTATTCACAGATGCGCAGGAATTCATGCATCGAGGGCAATGCCTTGCCGATTGAAATACTGCGCATATAGCTGCCGCTTTTGCCAAGGTCAAGGCTCATTTTATGTTCAGAAACGTGGAGGCGATGGCGCAGCTGCGTGATGCGCTTACGGACAAAATTCTCATATTCGGCTACCTGTAGCAAGCAGATACACCCTTTCCGATTTATACTATAATATGTAAATATTGTAATATAAATCGCGGTGGAGCGTTCAGCATTGATGTATCAGTTTTCGTGGGATTGCCAATATGTTGACGATTGAATACTTAATTTTGAAAAAAGTTTTTTCAGGCGCGGTGTTTCAAATGATAAGCAGCAGGTCGGGAAAGCGTAAAATATGGTCGATATGCGCAATCGCCCCGGCTAATGTATCAAAGCGCCCCTCGCACGGATCGGGCACTTCGGTTAAGGCGGTGGGGTCTACCGTATGATCGCTTTCCTCCAGCCACGCATCAAACGCCTTGCGCATCGCTGCGGCATTGGCGCACTTTTCCTCGTTGGTGACACGCTCATCAAGGTAGATAATGGCATCATATTTGTGGGCTGCGGTGTTATGGGTGATTTCAGCGAAGGTGAACCTGTTTATATAGGTATGGAACAAGAGTTCTACGCCCCAACTTGTGCAGCTCGGTTTCTGCGCGCTGGCGCTCGGAAATTTGCGTTTTTGCGTCTATTGCGGTACGCAACTGGCAAAATAGCTCGTCCCCATCTGCAGGATAGAACGCAGTACCCTTGGTGTCCTCGATTTCCTCAAAGCAGTATGCCTGCTGCGAGGGCGACAGCATCCCCTGTTCAGCCAGCTGTATGGCATCGAGAAGATCCTGCCGATAGGATTGCGATAACGACATTGCGAATTCCTTTTTCATAAAAGATCACTCCTTGTTTATAATTGGTGAATCTAGTATGAATTATAGTTCTCATTCGTGTCGAAATTGCTCGAAAGCAAGGATACGAAGGGGAAAATTCATACAACAATCATCAAGAAGAAAAGGAGCAGTTTCCAACAAACATCCGGTGTCCCGATACGCTAGGCGTGGATGTGTTGGTCTACAGATTTGGACATAAATATGTTTTTGATAGCAACTTTGCCAAACGGAAAAGAAGTTTTAGGATATGCTGAAAAGGGCAACCACACCTTCCGTCAAAAGGTCTGCAAGATTTGCGGCAAGCCCTTCTGGCCGTCCAACGGTCAGGAGGTGCTGTGCTCCGAGGAATGTAAGGCAACCAACCGCAGGCAGAAACAGCTTGCTTATTATCATCGTAAGTATACGCCGTGGCAGTTGAAGTTCTATGTGAAGAGCCCACTGCCGTGGCCGCAGTGCGAGGAGTTGTTTAAGCAGTATAAGGAATACTGCTCTGAGCATCGGTTTATGAGGTTCGATACTTGGTATGCTACTGTGGATGGTAATCCGGTTCGTGATGGCGGCGAAGATTTTGATTACTCGGCATACGATGACCCTTCAGAACAGTACATAAATTATTCGTGGGGCGAACCTCTGGATAAAGTCAATTGTGAAGACGAGACGGTGGAGATTGACTGCTGATATTGTCAATGGATGAAGTGAACAAAGATACTGTGCAAACATTGTGCAATAGGCAAAAACGAAAGGATAGAGCAGACTTTATTTGCAATTTTGCGACAGAAATTATACAATTAAATTAGAAGATATTACCTTCGAACAAGCTTGGAAAGCATCTGGGCTTAGCAGTAATATGGATGATTACTTTGATATTGACGAAGCAGTATTGGTTGAATTACCAGACTGACAACTTCCAGTTTGTCTAACAAATCCGCAACAAACAGCAGCAGTTAGGAGAACCCCATGATTTTACACATAAACAACAGTGAGTATGATTACCACACCTTATGGTTGAGAAATATGAAAAAAGCCGCAAGATTCTCAATTGAAATTCTGTCCCTGCTTCTTCTCATGAGCCACTTTTTGGCTGGTTGCTCGGAAGAATACGGTTATAATTCCGAGGTTGCCGCCACAGAGTCTGCAACGCCAGCGCCAACAATTATTGATGAGGACGCGGCGGAAACTGTTCCGTCTTCCGGCGAAGAACTGCATATGCTTACCGCACAACAGGGAATTGCCATGACTGTGGGCGGTGAAACAGCAAACGGGTGTTATAGTTTAGATCCTTACCCGGACGCATCCGCAGATATTATTTATTATGATTACTTAACGCAGGAATGCATCAGGTTATCTGCTGACGCAAATTTGGGGCATGATCCTGCAAGTACCGCCTACATCCCATCCTTTAAGGGTGGCGCAAGGTGCTTTGTTGTAGGGGACTATCTGTATGTTATAAAAAACGGACAGCCTTATACAGATGCCTCGGTCTCGGGTAATGACCCCACGGCCAGAATCTACAGCATGGCATTGGATGGTTCCGACAGAAAAATTCAGGAATACGGGTCGAATATGGTTTTCAATTGGTTTGGAGGCGTTGCAGGCAATGGAACGGATGCCCTTTTCACAATTGTGTCCATTGTCGACCCGCAAAAAGCAGAGGTGAAGTCCGCTTTAGTAAAATTCGGAAGAAATCTTTCGGGATATGAAATTTTATATGAGTGGAACGATGACGTTGTTGCTAATCTGGTCGGAACTTGTGATGATTCTTTTATTGCTACCATAACGTCAAAATCTGACCCCACAAAAACAGAATGGATAAGTATATCGCAAGAAAGAGTGTTGAAAGACAACTTACTCGGCGATGAAAAAGAATCCAATATCACGAGCTACACGATTTATGATGGCATTATGTATTACACAAAAGAAAAATCTGCCGCCGTTTACCGCTATGATATTCTCCATGATGTTCATCTTGAAAGCCTCGAAACTGATGAGTATGAAGATTTTCTTCCCTCTTGTACAATGATAAGTTGTGAGGTTAGGGATTCACATTTAATTCTTTATTTAGCGAACGAAGCCCTGTACAAAGGTACTTATGCTTCTGTTGATTTAGATACAATGCAGATTGCCCCATTGAATCTTTATGCAAAAGAAAACGGAAAGGATGTCTTTGTGGGAATATTTGCAGAGGGCGAAAAAGATTTCCTTGTTCGTGTTGGAAAATTCACACGAAAAAGAAAAGATTACGGGACGGATGGGGCCCCTTTCACCTATGAGCAAAGTTTCGAGGATTATGTACTCATCAGAAAAGAAGATTATTGGAATAGCCGGCCTAACTATCTAAGATTCAAATATTATGAGTAATCATGTGGATACAAATTTGATTTTGAACGCATGGCGAAAAGCAAGGCGCTGAGCTTTAGCTGATTATGAATCTTACAAGGAGGAACGAATATGAAACTTTCTTGTGCCAAAGGCTTAAAGAAAAGGCAGCTTCTATATGCTGCAGCTTTCGGCGTCTTGCTGTTGATACTCGTACTTGCGCACCATATCCTTTATCAAAACAAGGGGGTTGACCGTGGGGAAATGTCTGCGCCGACAGATATGTTTACATCGGAAGACTCGTCTGAGCCAACGGAAATGTCTGCGCCGACAGATATGTTTACATCGGAAAACTCGTCTGAGCCAACAGAAGCATCGCACGAAATGATACAAGCATGGGACGGCAATGTTTCCCGCCTGCAAAAAATTAACGGTCCATATTCGACAGGAGTTGTTTCTGTATTGGCACTCGTCGATGACGAGGTATATTGCTATAATGTAGAAAATACAGCAACGATCTTTGCCTATAATCTTCAAAGCGGCGAGCGCACCATACTGGGACAAATTGACGGTTTATCGGTGGGGCTGGCACAGCCGGTCCTTTTGGACGGAAAAATATATTTTACTGTAAACAAAAGGACAGAAAACCCCGATATGGGCAACACCCTGATAGCCATTGACTGCCAGGAAAAACGTGCTTCGGAGTGTGTTTCCATAAAAGCCTCTGACCCGTTTATGCATATTGCCTTGTGGGGAGATCAGTTGCTGCTCTTGACGAGGGACGAGCTCGAGGACGGATATGTCAGTGAATTTTTTTCCTATAATCCGAGCACTGGCATGGTTTCCGAGGAACTAACGGAAAAAATATCCAAAGATGGTATGACAGGCAGAATAATTTGGTGCTTTTGTGCGGCAGGGGATTTTTTATACACGCTTGAGCAGAGCGGCTCCGCCGATGCGCCGAGATTTTTTTTGGTAAAACGCGATACCGATTATATACAGTTAGCCGAATATGAGATAGAAAGTAAAGATTTACCTGCGCGTCCGGGAGAAATGTTCTGCGTAGACGAAAACCATTATGGTCTCCGAACTTTCGATGCCGACCTCCGTATTTTGGAGATTAACGCCAACAAAGGTGCGGAAGCAATCCAATTACTGGAGGAAACCGGCACGACAAGCGATTTGCAGGCAACAATTCCAACGCTTTACAGCAAAAAAAGCATATATTACAGAAATGCGGATAGCGCCCCTTTGTACAGTGAACTGCCCCTCCAAGTGCCGGAGGACGAGGAAATCTACCGCATTCGTTCGTGGAAAGATACGTTTTTGATTGAAAGCGTTTCGTCAAACACAACGTTATACAATACGATACACAGCTGGTATTTGCTTGCGCCGTCAACAAGCGATTGAACACAGGCTGCCGCTCATCAATGGGTAGCGGCAGTCTGCTGCGGCGCTCTATTTGTGGCCGCATTCTACACGGCGTTTGCCCGTGCGCAGTTGCCGCCTACCGCTAAACGTGGTAGTGTTGCGTGATTCCGGCGCTTTGCTTGCTTTTTATGATTTTTTACCGCCTCGTTGCTATAGGAATTACCTATGCAGGTCTGCGCGCCAAGGCAAAATAAATGGCAGCAAATTAAAAGACTGGTGATGCTCTGGCATCCATCCAGATACAATTGCGATAGGGGGAGAATCATGCATAATTCATCGTTTTGTCGAATGGCTTTTACCCTTTGTATTTGTCTGCTGTTTTCCGGATGTGCAGCTTCTCTTTCCGATGCAAACGCCAAAGGAAAAGAAACTGTCACAGAAAGTACATCGCAGACGGATTCTGTGGATTTGACGCAGCCATCTGACGGAAGTTCTGATGCCGCGCAGATGAAAATCATTTCATCCGCCAATGGTATTATCGCTTCTAGCATATTGGGAAATGAAAAGGGCTGCTACGAGGTCTTTGATCGACCTGCCAGCGGCGGGAATCTACTATATACTGACTATGCAACAAAAAGCCATATTTATCTTTCTGACCAGATTAACAGTGATCACAACAATGAGTCCGATACCAGTTATCTGGAAAGTACAATTGGCGGTTGTTATCTTGCCCTAAGTGATGATTACCTTTTTATTTTCAAACTGAACACGCCATCCTTTGCGGCAGACGAAACTTCTGAGCGACAAGGGTATATTGCACGGTGTGACCTCGATGGTGCAGACCGACAAATCTTGACGAAATTGGCTGCGAATGAATCGATCGTAAGCGGCTGTGTTGCCTGTGACGGCGAAAATCTTTACTATCTTTCTTGTCTGCTTCAAGACGATGGCACAACTACCCCAAGCACATTGATTCAGTTGAAGATTGCCGATGGTACACGACGGGAAATATGCCAACTCGATTCGGAATCACGACATTTCATCGTCGGAGCGCATCAGGATAAAATTATCCTAAAAAGCATTTTGAATCCGGCCAGGTTGAGCGATGACCTTTCCGCAGAGGATATCGTACGCGCTGTACAAGAACAGGTACATCAACTTACGCTGCTTTCATCTGATGGCCAACAGCAGGAGCTTTGCCGCTGGAAGCAGGATGAGCGAAGCGAGATGTTTATGAACGGGAATATGTACTATTGGGACAAGGAAACAAACGGCCTTTATTGCTGGGAGTTGGAAAGCGATACGCCGGAATGTCTATTCGCCGGCCCGATTCGTTTCGATGATGAAGTATCTTACGACCAACTTTCATTAAGTGCAGATTCTTTCGATGGGCATTTGTTGGCCACTGCCGTGCAGGATTCAGACGGTCAAGCCGTTTCGTGTGCATTTGATCCAATCAGCAAGTCACTCCAAAAGCTGACTCTGACATCGGATGATGAGAAAAGTGTTTTGATTTTAGCAGAAGGATCGGAATATTTTCTTGTTAGGTATGGCCTGATGGAATATGAGGTGCCAGACTACGCTCCGGATGGACGCGAAATTACCACTACAATGCTTTTACCAAACCTTCGCCTGATTGCAAAAAGCGATTATTGGAACAATATTTCAAACTACATACTCCTCGATGATTATGTATATAGCAGGAAATCATAATACGCACTTGATGGTTCGATCATTCTTATCTCAACCTTTTGGAACAAAGAAAGCGTACCTCTGCCATGCAACTTACACTGAACGATCTGCGCAAAACTTACCTGCTGCCCGCCCAGCGCACGCCATCGCGTTCCGCAGCGTACCTGACGAGGTCGTGCGCGTGGCTGTTACCGTCACCTGACCGATGAATTTGAAAAGCAGCCGGCGGTGACTGACCGCGTAGGTACGGTACGATGTGAATTTTGCTTACCGCGGCATGAGATTCGGCTTGGGTCTGCTGACGTAGCTGATTTGAAGCGTATTCACAATTTTTGGGCAAAACTCGTCTTTTGCTGCATGGAACCCTTGAAATACTGCCGAAACGTGGCAGATGTGAAAACTTTGTGGTATGGTGAAGTTGTTTCAAAGAACCGCTATCCACATCTAAGGATCAGGCATCGGCGCGCAGATGCTGAACATATCCGCCCCGAAACAAACCCGATACAAGTTTCTTTCAGAATGGAGGAATACATCATGAAGAAACTCAGCAAACGTTTTCTCACCCTTGCAATCGCCTGTGTTATGGCTATGGCTATGGCTGTACCGGCGTTTGCCGATTTTGACAACGGCACGACTCATACCTATCATATCAAGAACAACACCATTGCTGGTGACTATGTGTATCTGAACCTGTATGGCACTGGCGGTGTGTATGCATCGCGTAATGTTACCGTTTATCCCCGTACAACGTCGGATGATCAGGTACTTTGAGGGAAGTTGTTATGAATAAAAACAAATTTTTATATGTGGCAGCGCTCTTTGGAATGATGGTCTTGGTTTCCTGTTCATCGCATGACAGTGCCAAGAATGTCACTGTAACCTCTGAACAAAGCGGAGCAGAATCGCAAGCTGCATCGGACATTGTCTCCAAACCGCTGACACTTTTGCAAAGTAATGATGGCTGGTCTTACGGTGCCGCAGGCGCAAAGGGCTTTTATTTTGTGAGCGCAGCAGTCCGAAGTGACGATTCCACCTCGCTGATGTATTGCGATTACGACACCATGCAGCAGATTTTACTATGCTCCCAACCGAACTGTGCGCACAATACAGCCGCCTGTAACGGGTATCTTCCCTATTCGGCGGGCGGCATCGTGCCGGAAATTGTCGGTCAAAATCTGGTACTGTTTTATCCGGGCAATGTTCATGCCGAAGAAAACGCAACCCTGCCGCGCATCGAAACGATGGGGTTAGACGGTTCCGACCGAACCGAAACGATCACCTTTGCAGCCAACCAAGAGTTTCTGCGCCCAATGGTCACAGACGGGGATTTTATTTATGCCTGTATGTGGGAAACCTCCGACAACTCAATGGAAAGCTTTCTGGTACGCATCGACCCAACTGCCGGAACCTGCGAAAAGATGTTTTCCATGGACAGCACATGGATCAAAGGCGTTGTAGGTGATAAACTGCTTTTGAAAAGCACGTCCGGCGACAACTCGGAATGGTTCACCTATGACCCGGTCACTGGGGAGCAAGCCGTTCTCTATACAGAATCTTCCAGCGTGTTGCAACCTGCCGCCGTTTACGGTCAAACGCTGGTTTATCAAAAGGGCGATCATTTTCATCTCCTTGACCTTTCCACTGGGCAAGACACCGAATTGGCGGGGTACACGGTGCCCGATCAGGCAGTCAGCTATGTGAACCTTTACTATGCCGACGATGGCAAACTACTATTTGAGCAATGCTCAAATGCTGGTGCAGACTCACAATATGCGGACGGATTTTATGTATTGGAAAGCGACAAGGAACCTTCCCCATGGACATTGACCTACTCGCTCTATGATAAAGATACCGCTTGCGCTGTCGTTGCAGCGAAAGATGCCGACACCTATCTCGTGGAAGCCGGAGTGCAAGATACTGCCGCTGTGCAGGCAGACGATGGTGCGTCTAAATACGTCTCGACCGGCGAGAGGCGCTATGCGCTGATTTCCAAAGCGGACTATTGGTCAGGAAATGCCAACTACCGCGATTTTGAAAAAATCGGCTGATACGCAAGCATACAAGATTTTCGCGGACAAGAACGGACGTCACTATGGACCAGATGCATGAAATCGATCTCGAACTGAACGATCTGCGCAAAACCTACCTGCTGCCCGCCCCGCTGCTGCACCGCCGCGGGCAGGGCAAACCGAAAATCAAACAGGCTCTGGCTGGGGTGTCGCTCACCCTCGGCCCGGGTCTGTATGGCCTTTTGGGACCGAACGGCGCGGGCAAAAGCACGCTGATCGGCATCATCACCGGCGGGCTGGCCGCCGATTCGGGCGAGGTGCTGTGGTGCGGCCGCCCGGCGCGGGGCATCGCGTTCCGCCGCGTGCTCGGCTATATGCCGCAGCAGCAGGGGCTATACGAAAGCTACACAGGCCGCCGCTTCCTCGCTTACATGGCAGCGCTGAAGGAAATCCCGCGCGCCGCCGTGCCCGGCGAGGTGGCGCGCGTGGCCGCGGCCGTCAACCTGACTGACGAGCTCGACAAGCGGCTTTCGGCGTACAGCGGCGGCATGAAGCAGCGCCTTTTGTTGGCCGCTGCCCTGCTGGGCGACCCCAAGCTGCTGATTTTGGACGAGCCGACCGCCGGCCTTGACCCCAAGGAGCGCGTGCGCCTGCGCGAGCTGCTGGCCGGCATGGCACAGGACCGCATCATTCTGGTGGCAACGCACGTTGTCTCGGACGTGGAAAGCGTGGCAACAAAAGTGATTTTGCTGCGTGCCGGGAAAATTGTGGATGCCGCCCCCGTGCCGGAGCTGATTGAAACCTACGCCCCGGGCGGTGGACTGGAGGACGTGTATCTGAACGTGTTCGGCGAGGGGGACGGCAAATGAGTCTGTTTTGGGCCGAGCTGCGCAAGGTGTGGGGCAACCGGCTGTTCCCGATTTTGCTGGCCGTGCTGGCCGCCGCCAATCTGCTGCTGCTCTGGATGGGCACCCGCCCGACCGCGGGGCAGCCGTCCGCCGCGGTCTACCGCGCCGTCGGCGCGCAGCTCGACGGCCTGACAATGGAAGAAAAGGGTGCGTACCTGCACGGGAAATATACCGAGATTGAGAGCCTTGTCAAGATCGGCGGCTTCTACCGCGATATGGCCTACGCCGGCAGCAGCTACCTGCAAGCCTACCGCGACGAGAACGCTGCGATGTTCGACGCCTACGAGCAGGAATACAAGGACAAAAGCTATACACTGTTCACCGACGACCTGAACACCGAATATCGCCTGTTCAATCAGCTGCAAAACGAGTACGACACCGTGGCCGCCTACACCGATTTTCTGGACGGCGTGCAGACCAAGGCGACGCAGCTGGCGGGCATCTCGATTTTTCAAAACGACAAAACCGGCTACGACTTAAAGAACATCGAAGCCACGGCCAAGGTGTATGCGGGGCTGACTGCGACCGAGATCGACTACTACCCGCAAAAGGGCCTGTACACGGCGATCTCCTACGCCTTTACCGACCTGATTTTACTGGCCGCCATGCTGCTGTTGGCGCTGCTGCTTGTGCGGCAGGAGCGCGACAGCGGTCTGCTGGCTCTTGTGCGCAGCCTGCCGGGCGGGCGACTGCAAACGGCGTTGGCTAAATTAGCAGCGTTCGGCGTCAGCCTGTTGGCCGTGTTGGCGCTTTTGTACGGCGTGAATCTCGCCTACTGCGGTGCGAGCTTTGGTCTGGGCCCGCTGACGCGCACGATCCAGAGCGTGCCGGCCCTGATGCGCTGCACGATGCAGATCACGGTCGGGCGGTATCTGCTGCGATTTTTGTTGGCCAAATGGGTCGGGGCGTTCGTGATGGGCCTTTGGGTCATGTTGGCGGCGCTGACGGCGCGCCGCGCTGCCGCGGGCTGGATCGGCGCGTTGGCGCTGCCGTTGGCGATGTACGGCGTGCGCGCGGCTATTCCGGCCACGAGCCATTTGAACGTAATCAAATACGCAAACCTCGTCAGCCTGCTGCAAACCAACGAGCTGCTCGGCAACTATCGCAACCTGTTCTGGTTCGGTACACCGATCGGGCTGCCGTTCGTCGAGTGGACGGCGGCGGTGTGCTACGGCGTGCTGTTCGCAGCGGCGTTCTGCACGGTGTTCGCCCGCGCGCAGCTGCTGCCCGCCGCCAAGCGCGGCCTTGTGTTGGGGCTGACGCGCAGGACGAAAGCGACCTCTATTATAAAGGAAGAGGGCCGCAAGCTGTTTGTGCTGAACGGCGCAGCAGTGTTTCTTGCGGCCTTTCTGGCGTTCGGCGTGTATCAGGGCGTGACAAGCGAAAGCTATATTGATGCCGACGAAATTTATTATGCCTACTACATGAAGCATATCTCCGGCCCGTGGACGGCGGAGAGCCGCGACTGGTTGACTGCACAGGGCGAGGAGTTTGCCCCGATGCTGGCCGTACAGCGGCGCGTGGCGCGCGGAGAGCTGAGCAACGAGGCGATGCTGGCCTACGGCGCGTTGCAGCAGAAATACAATATTTACCAGCAGGTCGTGCAAAACAATATCAACTACTACTTAAAGGAGCACCCCGGCGCGTGGCTGGTGTACGAGAGCGGCTACAAAAAGCTGTTCGGATTGTCCGGCACCGCCAATGTGCAGGATACGCTGTGGGCGGGGCTGCTGTGTGCACTGTGCTTCAGCGGTCTGTTTGCCATGGAGCGCAAGGGCGGCATGGAGACCGTGCTGCGCGCGACGCCCTTAGGCCGCCGCGCCACCGTGCGCGCCAAACTGCGGCAAAGCAATTTGGCGGCCATCGTGATTGCGGCAGGCACGGCGCTGCCGCATCTGTGGCAGGGGCTGCGCGATTACGGCTTGCCCGCGCTGTTGGCCCCCGCGATGAGCATTTCCGAGTTGGAAGCCGTTCCGAAATGTATCACGCTGTCGG
>QFCE01000017.1_pt1 | contig 15058 bp, 13 predicted proteins | sample 5346091 | NCBI WGS metagenome assembly QFCE01 (sample SAMN09062252, study PRJNA434731) | Human gut metagenome, whole genome shotgun sequencing project. | isolation source: stool timepoint A chromium assembly | host: Homo sapiens | collected 2015 | reverse complement strand
CCATCCCCGCAGGCGCGCTTCTGCCTCAGGGAATGGCCAAACGCGTGGTGACCCCTCATTTTTATCCTCCCATACCTGCCGGGGCAGGATTTTTCTCACAAGTGCGTATATTTTACCATATCCGGCTTTCCGGCGCAATTCTTGCGCATTGCAGAATCCCGCAAACATGTGCTATACTGTTTCTCAAAATTAAACTACCAAAAAGAAGGATCTGTTTTATGCTTGCTGTTTATCTTTCCCCGGTCTACCTGATCTTCCATATGTATATCTGCCATCGTCTCATCAAATGGCTGCGGGCCTGCCATCCCTTTTTTCACCGGAAATGGCTGCGGGTTCTCATTGTTGCGGTCTGTTTTTCCCTGGGGCTTACCATCCCCGCAGGCGCGCTTCTGCCTCAGGGAATGGCCAAACGCGTGGTGACCCTGATCGGAAACTACTGGCTTGGCTTCAATCTCTATACCGCCCTGGTGGTGCTTCTTGCAGATGCCCTGCGCCTGATCCTGCTCCACAACAAGCATGTGGATCAGAAAAAGCTTCACGCCTGGATAACCAAACTTTTTTTCGGTCTCATCGGAACCCTCCTCATTCTGGGCACAGGGATTTACGGAATGATCAATGCAAAGATCATCCGGGTAACCCCCTATGAAATCGAGGTGCACAAAAAAGCCGGGGATTTGGATGAGCTGAACGTGGTCCTGGCCGCAGACCTCCATATGGGCTACAACATTGGCGTCTCCCACATCCGCCAGATGGTCCAAAAGATCAATGCCCAGGAGCCTGACCTCGTGGTGCTGGCCGGAGATATTTTTGACAACAATTACGATGCCCTGGAGGATCCCCAGGAACTCATCCACATCCTGTCCGAAATCCAAAGCCGCTATGGCACCTATGCCTGCTACGGCAATCATGACATTGATGAGACCATTGTTGCAGGCTTCACCTTCAAAGGCGGCGAAAAACAAAAAAAAGCCAGCGACCCGCGCATGGATGAATTTCTCCAAAGTGCAGGCATCCGGCTTCTTCGTGATGAAGCTGTGCTTATTGACAACTGTTTTTACCTCTATGGACGCCCGGATGCCCAGCGTGTGGGCCGCGGCATCACCCAGCGAAAAACACCCGCTGAGATCACAAAAGACCTTGACAAAGAAAAGCCCATCCTCGTCATCGACCACCAGCCGCGGGAACTGGCCGAGCTGGCCGAAGCTGGAGTGGATGTGGATCTGTGCGGTCACACCCACGACGGACAGATGTTCCCTCTGAATCTTACCTGCCGTCTGATATGGGAAAATTCCTGCGGGTATCTGAAAAAGGGCGACATGCACAATATCGTCACCTCCGGGGTGGGACTGTTTGGACCGAACATGCGGGTTGCCACAGTTCCGGAAATCTGTCCCATAACCATACGGTTCACCGGCTGAAGCTGCGCGGACGCGGCCTGTGCCGCTCCGGCAGCTCCCGGCTTAGAAACCACGGATCTCTTCGTCTTCTGCGCCGGTTTTGTCTATGGCGCGGATGATCAGAAAATAGCTGTAGGTATCATTGACTTTTACTTCTACCCGGTCTCCCACCTGATGTCCCCGCAGCGCCTTGCCTATGGGAGACTCGATGCTCACACGGTTTTCCAGGGAATTTCCCCGAATGGAGGTCACCAGCTTATATTTCTCGATCTCGCCGTCCTCCTCAAACTCCACCTCCACAATATCGTCCATGCCAACCTCATCCTCCCTGGAGTGATCCGAGATGACAGAGGCCGTTTTCAGCATGCGCTCCAGATAGCGGATTCGGCTCTCATTCTGATTCTTGTGCTTTTTTGCCGCGTAATACTCAAAATTCTCGCTCAGATCTCCCTGGGCTCTCGCTTCTTTTACCGCCTCAATGGCTTCCTTTCGCACCACCAGCTTGCGGTGCTCAATTTCCTGCTCGATTTTCTCCACATCTTTTTTGGTAAGCTGCTCTCTCATATGGCGATTGCTCCTTTGCTGATTTTTCCGTCAGATCTCACTGTCCATAACCATAGCAAAGAGCAGCTCTTTTGTCAAATTCTCCTATTCCCGCATCTGCTCCACCAGGCTTTCCTTCTTCTGGCGGGCGGCAATGACGAAGGGCACCAGAAAACCGATCAGCAGGAGGATGGGAACCGCTATGGCCATAGGCAGGACGGTAAAACGATATTGAAGCAGCCAAAGACCGTTGCTGATCCCCTTGATCACCACCAGGGAAAACAGACTTCCCACAATAACGGAGAACACCACCGTCCACAGGGCATAGAACATCCCTTCCAGTATCAGCATTCTGCGAAGCTGCTTCCCGGTCATGCCCACGGCCTCCATCATGGCGAATTCCCTCTGTCTCGTCACCACGCTGGTGAGCATGGTGTTGACAAAATTCAGGATTCCGATCAGGCCGATGACAAAGGAAAGGGCAGTTCCCACAATGGTGATGGTGCCAACCAGCTGGTCATACATGCCCTGGAAGGTCTGGCGGGATTCAAAGGACATGGCCGGCTCCCTGTTGGAGGTATACTCCTCAAGAAAGCTTTCCATGCTATGCTCCTGTCCCTCTTTCGTATCCATGAGAAAGCTCATAAGGTACGCTTCGGAATAATGCTTCAGAAACTCCTCTGCAGACACATAGTAGGAAAAGATATTGGACATGCGGTTCTGGAGGCTGTAGCTGTGCTGCTTGGCAACGGAAATGATCTCGTATTCCTTCTGTTCCCCGTCTCCCAGATCCAGAAGCACCTTATCTCCGGTGGATTCCTGGGAGACACCAGAGTATGTGGACAGAGACAAAGAGGGGTACCATACCAGATAATCTCCGGTCTGAAGCTTTTCCCAGACTTTTTTCTTGTCGGTCTCCCCCTCCACGATTTCCATTTTGGAGAGCACAAATTCCTCCATTCCGTAGTAGTTCGTCTGGTAAGCGCCTTCTTCATAGCCGTAGAACCGCTGAAAAGTTCCTCCATACCATTTGCCCGGGTACCCCTCTTTGTCTCTGTCCACATACTCTGGTGTCTCCCAGGAATCCACCGGCATACCCGCCTCCATTGTCATATAAAGCCTGCCGCCCGCCTGGAAGCTTTCCTGCTCCATGCAGGCGTTCACAAAACTCTCTGTCAACCCCGCTTCCTGCGCGGTTTCTTCATTTACCGGACGATACTGATAATTCCAAAACGCCGCGTTTGCAATAATGTCCTCGCACACGATCATGTGGGAAAGCACGCCCGCCCGGTCAATGGAATGGGTAATGGTATACACACTGTTCAGAAGGATCACCGTCAGAGACAGCGAGCAGATGACCACCACGGTCCGCCCCTTGCTTCTTCCCAGATTGGAAAAGGCCATGCGCCACACCCGCGCGCCTTTTCGGGATTTCTTCTCCCTTTTTGTTTTTTTCTGCTGCTCTGTATAGCGAAGCGCCTCGATGGGCGACACCCTTCCCGCAATCCTTGCGGGCTTCCAGGCAGACAAAAGCACCGTCAGCACCGTAAACACCGCGGCCCCCGCAAAAATCCAAGGATTTGCGGAAACATGGGTGCTTTCTTCCGTATAGGTCCCCACCTTCATGACCATCGGAAGCATAAGCTTGCCCACAAAATACCCCAGGAGCAGACCTGCCGGCGTCCCAAGCATACAGAGCACCAGGGCCTGCTGTCTTAAAATGCGCCGGATCTGCCGTCCCGTAGCCCCGATGGTTTTGAGAAGGCCGTAGTAGCGCACATCCTTCAAAACAGAAATCTGGAAGATATTGTAAATAATCAGATATCCGGTAAGCAGGATCAGCAGCAGGGCCCCTGCGATTCCCACCAGCGTCATGGGCTCCTGCTCCACGCTGTCTGACAAATACGCCCAGTTGGCGTTGGAGGAAATAAACTGTTCGGATGCCTCATCCGTGGAAAAACCGCTCTCCGTGATGATCTGGTTTAATTTATCCTGAATGTTCCTGGAATTGGAAAAAATCACCTCCATGCCGAAGCTGCCGACTATATCCCACGCCTCTTCTGCTTTTAAAGTCATTTCTTCCTGATAGGTTTCCAGATAGGCCTCAGACACAATCCCAAAGCCCACGTTCATGGTATCGGAGGCTTTCAGCACACCGCTCACCGTAAACGTGCGCTTCACGGCCTTTGTATCCCCGGCGTGAATGAGCAGATCCAGGGTTACCTGCTGCCCGGCCTTTGGCTCCAGGCCCAGAAGCTCCATGGATTTTTCGTCCAGAAGGATTTCCCCGGCCTCCTTTGGCGCTGTCCCGTCTATAATCTCAAAAAACCAGTGCGGATACCATTCCTTTTCCACATAGTGCATTTCCACATGGCGTTTCAAAAACTCCGGATTTTCCACGCTGTAGGCCACCAGGGCGTTCTTTCCATATTCCTGAATCAGCGGATGCTCTTTCAGAATATCGAACTCCTCCTGGGTCAAGTCTTTAAAAGTACCGTGGGCATCTCCTCCCGCGGAGCGCATGTTGGATTCTTCGATGCTCTGCACCATGCCGATCCCCACAGTAAACAATGCCGTAAACAGGATCGCCGTCAGGGCAATTGCCACGGCAGCCACCAGATTCCGCGTGCGGTTGGCCCGAAAGCTTCTGGCAGACAGGCGGCGCACAGCTCCTGCATTTTTTACTTTACGCATAGAACTCACCGCCTTTTTTGACGATTCTTCCGTCCTCAATGCGCACAATGCGGTCCGCCAGCTGCGCGATCTCCTCATTGTGTGTGATCATGACAATGGTCTGGTGAAACTGCTCGCTGGTCACCTTGAGAAGACCAAGCACGTCCTGGCTGGTCGCGGAGTCCAGATTTCCCGTGGGCTCGTCCGCAAGAATGATCGCCGGCTTTGCCGCAAGGGCTCTGGCAATGGCAACTCTCTGCTGCTGCCCGCCGGAAAGCTGGCTGGGCAGGCTGTTCAGCCGCTCCTCAAGCCCCAGAAGCTGAATGACCCGCTGTACAAAAATCTCATCCACATCGTTTCCATCCAGCTGGATCGGCAGCACAATATTCTCATACACATTCAGCACCGGCACCAGATTGTAGCTCTGGAACACAAACCCGATCTTGCGGCGGCGGAAAATACATAAGGGGTCTTTTTTCAGACGGTAGATATCCGTACCATCCACCAGCACCTTGCCGGAGGTGGGATGGTCAAGTCCGCCCAGCATGTGCAAAAGGGTGGATTTGCCGCTGCCGCTTTTGCCAACCACAGCCACAAACTCCCCTTTTTCCACAGCAAAGTCCACGCCGTCCAGGGCTTTTACACAGGTCGCCCCCTCCCCGTAATACTTTTTCAGATCCTTTGTCTCCAATACTTTCATAGATACTCCTCTCTTTCTGCACATAAAAAGGACAGAATTTTTTCTTCTGTCCTTATCATAGCAGAGCGGGCTTTCCAGAATCTTTCCGGAATCTAACAGTTTTGAAAGAATTCAGATTCTTCTCGGCAGAAACACCGTAAACACACTGCCCTTCCCAGGCGTGGAGCAAACCTTGATGTACCCCTCCTGCTTGCGCAGGATTTCCCGGGCAAGATAAAGCCCGATGCCCACGCCTTCTTCCTGCCGAACCTGCTCTGACCGGTAAAACCGCCCGAAAATCTTCGGAATCTCTTCCTCCAGAATTCCTGCGCCCTCGTCTTTTACGGAAACAGCGCCGTACATCTCATAGGCTCTGGCCGCCACACGGACCGTGCCGCCGGATGGGCTATACTTCACCGCATTGTCCAGAATGTTAAACAACGCCTCCGACGTCCATTTGGCGTCATAGAGAACCTCAAAATCCTCCGGGCAGCAAAGCTTCAGCTGAATCCCTTTTTTCTGCGCCGCCAAAAGCGCTTCCTCCTTCACCTGCTCCAGCAGGGGCAAAATCCTCTGGCACACCGGACGCACCGCCACAATATCGCTTTCCAGCCGGGACATTTTTGTCAGGGACTGCAGCAGAAAATCAAGCTTCTCCGCCTGGCTCTGTATCTGTGCCGCCATATCCCGCTGAGCTTCCGGCGCCTGGCTGTTCTGGAGACTTTCCCCCAGAAGCTCCGCATACAGACGGATATTCGCCACCGGCGTTTTCGTCTGATGCGAAATATCCGAGATCATGCTCTTGATATTCTCTTTTTCTTTTTCCAGATTCGCCCTGGAAATCGCAGAACCTTCCAGAAACTGCTTCCACTTGCATTCCAGTCTGGAAAGCTCCGTCTCGTCATAACGACTCTCCCGAAACTCTCCCCGGATGCCCTCGTCCAGCATCTGGTTCAGCCGGTTCCAGTTTTTTCTTCTCCAAATCACAGTTCTCTCCTCCGGCTCTAGGGCTCTTTTTTCCAGATATACCCCTGGCCGTACACCGTCTGGATATGATCGCAGCCTTTCTCTGCCGCGCCAAGTTTCCTGCGCAGCCGGTTTACGGTAACAGAGAGCGCATTTTCGTCCACAAATTCGCCGCCTTCGTCCCAGAGACGCTCAATCAGCCGTTCTCTTGGCAGAAGCTGCCCCTGATTTTCCACAAACAGACGCAGAAGCTTCTGTTCGTTGCGGCTCAGGCTCAGTTCCTCCTCGCCCCGGTAAAACAACAGCTTCTCAAAATCCAGGCGAAGCTCTCCGATCTCGTATATCCGGGACGTCTGTTTTTGGCAGCGCCGCCGAAGGACCGAAAGGCGCGCCCGAAGGACCGCCAGGGAAAAGGGCTTTGTCACATAGTCGTCCGCTCCCAGGGAAAGCCCCATGACCTCATCTATTTCCAGATCATTGGCCGTCAGCATAAGAACCGGCACCGCCGACGTCCGGCGCACCTCCTTCAAAAAATCAAAGCCGCTTCCGTCCGGCAGGTTCACATCCAGAATGATCAGCTCTGCCTGCCCGCCTTCCCACTGTTTTTTTGCTTCCTTTATGGTATGACACCGGATAAAACAGTCTCCAGGCTCCGCAAGCGCCATGGCAATCCCATCACAAAGCGCCCGGTCATCCTCCACAATCATAAGATTCATCGCACTGCTCCTTATCTCTGATACTCATGGATTCATTATAACCCGGGCGCTTTTATTTTTCTACTGTGTTTTATGATTCCTCTTTCCCGAAGGATTTCTTCCGGTGCTTCACGCACTCGGTGAGCAGATACTCGATCTGCCCGTTGATGGAGCGGAAATCATCCTCCGCCCACTGGGCAAGCTCCTGATACAAAGCGGCAGAAACTCGCAGGGGAATCTGCTTCTTTGCTTTGTCCTTGGCGTCCGCCACATCTGCCGCCTCCCTTCTTTCTTACCTTTTAATTTTAATAAATAGATCCGCTGTTCACAATAGGCTGCGCGTCCTTATTTCCGCAGAGGACCACCAGAAGGTTGCTCACCATGGCAGCCTTGCGCTCCTCATCCAGCTCCACGATCTGATTTTCCGAAAGCTGCTGGAGCGCCATTTCCACCATGCTCACCGCGCCCTCCACAATCTTCTGTCTTGCGTCAATGATTGCGGTGGCCTGCTGTCTCTGGAGCATTGCCGCAGCAATCTCCGGTGCATAGGCCAGATGGGTAATGCGCACATCGAGAATCTCAATTCCGGCTTCTTCCACTTTTTTCTGAAGCTCCGCCTGCATGATATCCGCGATCTCCTGGCTGCTGCCCCGAAGGGTTCTCTCATCAGAATCCTCGTTGGTATCATAGGGATAATTGCGGGTGGCATTTCTGGTGATCGCATCGCACTGGATCGAAAGAAATTCCTCGTAGTTTTCCACATTGAACACCGCCTTGGTGGCGTTGACCACCTTCCAGATGACAATGGTTCCCACCTCAACGGGATTTCCCAGCAGATCGTTGACCTTCTGCTTCTTGTTGTCCAGGGTCATGGCCTTAAGGGATACGGTCTTGCGGCTGAGAGAAGCACCGTTTAAATTCACACTGACGCCAGCCCCGTTCTGAGCCGCTGTGGCCTTCGCCGCCTGTACCTTCTCACCGACCTTCTCCACCGTAGGATTCACTGCGGAACAGAAGGGATTCACCCAGAAAAATCCGGGATGATACAGCGTACCGTAGTAATTGCCGAACAGGGTAAACACCATGGCCTCGTTTGGGCGGATCACCTTCAGACCGCAGTACATGATACAGCTTGTGACAAATATCACAACGCCCGCCGTAATGATCAGAAACGCCACGATCCCCGGCGCATTGCTGTCCGCCCAGACAAGCATTCCCGCAATGGTGCCTCCCACACTGCCAAGCAGCAGAAGCGTAGTCACACAGAACATCAGCATCCCCGATGCCGGTTTCAGCACCCTCTCCTGGTTAAATTTTTCCTTTTCCATAAGACATCCTCCTTTGCGAAACATTCTGATATCAATTTGATATCATCATAATATGCCGATTTCAGAGAAATGTCAAGATACAAAATCAGCTGCTGCAGAAGCAGCGCTTTCTTATGGCTTTTCCTTTCCCAGCCGTACACGTTCCACATATTCCGCCACCTCAGGCGAAGCCTGATCCATCAGGTAATTGCGGCTGCTCTGCCGCCTCTGATGCCAGTCCTGCCGAAGTTCCTGACCGGCTCTCTCAATCTCTTCCCGAAGTCCTTTTGCAGAAATCCGACTGGCACCCTGTCCCAGAATGATCATCTGCTCCAGCCCGTCGGAGGTGGCCACGCTCACCGGATGCTCCCGGCCGATTTTGTGCACGGTCTTCTCAATGTACTGGTCTGCGGTCTCCGCTTCCCTTGTGTATACCACGTAAATATTGTGGTATTTGAGCACCTCTTCTTTGTGCCCCTCCACCTTGTAGGCATCAAATACCAGGATCAGGGTACACTTTCGCATTCCCTGGTAATTGCTGAGAATATCCATAATCCTTCCCTGCGCCGCGCCAAGGCTTTCTTTTGCCAGCTCGCGCAGCTCCTCCCAGGCAAAGATGATATTGTAGCCGTCCACCAAAAGATATTCTTCTCCGGATTTTTTCCGCGCAGGATGTCCGGTCCGCTCCGGCGCCTCGTACACTCTCCTGCCCGGCGCGCTCCGTTCCCGTTTCACACTTCCGAAGGTTCGCTCAAAAATAGCCTGGAGCTCTTTTTCGTCCTCGTAGCTGCCGCGGTAAGCAGATGCCGGCGGTCGATACGCCTCCTCTTTTCTTTGTTCTTCTTCCTCTTCCTCAGCCTTCTCAAAGACTGTTCCGGAAAGATGCATATGCTCCTCCACCTCATACCAGGGCACCAGAAAGCCTGCGCCATGCGCGCAGAACACCGAGCCCGTGGGATTGTCCAGATCCCTCTCGGAATCATACCCCAGGGCAGTTACCACTTCCTCCTGCTGCCTGCAGGGCGCATACCCTCTAAGGGAACAAAACAGCCTTCCCGTTCCCCGGGTGTAGGAAATCACCTGCGCCGCATAGTCCCGCATGGCAGAAACCGGCGCAGTGCCTCTCAGGACCGTCATCTCCTCCTCCGGCTCAGGCGCGCTGAATTCTCCCTGCATCTGCTGAATATCCGACATTGCCCGTCCCACGCATTCCGGCGGGATCTCCAGCCGAAATTCATAGTAAGGCTCAAGAAGCACGCTCCTGGCTTTTTTCAGGCCCTGCCGCACCGCCCGGTAGGTTGCCTGGCGAAAATCTCCGCCTTCGGTGTGTTTGGTGTGCGCTTTTCCTGTCAGCAGGGTAATCTGCATATCCGTAATGGGCGAACCTGTGAGCACACCCAGGTGCTCCTTTTCTTCCAGGTGCGTCAAGATCAGACGCTGCCAGTTTTTGTCCAGCACATCCTCACTGCAGGCGGTAAAAAACTGCAGGCCGCTTCCTCTCTCACCAGGCTCCAGGAGAAGATGCACCTCCGCATAGTGCCGCAGCGGTTCAAAATGTCCAACGCCCTCCACAGGCGCTTCTATGGTTTCTTTGTATACAATATTTCCGGTGCCGAATTCCACAGCCACATGAAAGCGCTCCCAGATCATATGCTTCAAAATATCGATCTGCACTTCCCCCATGAGCATGGCATGGATTTCCCCCAGACGCTCGTCCCAGACAATGCGAAGCTGCGGTTCTTCCTCCTCAAGCTCTTTTAAATTTTTCAGCATCCGGTGTACATCGCAGTCTGCCGGAAGCAGGATGCGGTAATTCAGCACCGGCTCCAGCAGCGGAAGCTGAGAATCCGGCTCCTCTCCAAGCCCCTGCCCGGGAAAGGTATCCGCAAGCCCGGTGGCCGCACAGACCATGCCGGCTCTTGCTTCTTTTATCAGCTCAAATTTTCCGCCGGAGTAGCGCCGTATCTGGTCTGCCTTCTGTCCGTCCGGCAAAATCTCCTTCACCCGGAGACTGCCGCCGGTAACCTTCAGATACGTCAGCCGGTTCCCCTGCGCATCCCGCGCGATCTTGTACACCTTTGCCCCGAAATCCGCCCCGTAAACGGGGCTCTCTGCAAATCGTCCAATACCGTCCAGCAGCGCTTCCACGCCCTGAAGCTTCAAAGCAGATCCAAAATAGCAGGGAAATACCTTCCGCTGTGCGATCAGGCGGCGGATTTCTTTTTCTTCCACAGCTCCGGTTTCCAAAAACCGTTCCAGGAGATCTTCCTCACACATGGCAAGGCTTTCCAGCAAAGCTTCCCGGTCCTGCCCTTCTGCCGGCTGCCGTTCCCCGGAAGCCTTCTCCTGCCCCAGCGCACCAAAATCCAGACAGTTCTCGTCCAGGCGTTTCTGCAGTTCCTGCAGAAGCTTCCGCCTGTCGGTTCCCTCCTGATCCATCTTATTGATGAAAAGAAATACCGGAATTTTGTAGCACTTCAGCAGTCTCCACAAGGTCATGGTGTGCCCCTGCACGCCGTCGGCACCGCTTACCACCAGCACCGCGTAGTCCAAAACCTGCAGGGTGCGCTCCATTTCCGCGGAAAAATCCACATGTCCCGGCGTATCCAGCAACGTCAGCTCCAGGCCCCTCCAGCCAAGGATCGCCTGCTTGGAAAAAATCGTGATGCCTCGCTCCCGCTCCAGTTCAAAGGTGTCCAGATAGGCGTCCTTGTGGTCCACACGCCCCTGCCGGCGGATGACGCCGCTCAGATAGAGCATGGCTTCCGAAAGTGTGGTCTTTCCCGCGTCCACATGGGCCAGAAGCCCAAGGGTGATATGTTGTTTTTCCTCATCTGTTTCTTTATAATTGGAGGAATTTCCCATAGAAAATACCCCTTTCTGTCGTTATTGTGCCCCGCTTATCCCCAAGGGCCATTTTTGTATCTCCTATTCTTCATCCTCCGCCCAGGCCAGCGCACACCGCACCGCACGTTTCCAGCCCTTGAGCTTTTCCTTCCGCGCTTCTGCAGACATCCCCGGTACAAATTCCCGGTTCAGCTTCCAGTTGCGCCGGATCTCTTCCTTGTCCTTCCAGAAGCCGGTAGCAAGACCTGCCAGATAAGCTGCTCCCAGAGCAGTTGTCTCGATGCACTCCGGACGGCACACTGCCGCCTCATTGATATCCGCCTGGAACTGCAGCAGCAGATCGTTGGCGCTGGCTCCGCCGTCTACCTTGAGCGCAGTAAGGGAAACCTTCGCGTCCTCCTCCATGGCCTGCACCACATCATGCACCTGATAGGCAATGGACTCCAGGGTCGCCCGGATGAACTGCTCTTTTGTGGTTCCCCGGGTGATTCCCACCGCAGTGCCTCTTGCGTAGGGATTCCAGTAAGGGGCTCCAAGCCCGGCAAAGGCCGGAACCAGATAGACGCCGCCGCTGTCCTGCGCTTTTTCTGCGTACTCCTCTGACTGCGGCGCCGTGCGCACCATACGCATTCCGTCGCGCAGCCACTGAATGGCAGCTCCTGCCACAAACACGCTGCCCTCCAGCGCATAGTCCACCGCTTCATCCACACTGGCGGCAATGGTCGTCACCAGCCCGTTTCGGGAATCAATGGGTACTTTTCCGGTATTCATGAGCAGAAAGCAGCCGGTTCCGTAAGTGTTTTTTACATCTCCCGCGGCAAAGCAGCACTGCCCGAACAACGCCGCCTGCTGGTCTCCCGCTGCCCCGGCAATGGGGACTTCCCCCGGCAGAACGCCTTCCTCCGTATACCCGTACACAAAGCTTGAGGGCTTCACCTCCGGAAGCATTGATCCTGGAATCCGGAATTTTGCCAGAATCTCTTCGTCCCAGCACAGTCTGTGGATGTCAAACAGCATGGTGCGGGAGGCGTTGGTGTAATCCGTCACATGGACACGCCCTCCGGTGAGCTTCCAGATCAGCCAGGTATCTACGGTCCCGAAACGAAGATCGCCGTTTTCTGCCGCTTCCCTTGCTCCCGGCACATTCTCCAGGATCCAGGCAATCTTGCTCGCGCTGAAATAAGCGTCCGCCACGAGGCCGGTCTTCTCCCGCAGCACTTTGTCAAATCCTTCCGCTTTCAGGCGGTCTATCATCTCCGCGGTCCGGCGGCATTGCCAGACAATGGCGTTGTAAACCGGTTCCCCTGTGTTTTTGTTCCACACGATCGTGGTCTCTCTCTGATTGGTGATGCCGATAGAGCTGATCTCCCAGGTTCCGATGCCGGTGGACGCCAGCACCTCCATCATCACCGAATATTGAGACGACCAGATTTCCAGCGGATTCTGTTCCACCCAGCCGGGTTTCGGATAAATCTGCTGAAATTCTTTCTGGGCCATGCCGCAGATATGCCCCTCCCTGTCAAAAAGAATGCACCTGGAGCTTGTTGTTCCCTGGTCCAGCGCCATTACATATTTTTTCATGTATGTTTCCTCCTTGTCAAAAATGCCCGCCTGTAAAAGGATGCCTAGCGGATCGCATCTGGCCTGAACATGAAGTCATGATTTCCTGATCACGCCAAAAACCTCCGTGTATAATCAGATACTGTTATCCCGATTATACACGGAGGCTGTTAAAAAATCAAACCAATGCCAGTCTGGCGCCGCCATAAATCCCCGCGTCATTTCCCAGCGCCGCCAGGCGGATTTCTGTATTTTCGCAGGGAAGATAGGCATACTTCCGGTAATATTTTTTCACATATTCCAGAATGATCTCCCCGGCTTTCGATACACCGCCGCCAATCACAATGACCTCCGGATTGATCACACAGGTGCAGGCGGCCAGCGCCTTTCCCATATAATCCCCAAACTGTTCCGCCACCGCCATGGCTATGGTGTCCTTCTTCTTTACCGCCTCAAAAATGCTTTTTGCGCACACCTCCCGATCTCTCAGCAGGGAGGGCGCATCGGACGCCTCCAGCGCCTTTCGTCCAAGCTTTGCAAGGCCGCTTCCGGATGCAAACTGCTCCAGACATCCGCGGTTCCCGCAGTTGCACGCTTCGCCTGCATTATCCTCCACATGGATGTGCCCGATCTCTCCGGCAGCTCCCGCGGCTCCGGTGAGGATCTTGTTGTTTACGATCACGGCTCCGCCGACACCGGTTCCCAGGGTCACAAAGACCATGCTGTGATAGCTGGCCGCACTGCCTTTCCAGAGTTCTCCAAGCGCCGCGATGTTCGCATCGTTTTCCGCGCGGAAGGAAAGTCCGGTAAGCCGCGACAGTTCCTTGGTCAGCGGCACCTGCTCCCAGCCAAGATTTTCGGCGAACAGCACAACGCCTTCCTCTGATACCTGACCTGCCACGCCCACACCGACGCCGATAACCTGCTCCTTGCCGATGTTTTGTTCCCTTAGCTTTTTGTTCAAGGAATCCGCGACATCCGGAAGGATATACGTTCCTTTCTTTTCTGTCCTCGTGGGAATGCTCCATTTTTCGAGAAGCCTTCCCTCCGAGTCAAACAAACCAAACTTAACCGATGTGCCTCCTATGTCAATCCCTACACAATGCCGTTCCATCGCACACCTCCTTACGTCTGCCCGAAAAAAGAATCAGGCTTTTTCTTTTTTCTGAAGCAAAACTGCAATAATGATGATCGCGCCTTTGAACGCCTCACGAAGGAATGGCGGCACGCCCCACAGGTTCAACAGGTTGTTCATGATCGCGATCGTCATAACACCCATAACGGTACCCTGAATGCTTCCTTTTCCTCCGGAGAAGCTGGTCCCGCCTACAACAACAGATGCGATGGCATCCAGCTCATAGCCTGCGCCGGCATTGGCATAATCCATGGAGCCGATGCGGGCAATGGTGAGCGTTGCCGTCAGGGCAACCAAAAATCCCATAAGAATATAAACCTTGCATTTTACCCTGTTTACGTTCACACCGGAAAGACGCGCTGTGCGCTCATTGCTTCCCACCGCATATACCTGACGGCCAAATACGGTTTTCTGTGCCACTATGTACAGGATCACAGCTGTGATGATCCAGTAAACGATCGGCATGATCATGTATCCGCCCACTTCCACATTGGCCAGCTTGCAGAAGGGTGTCGGTACCTTCGGGTTTACGCTCTGCATGAAGTGCTGCGTTACAGAGCGGAAAATCTTCTGGGTGCCAAGGGTTACGATAAAGGGCGGAATCATTCCCCAGGACGCAAGGGACCCGGTAAAACCGCCAAGCAGGATACCTACGAGGATACCGGCCACAATGGCAATGAGAAATGCCGGGACACCGGTGATCCCAAACTGGGAAAGCGTGCCGATGGTCGCGTCATCCATGACGACCATCATCACAGCGCCAACCGCTACCAGAGTTGACCCAACGGCCAGATCGATGCCTCCGGAAATGATAACAAACGTCATGCCCAGGGAGATGATACCGATCCCCGCATTATTCCGCAGCACGTTTGTAAAGTTTCTGATCCAGAGCTCCACACACTCTCCAAAGGACTCACATGCAGAAAAATTCAGTGCAAAGGTCTGCAGGATGATCATAAAAAGTAATACAAGACCAATACTGAATAAGGAATTATTTTTCCACTGTTCTGCCAGCCAGCCCAGGAAATTCTTTTTTTCTTTTGCTTTACTGTTCATTGCTGTTCCCTCCCGCTCATCTATGTCCGCCGGTGGCAAGACGCATAATCGTCTCCTCGGTCATCTCGTCCCCCTGGAGCTCGTCCTGAATATTGCCGTGATACATGACAACGGCCCGGCTGCAGATTCGTATGATCTCCTGTGCTTCACTTGAGAGAATCACAACCGCGATATTCTGTTTTGCAAGCTCCAGGATAATA
>QFCE01002183.1_pt1 | contig 15240 bp, 11 predicted proteins | sample 5346091 | NCBI WGS metagenome assembly QFCE01 (sample SAMN09062252, study PRJNA434731) | Human gut metagenome, whole genome shotgun sequencing project. | isolation source: stool timepoint A chromium assembly | host: Homo sapiens | collected 2015 | reverse complement strand
GAAAAAAATATTGCATGCAAAGTAAATGAAATTAGAAAACAATCACCGGAAGTGGCAAAAGGCACATTCCGGGATTGTAAGCAGTCGCCAGGGTCTCGGGCAAGCCCGGACTTTGGCTCGTCGCCTATACAAAAAAAGCGCGGCTCTCAAACTGATCGGATCCGGCGGATCGGATTTCAGTGACAGAGCGGCGCTCTTTTTCCATATAGTATAAATAAAAAGAAGCTCCCGTATGAAACGACAGCTCCTTAAGAGTATTTGTCAGATTAGTTTTCTTCTACAAATACTTCTTTTCCCATTCCGCACCATGGGCAGACCCAGTCTTCCGGCAGATCGGCAAAAGCTGTTCCCGGCTCGATTCCATTGTCAGGATCACCGACTTCCGGATCATAAACATATCCACATGGTTCACATACATATTTGTTCATGTTAAGTACCTCCTGTTTGTTTGATTGAATACCAGTTTATTATAGAAAAAAACGGGATGATAATCAATATTTTTTTCGAAATTGTCACATCCTATACGGAAATGATGTGAATAACTCGGTAAAAATCAGCGAAAAGGAGGATAACACTATGAACGTGGAAAATGGATCTTTATGGATAAATACAGTGGGATTGCCATGTTATCCTGCATGGAACGGCGATCGGGAGGTGGATGTTGCAGTGATCGGCGGCGGTCTTGCCGGAATCCTGACGGCGCATTTTCTGGAACAGGCAGGGAGAAAATGCATGGTTCTCGAAGCGGATCGAATCGGATCCGGGCAGACAAAGAATACGACGGCAAAAGTGACTTCCCAACATGGTCTGATCTACGGGAAACTGATGCGGACGGTCGGACGTGATATGGCACAGCAGTATGCCGATGCCAATCGGGAGGCGATCGAGCGGTATCGGATCCTGATCCGGAAATATGGGATCGAATGCGAATGGGAAACTTGCGGGGCGTATTTGTATGGAACTGAAAAAGAACGGGAATTGCGGGAAGAGTACCGGGCAGCTGTGGAACTGGGGATCTCTGCGAGAATGATCGATCATCCGGAAAAGACGGAGTTACCGTTTCCGGCAAAAAAAGCGCTTCTTTTTGAACGGCAGGCGCGGTTTCATCCGTTAAAATTTTTAGAACGTATACTCGACGGACTTGAGATTTATGAGAGAACGAGAGTTTTACGGGTAGATGGGAGGACTCTGATCACGGACCGTGGAAGTATAAAGGCGAACCAGATCGTATTTGCGACCCATTATCCATTTTTGAATATGCCGGGATACTATTTTCTTCGGATGCATCAGGAACGCAGTTATGTGATCGGGCTGGAACATGGACCGCAGATCCAAAATGTGTATCTTGGGGTAGATCCGAATGGACTGTCGCTTCGGCAGGCTGGAAATTTTTTGTTGCTTGGAGGAGGAAATCACAGAACCGGAGACGAAAAATTGGGAGACCCATACGAAGCGCTTAAGCGTGCGGCAGAACAATATTTTCCAAAGGCAAGCGTGCGGTATGCATGGTCGGCACAGGACTGTATGACGCTGGATGGTATTCCTTATATCGGAAAATTCGGGAAACAGACCGATCATTGGTTTGTGGCGACCGGATTTCAGAAATGGGGGATGACGACGTCGATGGCAGCCGCAACGATCCTGACGGATCTGATGTGCGGACGAAGGAACCGTTATGCCGACGTATTTTCCCCACAGCGGAAAACGATGCTGGCTTCTGCAAAGACATTTGGTGAGGAGGGTGCATATGCGGTAGTCAATCTGACAAAAGAACTCTTTGCGTTTCCGAAAGAAAAGCTGGAGGACATCCGTCCCGGCACCGGGGGGATCATAGAATATGAGGAGAAGAAAGTCGGAGTATATAAAACAGAAGAGGAGGAGTTCTATTTTGTATCTGTAAAATGTCCGCATCTGGGATGTCAGCTCTCCTGGAATCAGGCGGAAAAAAGCTGGGATTGTCCATGCCATGGCTCACGGTATGATTACAGCGGAAAACTGCTGGACGGTCCCGCACAGACCGCCTCTGTGGCATGCAGCCTGCAAGATCCTGTCAAAGGTACAGACAGATGAGTGAGCAAAATGCGCAGTCGGAGAAATGAGCCGCGACTGTAAAAAATATTTTGTATTCAGAGGAAATTCAGTGTAGAATAAAGAAGAAGCTGCGGCGCAGGCTGTTCTATTCGTGAAGCGACGGCATGCCGCAGTGAGGAATCTTACAGAAAGAGGGACGTGTAATGAATAAGAAAGAGGTGCTCGAGATCCGAAAGCAGTTTTCTCCGGCAAATTGTGCGATCACAAGAATCTGTGGCTGCTATGTCGATCACGAAAAAAGCAAACGTCTGCAGTCCAGGGAGGCGTTTTTGTCGCTGCCGGAGGAAGAGGCGTTCAAATATTTTGATATTTTTAAGAAGACGTTATCGGGAACGATCGGGAAGAATATGCTGAATATGGAGTTTCCGCTTGAGCAGGAGATGCCGGGAGGAACGCAGGAATTTCTTCTGAAACTGAAAAACAGCAAGCTGCAGGACGATATGCTGTTGGAAGAGTTTTACGATAAGGTGATCGAGAATTACATATATGAAGAGAATTATTATATTATTTTGATCCATGCAATGTATGATGTGCCGGGAAAATCTTCGGATGATCTGGAAATGTATGATGCGTCGGATGTCGTTTACGAATATCTGCTCTGCAGCATTTGTCCGGTCTCCCTCTCAAAAGCAGGACTTTGTTATAATGCGGAGGATAACCGGATCGAAGATCGGATCCGGGACTGGATCGTCGATATGCCGGACAAAGGCTTTCTGTTCCCGGCGTTTAATGACCGTAATACCGATCTGCACGGCGTACTTTATTATACGAAGAAATCTTCGGATCTGCAGGAAGAACTGATTGATCAGGTACTGGGCGCAAAAATGCCGATGTCGGCGGATACGCAGAAAGAGACGTTTCAGGCGCTGATCGAAGATACACTGGGCGAGGACGGAGATTATGAGACGGTGCGGAATATCCACGATACGCTGAACGATCTGATCGAGGAACACAAAGAAGAGCCGGAACCTCTTGCATTGGACAAGACAGATATGAGAAAAATTTTTGAGAACAGCGGTGTTTCTAATGAACAGATGGAGTCGTTTGATCAGGTGTTTGAAGAAAATGCGGGAGAAAAGACGTCACTTCTTGCCGCAAACATTGCCGAGACAAAAAAGTTCCATATCGAAACGCCGGATGTGGTGATCAAGGTTAATCCGGAGCGTTCCGATCTGATCGAGACAAGGATGATCGATGGCAGGCAATGTCTTGTGATCCCGGTAGACGATCACATTGAGATCAACGGGATCCATGTCAGAACGATGAAACGTCCGGGAAGTATCGAACGCACACAGGACACCGATCCGGCGGAAGTATAAATAAGGAAAAGAGGAATACAGGAGGTTAAGAAGATGCAGCTGAAAAACACGATCGATACAAACATGTTTCCGCAGTCGATCGGACTTGAGGAGATTGTAAATGCAAGAGAGCTGGGCGGTTATGTCGGAGCAGACGGGCGCAAAGTGAAACGAGGTGTGCTGCTTCGGACGGGCGCGCTTTCGGAAATATCGGAAGCTGACAGACGCCGGCTTCTGGAACAGTATCATTTGACGGATATTATTGATTTCAGGACCAGTTTTGAGTGTGAGGCAGCGCCGGATCCGGAGATGGACGGTGTCGTCTGTCATCCGATCCGGATTCTGGATGAACAAGGAGATCAGACGGCAGGTATGGCAGCGTCGGCATCAGGAGATGGATTTCCGTTGGAAAAGCTGGTTGAAGCAATCCGCAGCGGAAAAATCCGGATTGCGGATATGTATGTGGATATTGTGATGAATCCGGTATCGATGCGTGGATATCGTCAGTTTTTTGACTGTCTGTTGGAGCATAAAGAGGGCGCGGTTCTCTGGCACTGTTCTGCGGGAAAAGACCGGACCGGATTGGGAACGGCATTTTTACTGGCGGTTCTGGGGGCGGAACGGCAGACGATCATGGAAGATTATCGTTTGACGAATGTGTATTTTCAGGATATTTTGAAGAAAATGGAAACAAAGCTTGCAGGTCTTGGATTGACAGAAGAGGAGATGGCAGATATGCGTGCGGTTGCCGGAGGCGTTAATCCGGCTTATCTTGAAAAAGCGCTGGATGTGATCGAGGAGCGTTATGGATCTCTTGAGGGATATCTGGGAAAAGAAATCGGAATTACAGAGGAAAAACGATTCCGACTGCGGGAGATGTATCTGGAAGCATAGGATCACAATGAATTTGATACAGACATTTGAGACAGAGGAAACCGGCCAAATGGTTGGAAAGCCCCCTGTCTTTTTTGATGTGTAGCGTCGGTGTACAAGGGGAAAAACGGTCGATGAAGAGCAAATCTAAGTCTCTTTGTTGTTACTTTCACTCCGCGTACGTCTCTGTACGCGTCGTTCAAGTGCCTAAAAGAGGCTTAGATTTGTCTCTTCTCGACTCACCGACCTCAACCGCAGATAATTCGGTTATTTTCAAGGCAGACGATTGAAGCGTACTGGACGTACGCTGATTGAGGATAACGCTGAAAATCACCGAAATTACGCGGTTTGAGGCGTGTTTCCCCTTGTACATCGACGCTAGGAACTCTTTTTGTATAGGCGACGAGCCAAAGTCCGGGCTTGCCCGAGACCCTGGCGACTGCTTACAATCCCGGAATGTGCCTTTTGGCACTTCCGGTGATTCCGATTTCCTGAATTTCTTATTTTCTGAATTTTGCGAAAAACTATTGTGATAATAATTAAATATCAAACTAAATTTTGTATATAATTATTAAAAAAATGTGAAAAATAAAATTGAATATTGATTTTTTCTGTGCAGAAATATAGAATAATGATTAGATATCTAACTATATGGAGAAAGGGGTGAATTTATGTGGAACGAGGAGAAATGCCGGTGATGGGCATTTTGGGACAGATTTCACATTTAAGTGAATATTATGCGAAGCAAATGTTTGAACCTTATGATCTGAAGCCGGGACAGGCGGGGATCTTGGTGGTATTGAGCCTGGATGGGGAAATGTCGCAGCGTGAACTGGCAGAACGGCTGAACCTGACGCCGCCGTCGATCACAGCGGCTATCCAGAAGATGGAAAAGATGGATTATATCAAACGGACGCCGGATCCGCACGATCAGCGGGTACTTCGGCTGAGTCTGACGGAAAAGAGCCGCGCTTACCTGGAGCATATCAAAGAAGTGAGCAGACAGATCGAGGAACGGATCTACAAAGGAATGAATACCGAAGAAAAACTTCTGCTCCGGCGGCTTTTGACGCAAGTAAGAGACAATCTGGTAGAGGGAAGATCTCCGGATATCTGGAAGCACCCGATCAAGTTATAAAGGGGTTCTGACAGCTGGGCATAAGAAGAATATAAGAATCAAAACAAGTATGATCAAGAAGAAAAACAATCGGAACAGAAAGGAAACGGGTTATGGGAAAATTATTTAAGTACATGGGAATGTACTGGAAATCAGTGTTGGCGATCCTTGCCATATTGTTTGTCCAGGCATACTGCGACCTGTCCCTGCCGGCATATACTTCGGATATTGTAAATGTCGGAATCCAGCAGGGCGGAGTTGACGAGACGATTCCCGAAGCAATTTCCGTGGAAGAAATGAACAAAGTGCTTTTGTTTGTTTCGGAAGAGACAGAGAAAGAAATTGTGCAGGACGCATATGAAAAGAATGGGGATCTGTATGAAAAAGAGGCGTATGTGCTGAAAGAATCTGTCCTTGAAAAGGAGGAAGAGATGGAAGAACTCAGTAAGATCATGGGGCTTCCGATGATGGTGACTGCCGGTTTTGAGTCGGGCAGTGAAGAAACAAAAGAGATAGAAGAACAGATCATGGGGCAGATCCCGCAGGGAATGTTGCCGGAAGATGCGACGATTTTTGATGTATTTGCGATGATGCCGCCGGAACAGATGACGCAGATGGTGGAGGAAATTCGCACACAGATGTCGGATATGCCGGAGATGATCGTGGAACAGGCTGGGATCGGATATGTGAAAACCGCATATCAGGATCTTGGGATGGATGTCGATGAGATCCAGTTGAAGTATATGTTTGTGACAGGCGGCAAGATGATCGCGCTTGCATTTCTTGGAATGATCGCCAGTGTTCTGGTCGGATTTCTGGCATCCCGCGTCGGTGCGAAAGCCGGACGGGATCTGCGTGGAAGAGTATTCCGTAAAGTAGTCGGATTTTCCAACAATGAGCTGGATCATTTTTCAACGGCTTCGCTGATCACAAGAAGTACGAACGATATCCAGCAGATCCAGATGTTGATGGTCATGCTGCTTCGGATGGTGCTTTATGCGCCGATCCTGGCAATCGGCGGCGTATATCAGGTGTTCCAGACAAATGTATCGATGTCCTGGATCATCGGGCTGGCCGTGGTATTGATCGCGTTGGTCGTACTGCTTTTGTTTGTCGTGGCAATGCCGAAGTTCAAAATCATGCAGAAATTGGTTGACCGATTGAATCTTGTGACAAGGGAAATCCTGACAGGACTTCCGGTCATCCGTGCATTCAGTACGGAAAAACATGAGGAAAAACGGTTCGATAAGGCGAACATGGATCTGACCAAAACGAATTTGTTTGTCAATCGTGCAATGACATTTATGATGCCGGTCATGATGGTGATCATGAATGGGATTTCCGTGTTGATCGTGTGGGTAGGAGCAAACGGGATCAACGACGGATATCAGGTGTTCCAGACAAATGTATCGATGTCCTGGATCATCGGGCTGGCCGTGGTATTGATCGCGTTGGTCGTACTGCTTTTGTTTGTCGTGGCAATGCCGAAGTTCAAAATCATGCAGAAATTGGTTGACCGATTGAATCTTGTGACAAGGGAAATCCTGACAGGACTTCCGGTCATCCGTGCATTCAGTACGGAAAAACATGAGGAAAAACGGTTCGATAAGGCGAACATGGATCTGACCAAAACGAATTTGTTTGTCAATCGTGCAATGACATTTATGATGCCGGTCATGATGGTGATCATGAATGGGATTTCCGTGTTGATCGTGTGGGTAGGAGCAAACGGGATCAACGACGGACAGATGCAGGTCGGCGATATGATGGCGTTTATCCAGTACACGATGCAGATCATCATGGGATTTTTGATGCTTTGTATGATCTCGGTCATGCTGCCGAGAGCGGCGGTTGCAGCAGAACGTGTGGACGAAGTGCTTTCAAGCAAGACGATCATAAACGATCCGAAACAGCCGCTTTTGATCCCGCAGAAGGCAGACGGCGTTCTGAAATTCGATCATGTTTCGTTCCGATATCCGGGAGCCAGCGAAGATGTATTGCATGATATTTCTTTTGAGGCAAAACCGGGAGAGACAACTGCGATCATCGGAAGTACCGGAAGCGGTAAGTCCACGCTTGTCAATCTGATCCCTCGTTTTTACGATGTGACAGAGGGAAAGATCACATTGGACGGTTTGGATATCCGTGAAGTTGCACAGCATGATCTTCGGGAGAAGCTGGGATATGTTCCGCAGAAAGGCGTACTGTTCTCCGGAACGATCGCATCCAATATTATGTTCGGCAATCCGGACGGTTCGGATGAAGAGATGAAAGAGGCGGCTCAGATCGCGCAGGCAACGGAGTTTATTGAAACAAAGAGAAAGAGATACGACAGCTCGATCGCACAGGGCGGATCCAATGTATCCGGCGGACAGAAACAACGGCTTTCCATTGCGCGTGCGATCGCAAAACATCCGAAACTCTTTATCTTCGACGATAGTTTTTCGGCATTGGATTTTAAGACAGATGTTGCACTGCGTCGGGCATTGAGAGAGAAAACGGCAGACAGCACCGTTTTGATCGTGGCACAGCGGATCAGCACGATCCTGCATGCGGAACAGATTCTTGTATTGGACGACGGACAGATCGTCGGAAAAGGCACGCATGAGGAATTACTTCGGAATTGTGAGGTTTATCAGCAGATTGCGGCGTCACAGCTTTCGGAAGAGGAACTGAAAGCAGGGATGCAGAAAGGAGGCGAATGAAAATGAGTGAAAAACAGGGAAGACATACCGGACACAGGCACATGGGACATGGACCGATGCACGGGATGGGAGCAGGAGAGAAAGCAAAAGATTTCAAAGGAACACTCAAAAAACTGCTCCATTATCTGAGTATGTTTAAAGTACAGATGTTCTTTGTATTTTTATTCGCGGTAGGCGGAACGGTATTCAATATCGTAGGTCCGAAAATACTCGGAAAAGCGACAACAGAGATTTTTAACGGACTGGTGAGCAAAGTGTCCGGAGGCGCCGGAATGGACTTTGAAAAGATCGGAGAAATCCTGTTGTTTACATTGGGATTATATGTGATCAGCGCGGCATTTTCCTTTATTCAGGGATATTTGATGTCCGGGATCTCCCAGAAGACGACGTATCGTCTCCGAAAAGAGATATCGGAAAAAATCAATCGGATGCCGATGAATTACTTTGATACAAAAACGCATGGCGAAGTCCTTTCCCGTGTGACGAACGATGTGGACACATTGGGACAGAGCTTGAACCAGAGTGCAACGCAGATGATCACATCGGTGACAACGCTGATCGGTGTGCTGGTGATGATGCTTTCCATCAGCCCGCTGATGACCCTTGTCGCACTGTTGATCCTGCCGGTCTCTATGGGGCTGATCTCCGGTATCATGAAACGTTCCCAGAAATATTTCCGCGGGCAGCAGGAATATTTGGGAGAAGTGAACGGACAGGTGGAGGAAGTATATTCCGGTCACAATATCGTGAAAGTATTTAATAAAGAAAAAGATGTGATCACGGAATTTGAAGAGACGAACGATAAACTGTATGATTCTGCATGGAAATCTCAGTTTTTCTCCGGTTTGATGATGCCGATCATGCAGTTTGTCGGAAACCTCGGCTATGTGGTGGTTGCAATCCTCGGTGGATATCTGGCGATCCAAAAGACGATCGAAGTCGGAGATATCCAGTCCTTTATCCAGTATGTCCGGAACTTTACACAGCCGATCCAGCAGATGGCGCAGGTAGCGAATATGCTGCAGTCTACTGCGGCGGCATCGGAGCGGGTTTTTGAATTCCTGGAGGAAGAAGAGGAAGACCAGACAGTGCCGGATCCGGTATCTGTGGAGGGACTGCAGGGAAATGTGGAATTTGACCATGTACATTTCGGTTACAATGCAGATAAGATCATCGTCAATGATTTCTCGGCGAAGATCAAGGAGGGACAGAAGATCGCGATCGTCGGACCGACCGGAGCAGGAAAGACGACGATGATCAAACTGCTGATGCGTTTTTATGATGTCAACAGCGGGGCGATCCTGATCGACGGACACAATGTAAAAGACTTCAACCGAAGTGAATTGCGGCAGATGTTCGGAATGGTTCTGCAGGATACATGGCTGTTCCATGGAAGTATTAAAGATAACATTAAGTACGGAAAACTGGATGCGACGGATGAGGAAGTGATCGAAGCGGCAAAGGCGGCGAGGGTGCACAGGTTTGTACAGACGCTGCCGGGCGGTTATGATATGGAACTGAACGAGGAGGCAAGCAATGTCTCCCAAGGTCAGAAACAGCTTCTTACGATCGCCCGTGCGATCCTCGCAGATCCGAAGATCTTGATTTTGGATGAAGCGACAAGTTCGGTAGATACAAGAACCGAAATCCAGATCCAGAAAGCGATGGATACCCTGATGAAAGGAAGAACAAGCTTCGTGATCGCACACCGCTTGTCTACGATCCGCGATGCGGATATGATCCTTGTGATGAAAGACGGCGATATCGTCGAACAGGGAAATCATGAGGAACTCATTGCGAAAAACGGATTCTACGCAGAATTGTATAATTCACAGTTTGAGAAAGCTACAAGCTGTGCATAACATTGGAAGAGCGGTCTGGAGAAATGCTTGCATTTCGACAGAATGCTCTTTTAATGTTATATACGGCGCTAGCCGTCAATCGCCGTACGCTTGTGTGCGGCGATTGTAGCACAGCGTAGAAGCGGAAGACACAGAAGCCGTTATCGAGTCGGAACGAAGTAGAGACGAGCGGGCGCAGCGGAAGACACAGAAGCCGTTATCGAGTCGGAACGAAGTAGAGACGAGCGGGCGCAGCGGAAGACGCGTAAGCTGTTAGCGAGTAGGAAGATTTATCGGCTTTTATTTTCAGCATGTTTATGATAAAATTATTTGAAAATATAACCGGGAGTAAAGTTGCACAAGGAGGCGATCTGCAATGAGAAGAGTAGATAGGGAAGTTACTGATTTTTTGAAAATGACAGATATCATGAAAAATTGTGAGTGCTGCCGTTTAGGGTTAGTGGATAAGAATGAAGCCTATATTGTTCCGATGAATTTTGGGATTGAGATAATTGGCGAACAGGTTATTTTATATTTTCATTGTGCAAATCAGGGGAGAAAGATAGAGTTGATTTCCGGACAGACGATTACATCTTTCGAAATGGATACAAAGCATCAGTTGATAAAGGGAAAAACAGGGTGTGATTTTTCTTACCTATATCAATGCATTATGGGAAAGGGAGAATTGCAGATCGTTTCAGATAGGGATGAAAAAAATTATGGATTACAGAGGATAATGGATCATTATACAAGTGAAAAGCAGTGGGAATTTAATGAAAAGCTTTTAAAGAGAACGACAGTTTTAAAATTATTCGTTAAAACTTGGTCTTGTAAAGAACATGGAAAAGGGATTTAACAATACTAAAAAAAGACACCATTGACATGATGATATGCTCCCTTTATGAAAGACAGTGAAATATAAAAACACTGTTAATCGTAAAGGGGGCATTTTTTATGTCTAGGAGTAAAGTGACTCCAGAACAAAGAATAGAGGCTGCATTGTCTTATCTTAATGGCGAAGGTAGTTATAAATTTATAGCTGATAGATATGGTATAGAACAAACACGTATTAAAGTTTGGGTCAGGCAATATAAGGCAAATGGACCATTAGCATTTAAAGAACAACAACACAATACGGTTTATGCCCCAGAACTGAAAGCTAATGCTGTCTTAGACTATCTTGCAGGCAACGGCTCTATACAGACAATTGCTGCAAAGTACGGTTTGCGTTCACCTCAAACACTCGAAAACTGGATTAAGGTGTATAATAGTGGTAAAAACTTCGAACATAAGATGTCAGGAGGAAGCCAAATGAATAAAGCACGAAAAACAACATTCCAGGAACGCATTACCATCGTAAAAGATTGTCTTGAAAATGGCAGTAACTATGGGGAAACTGCAATAAAATACAATGTCAGCTATCAGCAGGTATATACGTGGGTGAAGAAATTTAGTCAGTTAGGAGAAGACGGTTTAGAAGACAGGCGTGGAAAAAGGATTCAAAAACAAGAAGCTCGTTCTGAAATTGAGGAATTAAAAATTAAAATGGCTAAATTAGAACATGAATTGTACATGACAAAGATGGAACGAGACTTATTAAAAAAACTCGAGGAATTAGAAAGGGGAGATGCTTATCGCAAGTAAAGCAAGCGCATTTATATCAGAGTATTCTGGAATGTACAAAACAATTAGGATATCCAGTAGAACAAGCTTGTAAAATTTTAAAAGTATCCCGCTCAGCTTATTATAAATGGCTAAATGGTTCTAAGTCTGCTAGAGAAACAGAAAATATCCGGATTGCAGATATTGCCGAGCAAATTCATAATGAAAGTCCTGATAAGGGATACCGAAGAATTCGGGATGATCTAGAGCGATATCATGACATTAAAATCAGTGATAAAAGAATGTTGCGAATCTGTCGTAAACGAGATATCAAATCAACCATAAAATATGCGAATAATGGTTGTACACGGAATTCTAACAATCCGCAGTATATTGCAGAAAATCTTCTAAATCGTGAATTTCATGCAGATAAACCAAATGAAAAATGGCTTACGGATGTTACTGAATTTAAATGGTATGAGGGGATTGAAGTACATAAAGTTTATCTCAGTGCTATTTTAGATCTCTATGATCGAAGAATCGTGGCCTACATGGTTAGAGATAGGAATGACAATTCATTAGTTTTTGACACTGTAGACAAAGCGATTGCTGAAAATCCAGATGCTCATCCACTTTTTCATTCCGATCGCGGTTTTCAGTACACTAATCGAGTATTTCATAGTAAGCTGGAAAAGGCAGGAATGACACAAAGTATGTCCAGAGTTGCTAAGTGTATTGATAATGGACCAATGGAAGGTTTTTGGGGAATTATAAAACGAGAACGATATTATGGTAAAAAATTTATGGATAAAGAATCTTTAATAGAAATGATAAAAAATTATATTCGATATTATAACACCAAAAGGCTTCAAAGAAATTTAGGAATAGTTACACCAATGGAAAAATACGAAATGTATTTAGCTGCATAAAAAATCCAGCCGGTACCTTGGCAATATCGGCTGGTAAAAAATTATATTATTTCATTGTCCTCTTGACGGAGAGCAGTTCATATTCTGTGTCTTTTGTTTCATGAAAAATAGCCTCCCTCAAGTCTATGATATTTCTACAGTCAATGGAACAGATAAGACCGAATTGACATTCATTTTCATTGTACCAAGTCGCTGGCGCGACGGCTAGCTCTCAGTGCGTAATCCCACCACTTTTTTCAAAAAAAGTAGCAGTTTTTAAGTTTATGATGTATTGTTAAGTTACCACACCAAACAACCTCATAACTAAAAAAACTGCTATGCTTATGTTATCATGGATTTTTAAACTTAACAACTACATATCTGAAAATTTTTATCGTCCGCCGCCTAAAATAATGGTTTCTTTCACTTTGATTTCTATTTATTTTAGGAGGTTCCATTATGGACAAATATTTGAATACTTATCGGGAGATGATCTCCCTTCGCGGTCTTACGGACCATACTCTGAAATCTTACAGCACTTACATCCGTGCGTATCTCGACTATCTTTCCAACATCTTACAGAAACAGCCGGAAGACGTTTCCTGGGATGAATTGCGCGATTATATTCGATGGCTCCAAAAATCCAGAGGGCTGTCCGACCGCACCATCAACCATGCGATTTCACAGCTTCGTTTCTTTACCCTGTATGTGTTACATAAACCTTGGGATGACACACAACTTCCCATGCGTAAGTTTGATGAATACCTTCCTTATGTTCCTTCCAGAGAAAAGACATGGCAGTTTATTTCCTCTATGCCTGATTTAAAACAGAAGACGATGGTTGCTCTTATGTATTCTTCCGGACTTCGTGTCAGTGAAGTGTGTTGTCTGCGGTATGAAGATGTTGACCGTAAAAATATGAGGCTTCATATCACACACTCGAAAAGCAGGCAGGACCGTTATGCCATTCTCTCCAAAACTGCCCTTGATCTTCTTACCCGGTATTGGTTTGCATACGGCAGGCCAAAAGGGTTCCTGTTTCCAAAACAAAATGGAGAGGATCGTCCAATCGACACCTTCTTCCTTTCAAGGCATATCCACGCCCATGAGGCACGGTTGGGATGGGAACGCAGACTTACCTGTCATTCCTTCCGCCATGCTTTCGGGACACACTTATATGAAAACGGAACGGATCTGCTTACCATAAAAGCTCTGATGGGACACAAATCTCTGCTGTCCACCACGCTCTATGTACATCTTTCCAGTCGTACCATACAACAAACAATCAGTCCTTTGGATCGAATGGCAGGTGAATCTCATGCATGAATATAAAATTCAACAGATATTTGAAGCTTCCTATGAGAGGGATTGTACCAGGAAACAGTTTCAATCGGAGGTCCAGCAGAAGGCTGCCCATGCCATCTTAAACTGCAAATCCGGCAGGCTCGGTATTAATTTCAGTCAGTGCACGGACTGCGGACATGTGGAAATACACAACAATTCCTGCCGCAACCGGAACTGTCCAAACTGTCAGGCTGTCCTAAAAGAAGTCTGGGTAGATCAGCGCAGGGCAGAAGTCATAGATACACCTTATTTTCATGTGGTTTTCACGTTACCCCATGAATTAAACCCACTGATTTACTGTAACCAGAAACTTCTATACGCTCTTCTTCACAGATGCTGCGCCGAAACACTTCTTGAATTATCTTCCGATAAGAAGTATCTCGGTGCAACCCCCGGAATCATTCAGGTTCTCCACACCTGGAACCAGGAGTTAGGCTATCATGTGCACATGCACTGTATCATTTCGGGCGGCGGTCTGACTAAAGCTCATAGAATAAAAAAATCTGCTAAGAACTTTTTCATCCCCATATATGTCCTTCGAGATAAGTTCAAAGGAAAATATCTTTCCCTGCTTCATACGCTCTACAAAGATAAAAAACTAAGTGTTTCATCCTCTTGTGAAAGATTGCAAAATCCTCATGAATGGAATCACTGGAAAGAGAACCTTTACAAGAAGGATTGGTGCCCTTACATAAAAGAAACCTTTAACGGCTTTGGAAATGCCATCGAATACCTTGGAAGATACACCCATAAGATCGCCATTTCCAACAGCCGTATCCTTTCTGTGACAGAAAATGAAGTCACATTCTCTGCCAGAGGGAAAAAGCCCGGCGAGCCCAAACGCCAGATCACTTTAGAGCATACAGAATTCATCCGCCGATACCTGATGCATGTGCTTCCGTCCGGGTTCCAGAAGATCCGTTATTATGGTTTCCTGAACAACCGGATGAAGAGAAAAAATCTGAAACTCATTTTTACTCTACAGGGACATCAGCGTTTTAAAAGGCGGTTTACAGAGATGTCCATGGTGGAGCTTTTAAAGGCTGTGTGGGACTTTGATATTTCTATCTGTCCTGAATGTGGACATCGTTCCATGAAACAGCTTGGAAGGTGTTATGCACCATCCTGATCATCCTGACTTCTCATACTGTTTTGAAAAAGCCTGCCAACGGGAGGCTTTAAAAGCATGCCCTGCAATGTTTTGCACCACGAAAATCTGCGTGTTTTCAGCCGATCACCTGGAAAATCCGACAATCTCAACCATCTGGGAACCATACAATCCCCATATACACATCGGCTAAACGTCCGCGAATTGGCACAATTATGAAGAATCACATTTAGAGCAGTTCGAGTTTCCTATAGAACTGCTCTTTTTGTCTGCTCAAAATATGATACTTCACTAATGAATTGTAGCATAATTCTTCCTTTTTTCCAGTGAAAGTGATAAGATGGACAAAGAAA
>QFCE01000443.1_pt1 | contig 15248 bp, 14 predicted proteins | sample 5346091 | NCBI WGS metagenome assembly QFCE01 (sample SAMN09062252, study PRJNA434731) | Human gut metagenome, whole genome shotgun sequencing project. | isolation source: stool timepoint A chromium assembly | host: Homo sapiens | collected 2015 | reverse complement strand
CAAACTTTGGGATACTCCCTTGTATTATTCATTTTTGCTACTGTTTCCCATTTGGATGAAATTCTCTACGCAAGCTCAACCCCTTTCTCTTTGCTATCTTTTCCCTGCTGTTTGGCAATGATCTCCTTATTGATTTTCAATCGGTCATGAATAGACTTCCTCTCCGTTTGCACAGTTTTCGACTTTTCATTCCCAACAGATGCTATTGTCTTCCCTGTTTCCATTTCTGATTTTGATACCGTGGTCGGTTCTACTGATCTCTCTGGTGCTCTTTCTTCCAAACTGCAGAAACTCTGCAAATATGGCAGCACATGCTCCTGCATATCCGTAAGATCCGCCATATATGCCTGAAAGGATTCTTCTCCCTTACCCTTTTGGTAATTCAGCCAGCTTTCATCATGCAGCTTCATTTCATTCTGGTTCTTCAACTGGCTAACAATGCCACCGTTTCCATCTCCAATATTGATTTTTCCTTTTAATTCCTGCATCTGGTCACGATCCGGGTAATAAATTGTAAAGTACATCTGTACAGTTTTCTCCGGCATTCCTGTCTTTGGATCTGCATTTGATGCCAATTCTGCATCCATTTTGGCTGTAGTTTCATCCAGGTTTCCCAGCTTCTGATAACCGGAAATGTCCATTTCCTTATCCTCACAGAAATTGATACGAACAATCGGTACTGCTGTATCTGGTATTTCCGGCTGGTAGGCTTTCAGTTTCTCCAGAAGTTCTTCTGCCCGTGGAGACTCTTCACATTCCTCATCTATAATATCTTTCAAAAAAGGAATGTACCTATGGGCATATCCGCATCTTAATTCCAATGCGGCAGTTTCCACCATATCTTCCTCCGGGCTAAAGTTATCATGATAATCATAATGGTCAAAATCTTCCGCTAATTGATCCAATGCTGCAGCCAGTTCATCCGCAGTCATTTTCTCCGGATAATAATGGACATTCAATTCCTTTGGAGGATAATACCGAAAATCAGGGAACGCCTCTACAATCTTTTCCAGTGCTTCATGTACCATTGGAAGTGCTGCCAGAAATACCACATCATCCAGGTTGTCTCCCCTGATAGATTTCCTGCTGACCAGAGATACCCCCGCCTCATCATAAAAAGTATCATTCGGGTCACGGTAGATAATTCCCATACCGTTTCCATAATAACTCAATGTTGGGTCATCAATGATTTCCCGGTATTTTGCAACTATTTCATCCAGATTAGTACTCTTATATATTTTCCCAAGGCTATGGTATTCATCACATTCTGCAGCATAGTATTCCAGATACGGCTCTTTCTTCGGAGGCATATTGTTCAGGACATTATCGATCATATTGTAGTTTGCCTCCTCCAGCTCTTCTACTTTCGCCAATGGCTTGTACTCCCCTCTGGCTTTCATCTGCTCCGTTTTTTCATCCAGATACCGTTCAGATTTTTCAAGAAAATCTTCTAACGTACCAGTCTTATCCGGTCTGATCGGGTTCATATCTACTCTCATATTTCCGACCTTATACCCTGCTTCATTCAATACAGAAAACAAATCATCCTCCCGGACAGTTCCCTCATAAGCAATTACCACATCCACATCCGAATCCTCTTTATATAGCCCATCCCTTGTTCGGCTTCCATACACACGCACAGCCTGTATCCTGGCATCCAGATCATTTTCAATAATCTCTGCCTGTGCAATCGCCCATACGGTCTCTTCGATTTCTGACCGGCTCATTCCATTTAATCCGGCTTCCGCTTCCGTATGATCCGAAATGACCAGCACCCGCTTTCTATGGCTTCTTGCTTCCTGAAGAATCTCTGCCTCTACTTCTTCCGCTTTTTCCTGAAGTTCATCATAATCTACCGGAATCCGTTCTAACTGCTCCAGCCCTTCATCTTCTAAAATATTCTGAATAGCCTGTCTCATAGAAATATCCGGATCATCCAAAATGCCTCCGTCCATGAGTTTATACTCCTTATCATAAAAGGAATAATCATATCCTTCCGTTGCCACCTGAATCGAAAAGTATTGATCCCCGATTCGGTAAGCCACTTCCTCCTGGTTCAGTTCCGGCTCCAATTGCAAGAAATCCGGCAATTCACGGAAGCTGATACTGTCTACAAAATATGCTTTTACATTTCCATTTTCATTGAGGACTACAATATCGCTTACCGATAAGGAATGCCCGGTATAATCCGCCGGATGGGCAATATTGAATTTCTCATACAGAGAATCTAACGTATCGCCATAAAGCATTTTATCGGAATAGATTAGCTCATAGTCCTCTTTTTTCACCTGATACCCATGCCTTTCAATGAAATTCAGATCCATAAATTCATATTCTCTGCCAGGACTGCCGTCTATGATCTGGTATATTCCATTCCCAGCTTTGCGTACTGTTCGTAGTTCTTCTCATAACAGCAGAAGTAGACTTCCGATTTCAGAGAGCCGATATACAGCGTGTGTCCCATGCCAGCCTTGTCCTGCTCGTTGTGCTTCACCAGCTCGCCGGAAGCATAGGACTTGAAAGAACGGAACAGGGAAACACATTCCTCACGGTTGCATTTGGCGGTCAGATCTGGAATATCCAGTATGCCCGCCCTGTCGTTAATGGCAAGGTCAAGGCGTTTCATCACACCGCCCTCAACCAGAGCGTCCATGAGGAAGTCGTACCAGCTTCGCTCCTGTGCCAGCAGATAGCTCTCAAACTGGCGACAGCCTTTTCCTTTCAGCTCTAGAAGCGTGCCTTTTTCCTCGTCCTGCGAGGTGTAGACAAACACATCACCCAGATAGTAATGCTCGGTGTATTTGTAGTGTCCGTAGTCCTCATGGAGCATATAGTCGATATTGAGCTTCAATATATCTTTGATAACGTGCTGGATATCCAGCGTGGGAAAACGGATACGCACATAGTCGAACAGCAGGAACATGGGAGCGTCGGGATTGAATTTCTCAACGGCTTCCATGAGCTTGTCCTGCATATCGTCCGTAAGCGTTACCTTGCCCGCTTCAATACGGTTCAAGGGGGATATATATTTGCAGATTATTCAATGCTCCCGACTTTTCAGCATATTTTAGTAAATTAGGTGGAAAGTTTTTTGTCGTATTAAGATGTTGCTGTAATACTAAATAAAATAGATATAAATTTAATTCAAGACTGTTTCTTATTATGGCTATAGTTGTTTTCTCTGATGGAGTAATTTCAATTTGTCTGCCCTCAACTTTCGGTGTATGTATGATTATACCTTGATTTAAAATACATACGATATTAGGTTGCTGTGAGTAGGGAATCTCCTTACAAAATTCTCCTAAATTTTTTGCAATAGTTTCAATGGTGGTTTCAGAACTATATGCAAAGATAGCACCAAAAATATAATTATATTTTTGTGGTATAAAAGGAGAATTATGTAAAACAGATAATTCCAATTCTTTAACACTTTTTATGTTTTCAACGCTCTGCCTTAACGTGTCTTTATTAAGTGTAGATTTAACCTCTATGGTTGCATATACACTTTCCACAGGAATAATACAAGAGGACTCCGTTTGTAAAAATGTAGGTGAATTAAAAGCATCATAAACGAAAAAGTCTTGTTGACGGCTTTGTTTTCCTTGACAATCAGTAATGATACCATTTCCGACAGTAAATTTTTGTGGCAACAGTTCTTTAATTCGTTGCCGTAAAACATCTTCCCTGCTAGTGCCACGGACACCCATATGCTCAATATGGCTGGTTATATCTTCATAGCGTCCCTTGTTCTCGCTGGCAAAGGCTTTCGCCCCAGCGTACACCTCGTCCTGTATCGCTTTTGGGATTTCATCATAGGAAGCTCTGACGTTATCGCATTGCCAGCCCAGATGAACGCTCAATCTCTGCCATACGACACACTGTTCAAGAAGATAGACCTGTTTATAGTTCAATCCGCTGTGACTTTGTGTGTACTGCTTGACGTATTCCAGAGAGAGGGCAACGTCGGAAATCTGGTCGTAGCTCATGCGTGTGCTTGCGTCAGCTCTGGTCTTGTAGCCGTTCTTGAAGTTGGTGTTGATGTCTACACAATAGGCGGTTTCGCCCTCAACTTTCATATAGCCCTCATTAAATGTCGAACCGATAGAGCCGTCATTCATCACTTTTTCAATGATACCGACACGCTCGGCACTTTCTGTCCAGTATTGCTTCTCGGAAGCGTGGACTGCCGTTGTCGGCAAAGCGGTAACGATAGTCGCAAAGGCAAGGAAGCCTGTGGCTAATCGCTTCAATATCTTTTTCATAGCTTTTAAAATTCTCCTTTCGTTTGGATATAGAAAAAGCCGTCCATTTCTGAACGGCTGGAAATAGAAAAGGAACGTCAATATCGGCGTTCCATAATCTACTTGCGATATTCAATTTTTCAATTTGTGATACTGATATACTGTAGCAAGAAAAGGTATCTCTCTGCTGATTGACACCAATTTTGACACCAATTTTTTATAAAATGACGATTTCTGACGAGTTAAGATAAAATCATAAAATCCGAAAAACGCCCATAAATAGGCACTTACGGCACTCTATGAAGTTAGACAAAAGCCACACTGCGATAACAAGTGTCGAGTGCTAATTTTTTTATAAAAGTTTGTATATAGCAAAATCAGATTATACAGCTCAAAATGCTGAAATGTTGTTCCTTTCCAGACAGAAAAAGACACAAGCCACATTTCTATGACTCACGCCTTTTTGTACTTAATCAATATTGTTCTAAAAATTCTTTCATAGTAAGTATTTCTGGAGTTTCTACACCAATACCAAAAAATCCTTATCACCTGTCAGAAATACATCTATGCTTTCCATAATTGCAGTTGCAAGTATCGGAAAATCTTTTATGTCCCTCATTTCCGGGAATTCATTCAAATCCAGCTCTTTCGGAGTATAGACCAATTCAAATGGCAGTTCCATAAAAAATCTGTCAAGAAACTTCCTTTTTGCCGGAAATTTACGTTCCGTTACAAGTCGTAATTCCTCTATCACATAATCGCACACTACAATCTGGTGGCTTTCTGTTAATTTTCTTGCCAGTTCTTTGGTTTGTGCCGAAGGAAAAAAGATCATCGAAATAAAGATATTAGTGTCAAGCATTACCCTCAAATCAACGCCTCCTTACTTCCTTTCGGATTTCTTTCATATACTCCTGCATATCATCTTCTGTTTCAAATCCTGCTTTCTGTGCTTCACCTGCAAAAGCTTCTTCTGCCCGTTTAAATGCAAGCATTGCAGAATTTTCAAAATAAAATCTTCCATTTTCCTCAAGAATGACAATTTTATCACCAGTTCTCAATTTTAACTTATTTCTTACAGATACCGGAATGGTAATTTGTCCCTTACTGGAAATTTTTGCTACTTCCATAATCATCATCCTTTCATTGATTGCTTGGTTTTCTTTACTTTCTTTACATTTTTATTATACGCAATCCGCAAAAAAATATCAATTCAAATATAAATAACTCCAAATGGGTATGTCTGCTCTCAGGATTTCGTATACGCCCAGCTTTGCTTCATCTGCGCCGCAACGGTTTCATACTCCCATTCCTTTTCTGTATTGGCCTTGCTGAAGGGGTCATTGATCAGAATCTTCCCGGCATCGGAAATCCCGCGGATCACAATAAAATGTCCGGTATCCGTAAAATCCCCCGGTCCCATGGAGCAGATGATCAGTCCTCCCGCACTTGTATATTCCGCGATTTTCTCCGGAGTTATGATCTCGGTCAAAGTTGCTTTTACCCCGTAATCCTTACACACATTTGTCAAAAATGTCCATGAGGTTCCCACTCCTTCCACATAATAGCCCTCATTCATGGCACGCTGCGCCAGAAAATCCGGGGTAAGACTTTTGTCTCCCGTCAGGCTGTACAGCACCATGGAAAGACAGGTGGGACCGCATCCGGAAATGCCGATGTTGTGTTGTCCGTAGGGAACATACCCCCATCTGGCATCCCACTGCAAAAACAGTGGAACCGGTGTCGGCGCCTCCGCCTCCGTGATTCCGCCGCTCACCTCCGGTTTCGCGGTAAGATATCCCTCCACAAAATCCAGAATCTCCGGATTCCGCTCCAGATCCTTTATAAGCACCTCCGGATACTGGTCTGCATTTGCCAGAATCATCTGCTCCTTTGTCGGAGGCCCGAATACTTCCTTCGGCTTGTCTTCCTTTTCCGCTGTGGGAGATGGCGTTACATCCATATCCTTTTTGTCTTTTTCATCCGCGGAAGCCACGTTTTCATCATCTGCGTCTTTTTCTGCCTGTGCTGATGTCTCCTGCGTTTTCTGTCTTGTGCCGACATACAAGGCCGCGCCAAGAACGCAGACTGTCAGCATGGCGTATATCTTCAGCCTGAGTTCTCTATGTCTCCTTGTCGTCCGGGTAGGTTTCTTTTTTTCTCCGCTGCCCACTCTGCGTTCTCCTTTTCCTCATATTTTCAATATTACCACCGTTTCCCAGGAAAGCTGCTCCTCTTTCATGGCTTTTTTCATTCGCGCTTCCTCCTGGGGCTCTGTCTTCCACGCAAGCCCGCACCCGGCTGTAATTTCTCTCGGTACCGGGATCAGACGGCCGGGGAGTCCTCTCTCCATACAGAATTTTTCCATCTGCATGGCCTGCGTGGTGGTGGCGAACGTTACGATCAAGGTTTCCTTTTTCTGTCTCATTCCACTTCTCCTGCCAGTTCCCACAGCGCCTGTATCGCCGCGTCGATCTCCTCTTCTGTATTGTAGTGGGAAAAGCTGAACCGCACGGCTCCCTGTTCCCTTGTCCCAAGCGCTTCATGCATCAGCGGCGCGCAGTGCGCTCCCGGGCGTACCGCAATCTCATGCTTCTCCCAGAGCCAGTCGCTGACTTCGCCGGAATCCAGGTTTCCAAGATTCAGCGCCACTGTCGCCACACGAGCGTCCAAATCCGGATTCCCGTACAGGATCATGCCCGGAATCTCTTTTATGCCCGCCAGAAAACGCTTTGTCAGCACCATTTCCCTTTCGCGAATGCTTTCGATTCCTTTCTTTTTCAGATATTCCAGCGCTCCGTGAAGCCCGGCAATCCCATGACCGTTCAAGGTTCCGGCCTCAAGAGCTGTGGGCATCTGTGCGGGATGCTTTTTTTCAAAACTGCGCACACCGCTTCCGCCCACGATAAGCGGCGCAATCTCTGTTCCGGGACGCACATAAATACCACCGGTTCCCTGCGGCCCCAGAAGCCCTTTATGCCCGGTAAAGCAAAGCACGTCAATTCCCATGCTCTGTACATCTATAGGCACCACCCCAGCAGTCTGGGACGCATCTGCCACCAGAAGAATTCCATGCTTTTTCGCAATGGCGCTGACGCTCCGCAGATCGGTGAGATTTCCCGTGAGATTGGATGCGTGCGTGATCACAATGGCGCGGGTGTTTGTTTTAACGGCCGCTTCCAGCGCATTATAATCCAGGATCCCCTCTGCTGTTCCGGTGGTTGGCACCAGGGTTATCTCCACGCCCTCCTCCTGCTTCCGATACAAGGGCCGCAGCACTGAGTTATGCTCGCACACCGTGGAAACCACATGGTCGCCTTTTTTGAACAGACCGTGAACCGCAATATTCAAGCTCTGTGTCGCATTGGCGGTAAAGGCAATCTGTCCCGGATCTTCTATTCCGAAGGTCTGCGCCAGAAGAAGCCTCGTGTCAAAAATCATCCGGGACGCATCCAAAGTCGCGCCGTGGGCGCCCCGCCCGGAATTTCCCATATGCTGTATGGCCGCTGTCATGGCTCTCTCCATTTCCGGCGGTTTTCTCACAGTGGTTGCCGCATTGTCAAAATAAATCATGGTTTTACAAGCTTTCCTGCCTTTGTCATAGTCTCTGCGATCACATACATGTTTGTCACTTCACCTACCGCCAGCTTGTCCGTAAGTCCGTAATAATTCAGACAGGTCCCGCAGGTAAGGATTCTGACTCCCTGTGCTTCCATGGATTTTAAATCCTCAAGTGCCAAAGAACCTTCACAGGTAAGTGTCGCTCCTCCGTTGTAAAACAGGATGGTTTGCGGCAGCTCGTCCTGCTGGGTCAGAGCGTAAATGAAGCCTTTCATCAAAACTGCTCCCAGCTCATCGTTTCCTTCTCCCATCCGGGGTGAGGAAATCACCACTACCATGTCGCCTCTGCTGTCTGCATTACAGGAAATCTCTTCCTCTTCTGCTGCAGCCGTGTTTTCTACCTGCACCTCAATGATGACCTTGTATTCCTTTTCCCCCAGCTTTTGAGATTTTACCGCAAAGCCTCTGGAATTCGCAAGCTTTGTCAGATTCTGCACTGCAATTTCATTATCCACCAGTGTTTCCAATATGTCCGACCGTGTCATGTCATCCATGGCCTTTTTTGTTTTTACCACAGGAATGGGACAGGCATCGCCCATTGCGTTTATCTGAATCATGATCTTTCCTCCTGAAATTTCGGTTGTTTCGGTTATAATTCCTGCTTCGCTTGCGCTCGCACTCATTCAGTGTTCTTTCGGGTAATACTCTGGTCACTATGCTCGGTCTTCTCTTCACTCGACCTCGCTAAGTGTCCAAGTATAAATTCTCACTAAATTCCTGCTTCGCTTACGCTCGCACTCATTAAGTGTTCATATTATATCACAAAACTACGAAATACAAAATACCCGTCCGCTGAAAGCTGCTGCCCCAATCGTCACCACGCCATCCTGATCTGCCAAGAAGCTTTCCTCTTTTACCGGCGTACCTCCGCCGTAGATTTCCCAGTCTGTGTCAAGAAGCAGCGACAGCCTTTTCCCGCCGCCTGCCTTGGCAAGCTCCAGCGGATACCTGCTCTGGCGTTCCGCGGAAAAATTAAACACAGCCAGAAGACGCTCTTTGTTATCGCTCCGCACCATGACATACAAGCAGCGTTTTTCCTGCGCGCAGTCTGCCCACCAGAAGCCGGCTCTGTCATAGTCCAGTGCCCACAGCGCTTTGTGCTCCAGATAAAACCGGTTCAGCTCCTTCATAAACCGGGCAAAGGCGTCGTGATTGGGATATGTCTTCAGCTCCCAGTCCTGCTGCCGTTTCTCATCCCACTCCCGGAGCTGGCCGAACTCACTGCCCATAAAGTTGAGCTTTTTTCCCGGGTGAAAATACATATACAGATATAGTGCCCGACCCTGGGGGAATTTTCCTTCGTACTCTCCGTTCATCTTCTGGAGGATGGTGGCTTTGCCGTGCACCACCTCGTCATGAGATAGCGGCAGGAGATATTTTTCCCGGTAAAAATATTCCATGGAAAAGGTGAGCTTGTGATAATCCCGGCTTCGGTACATCGGCGCTGTCTGAAAATATTCCAGCGTATCGTGCATCCAGCCCATATCCCATTTATAGTCAAAACCAAGGCCGTTCGCTTCCCAGGGATCTGTCACGCCTGCAAGATCCGTAGAATCCTCCGCCGCCAGAAGAATCCCCTGATTTCTTTCCTTTAATCCCCGGTTCATATCCCGCAGAAAATCCACCGCTCCCCGGTTCACGCCCCGGGCCGGATCTCCCTGCCAGTAGATCATATTGCTGATGGCATCCATGCGCAGACCGTCAAAATGATACTCCCGCAGCCAGTAGTTGGCACAGGACTGAAGAAAGCTTCGCACCTCGCCCCTGGAATGGTTAAAATTCTTGCTGCCCCACTGGCTGTCCCCCACATCGGTGTGGGGATATTCATAGAGCGCGGTCCCGTCATAATCCGCAAGTCCATAATCATCCACCGCAAAATGCACGGGCACAAAGTCCAGGATCACACCTATCCCTGCCTGATGACAATCGTCCACAAAAGCCTGCAGCTTTTCACAGGAGCCGTACCTGGAGGTTGGACTGTAAAACCCAGTCGTCTGATAGCCCCAGGACGCATCGCTTGGATATTCCCCCAGCGGCAAAAGCTCAATATAATTGTAGCCCATGTCTTTTACATAAGGAATCAGCAGTTCCCCGAGCTCACGATAATCATACCAGCCGTCCTCTGCCGTTGTCTTCTTTTTCCAGGAACCTGCATGCACCTCATAAATATTCAGCGGACCGTTTTTGCAATCGGTACGTTTCTTCATCCACTCTGTATCCTGAAACGCATACTCCCGCAGATTCCGGATCACCGACGCACTGTTGGGACGCAGCTCCATTCCAAAGCCGTAGGGATCGCAATGATCCAGCACGCGGCCGTCCCGACGGTAGATCCGGTATTTGTAAAGCATTCCCGGCTTTGCCCCCGGTATCCTGCATTCCCAGAAATTCCCGTCATAGATTTTTTCCATGGGGGTGTCCTGCCACTGATTAAATTCTCCAATTACCGAAACCTTCACCGCTGCCGGGGCAAATGTCCGAAAACAGGCTCCCTTCTCTTCCACATGGCATCCCAGATACTCATACGCATCAAAACATCTTCCTGTGTAAAACCCATACATATCCATAACCAACCATCCTTTCGCGCCGACATCATTTTTACGACTGCCGTTGTATTTCTTCTGTCTTCAGTTTATAATAAGACACAGAAAGATACTATCCGCAGATTCCCGCATCCGTCATCTTATGCAACGGATTTGCAGAATCGTCGGAAAAGCCGAGAGGAAGCCTGCCATGGATTTACGAAAAAAACGCACACAGCGCAGCATTATCAATGCTTTTATTGCACTGCGTGCAAAAAAGCCCCTGGAAAAAATCACCGTCAAAGAGCTTGCGGATGCAGCGCTCATCCACAAAGCTACCTTTTACCAATACTATCCGGACATTTATGCCCTGTCCGACAGTCTCGAAAACGAAGCTCTGGAAGCGATCCTCCGGGACATCCGTTCTCCGGATGAATTGTTCCTTGCGCCAAAGGAAGCCTCTCTTCGCCTCTATCATGCCATTCTGGCGCAGGGCGAATTGTTTTTTATCCTGTTTTCCGGAAACCGTCAGCGTGTTCTTCTGGATAAGCTGGAAGATCGGCTCAAAGAAAGCATCTGCTCCCGCTTTCCCCAATATCGCAACAACCTGGAATTTGATATCCTCATGACGGTTCTGATCCAGGGCTGTTCCCATGCCTTTCTCAACTACCGTCTGCAGGATCCGGAGCAGGTCATTGAAATTCTCGGGCAGGCATCCGAACGGCTGCTTCTCAAGTAGATTTTATATCATGGGAACATTCGATCGCACCTTTCTATGATACAAAAAGACACGAACCATTTCACCCATGATCCGTGTCTGTCCAAACATTCTTATGTACGTACGCCTCAGCGTGTTGTATTCCGATTCAGTTTCGCCGCTTTCGCAAAAAGCAAAAAGCCAATGACGAACAACACCGCGATCACGCCCACACCCGCATTTGCCACACCGGTCAGCTGGGCGATCACACCCACCAAAGTCGTCCCCATAAAAGATGCGCCCTTGCCGCAGATGTCGTAAATCCCAAAGTATTCGCCGGATTTCTCTGCCGGAATGATTTTTGCAAAATAGGAACGGGAAAGCGCCTGGATTGCTCCCTGAAACATTCCCACAAAAACTGCCAGCACCCAGAACTCCCACTGCCGGTCAAGCTGGATGGCAAACAGGGCAATGCACAGATAGGCGCCGATACAAATCTGCATCAGACGGTCTGTGGGATATTTTCTGGAAAGGCTCCCAAAAAGCAGTGCAAACGGAAACGCCACGATCTGCGTCACCAAAAGCGCCAGCAAAAGCCCCTGGGTATCAAGGCCCAGTGCGCTTCCGTAGGCAGTTGCCATTTCAATAATGGTGTACACGCCGTCAATAAAAAAGAAAAAGGCCAGAAGATACAGAAAAATGTTCTTTTGTCCCTTGATGTCCTTCAAGGTAGCTCCCAACCGCCGAAAGCTGTCCCTCACCGGATGATCAGGCATTTCCGCATAATGCGTCTGCTGGTATTTCCGAAGAAGCGGCAGCGTCACCAGAAGCCACCAGGCTGCATTGAGGAAAAACGCAACAGCCATGGCCGCTCCCATGGTGATGCCGATTTTGTCATAAAAAAGCACAAACACCAGGGAAATCACAAAAGGCACACAGCTTCCAATATACCCCCAGGCATAGCCGTGAGAAGACACAACATCCATACGCGCATCGGTCGCCACGTCCACCAGCATGGAATCATAAAAAATAAGACTTGCATTATAGCCCACTTTTGCAATGACAAACACTGCCAGAAACAGGATCCAGGATTTTGGCAGGGAAAGCGCCGCACATCCCACAACGCCAAGCATCATGGAAATGGCAAAAAGAGGTTTTTTGTAATTTCTGGTATCTGCAATGGAGCCAAGCACCGGCCCGATAAGCGCCACGATCACAGTAGAAACCGAGGCCGCATATCCCCAGTAAGCCAGATAATCCACCTCGGAAAGACCTGCCTGTCCTGCCAGATAATTGAAATAAATCGGCATGATCGTTGCCACCAGGAGCACAAAAGCAGAATTCCCTACATCATAGAGTATCCAGTATTTTTCAAGCTTCGTCAGTTTTGTTTTTTCCATTTTTCTCTCTCCCCCGCAGACAGAGCTGCGGTTCCTTTCCCCTAAATCATCTCCTCCTATCATAACCTGCCGCAAATACTTTTACAACCAAAATGTTTGTAAAATATTTGATATATGGCTAATGGCCGGACCTCACAGCCGCACCCGCTCCCGTGCTTTGTTTTCCCTGCGGAAGGCCAGGGGCGTTTTGTGAAACCGTGCTTTAAACACCCGGTGAAAATAGCTGTTGTTCTCATATCCCACCGCGGCAATGATATCGCTGATCGGCAGATCCGTATCGCACATGAGCTCCACCGCCTTGTTAAGCCTTCTTCTCTGCAGAAGCTCCTTAAAGTTGAATCCCGTGTTCTTTTTTATCATCTTGCTCAGAACATGCATGGGCAGATGCAGCTCCTGGCACAGCTCCGTGAGCGTTGCGGTCCTGTAATGCTGCTCAATGTGTTCCAGAACCTTCATGGCGATCATGTTTTCGTACTGATTGGGAAGGCGCATTTCCACATGCTGAACAGAATCGATCAGATAGAGAAAGATAAGTCCCATGGTGGTCTGATTGATCCGGTTGTCATCCCCTTTTCCGGTCACCAGCGAATAGATCATGTTTTCCAGAAGATTCTGTATCTGAAGCACATCCGCCACCCGGAAATGGAGATACTGCCCCCGCTCTTCATCCTGACGCAGGATATTGACCAGAAAATCCCCGGGCACATTGTTGTTTCCGGTCATGGTGTAGGCCACGTCAAAAAACTCCGGGAGCACCATAAAATTAATGGCAATATCGTTTTCTCCTGCCGGCAGGATCTCATGATGGGTAAACTGATTTAGAAACAAAAGCTCCCCTTTATTCACCACGACTTCCCGGTCTCCGATGATATTGGTCAGGGAACCCTCACAGACATACAGCACCTCGATAAAATTGTGGCGATGCGATGGAAAATGCACAAACCGGGTGTGCGTGCGCACAGCGATCAGCCTTCCCTCCTTGAGCATCTTTTTGCTGTCCACCGTAAAATCCTTGCCCGAAGTGTAGATATCCTTGTCCACCTTGGCCACACCGTCCAGGATCCGCTGCTCCTCTTCTGAAATTTTCCGTAAATGCGCCAGTAGCTGCTCCTGCATGAAACCTGCACCTCTTTGTTTTTTCTTTTTTTTTAATAACACACAGTGCTCCCTGATGGAATCGCAATTTTATAAAACGGGGACGAAGCATCCGCTCCGTCCCCGTCTCTCGGGATTATTCTGTTAAGTAATTACAACGCTTCTGTATCTTAGTACAGTTTTGCCATCTCCTCAATATTCTCGGAGTTGAACTGAAGCGGCTCGCCAAGAACGACTTCTGTACCGCCGTCATCAGCCTCAGTGATGGTGTATTCTACATCATCTGCTGTGAAGGTCTCATCCAGGGCACCAGTGATGTCACCGTTAATGAGTGCGATTGTAGTGTTGGCACTCAGAGCACCAAGGCCTACCATATCCCACAGATAGAAGTACGGGCAGGAATGTGCATCGTCATCGCCGGTGTACTCGATCATTTCAGAAGGAAGTCCAAGACCTGTCAGTTTGCAGGTGGATTCGTTGTCCTGAAGGTATTTTGCTGCTGCTGCAATACCAACGGTAGTCGGAGCGCAGATAACTTTCAGATCCGGATAGTTCTGAACAAGTGCTGCAGTCTGGTCTGTGGATTTCTGAGGTTCGTCATCGCCGTATGCAACTTCTACAAGCTCAAGTCCTGCGTAAGCTTCGTCAGACTCCAGAAGGTCCTGCATAACTGCGATCCATGCGTTCTGGTTTGCTGCCTGAGAGGTAGCGGAAAGGATTGCAAACTGTCCTTCGCCTCCGGTGATGTCAAGAACTGCATCCATAAGCGCTTTTCCTACTGCCTTGGTACCAGCCTGGTTGATGAAAACCTGACGGCTGTCTTTGTTGGGAGCAGAGTCAAAAGAAGATACTTTGATTCCGGCATCCATAGCTTCTTCCAGTTTTGCCTGGAGAGCGTTTACGTCGTTTGCCGCAATACAGATTGCATCCGGCTGCTGGGAAATCAGGTTGTCCAGAACCTTGATCTGTGCGTCAGCGGTAGCGGTTTCCGGATAAACAACATCAACGGTAGCACCTGCTGCTTCAGCAGTCTCTACGAAAGATTTTGCTGCTACTTCAAAGAATGCATTACCAGCGGATTTTCCAACCAGAGCGATTTTCTTTCCTTCTGCTGCTGCGAATGCCGGAGAAGCTGCTCCAACAATCATTGCTCCACAAAGAAGCGCACTTACTACTTTTTTGTTCATGTTTTTTTCCTCCCTTGGAAATATAGTTTTTATTTGCAACTGCCCCATGTTTTCACAGAACAGCTACCTTCGTATTATGATAGCAAAATTATTTTTTGAGCTTTGCTGCTCTCTTGATCTGTCCTGCAATATTGGGAAGCGCAACCGCTCCGATAAGCAGAAGACCAAGGATCAGAAGAATTACCTGTGCATGCACGTTCTGCTGGCCAAGACCAACGCGAAGGCACACAATGATGAATGCAGAAATCACGCCGCCTGCCAGATTGCCTTTGCCGCCTGTGGAAGAAATTCCGCCGAAGACTGCCATGGCAATGGCATCCATCTCAAATCCGTTACCGGTCGTGGTGTTTGCGCCGTAGGAAGAAGATACCAGAAACAGCGCGCACAGTCCGGAAAAAGTTCCCATAATGGTGTAGATAATGAGACGGATTTTCTGTACATGAATTCCGGAATAATAAGCGGTCAGTCTGTTTGTTCCAATCGCA
>QFCE01000313.1_pt1 | contig 15321 bp, 14 predicted proteins | sample 5346091 | NCBI WGS metagenome assembly QFCE01 (sample SAMN09062252, study PRJNA434731) | Human gut metagenome, whole genome shotgun sequencing project. | isolation source: stool timepoint A chromium assembly | host: Homo sapiens | collected 2015 | reverse complement strand
TACCTTCAAACACCTGGATAATCGCGCGCCGGCCTTCGATCTGAACGACGCGGCCATTGCGCACAGAGCCGTTTTCCAGCTCGATTTCAACCATTTCTTCATTGCTGACATTCTTGACGTTGTCCAGGGCAACAAGAGAACCGTTGATTTCATTCAAACCCATTAATTGAACGCTCATCTGTTTTCTCCTCCTATTCCACCTGGGCCAGAGCCTGATCGATCATCTCAAAATAACCGTCCAGAAGCTCCAGCTGATCATTCGGTACGTCGTATTTAATCTTGACGACCTTGTCGATAATTCCGGTCTTGGCAATCAGCGATACCGGAATCCGCCTGGCCACCAGCTTTTTGGCCTGCGCGTTGAGATACGAAATAATCTTCAGCATCTTGAACTGTTTTTCAAACGGCACATAAGTATCAGCCGGATGGTAAGCGTTCTGCTGCAGATAACCGACGCGGATCACCTTGGCGATTTCCATCGTCAGCTTCTGATCTTCCGGCAGCACGTCGGAACCGATCAGCTTGACAATTTCCATCAGCTGGTTTTCTTCATGCAGAATCGCCCGGATTTCCTGACGCAGCGTGTTGAATTCCCGGTCGACGTTCTTGTCGTACCAGCGCGCCAGGTCATCCAGATATTCGGAATAGCTGTCGTTCCAGTTGATCGCCGGATAGTGACGGGCATACGCCAGCGACTTATCCAGCGCCCAGAAACAGCGCACAAACCGCTTGGTATTCTGGGTGACCGGCTCGGAGAAGTCCGCGCCCTGCGGCGAAACCGCGCCGATAATCGTGACGGAACCCTCGGCTCCGTTTAAAGTTTCAATATAGCCTGCACGTTCATAGAACTGCGAGATCCGCGACGGCAGATACGCCGGGAAGCCTTCTTCCGCCGGCATTTCTTCCAGACGTCCGGAAATTTCACGCAGCGCTTCCGCCCACCGGCTGGTGGAGTCGGCCATGATCGCGACGTGATAGCCCATATCGCGGTAATATTCCGCCAGCGTGATGCCGGTGTAAATGCTCGCTTCACGCGCCGCAACCGGCATGTTGGACGTATTGGCGATCAAGACTGTCCGCGCCAGCAGCGGCTTGTTGCTTTTCGGGTCGATCAGGTCCGTGAATTCCTCCAGAACCTGGGTCATTTCGTTGCCGCGCTCGCCGCAGCCGACATATACGATGATGTCGGCGTCGCACCATTTCGCCAGCTGATGCTGGGTCATCGTCTTGCCCGAGCCAAACCCGCCCGGAATGGCGGCCGCGCCGCCCTTGGCGATCGGAAACAGCGTGTCGATGACGCGCTGGCCGGTGATCAGCGGACGGGTGATCGGCTTGCGGAAGCCGACCGGCCGCGGATTGCGGATCGGCCATTTCTGGGTGAGCGTCAGCGCATGTTCTTCGCCCTGATCGTCGCGGATCCGCACGATCTCGTCGTTGATATGATATTGCCCGTGATCAGCGACGAAAATGACCTCGCCTTCCGGAAGCATCGGACTGAGCATGCAGCGATGCTCGATCAGCTCGGTTTCCGGGCAGGTCGCGTAGATCTGTCCCGGACGCAAACGATCGTGCAGCTTGACCTGCATCGTCACGTCCCACAGTTTTTCTTCATCCAGCGGGGAAACCGTCGTTCCGGCGGCAATGAACGCGCCTTCGGTTTCCATCAGCTCTTTTAACGGACGTTCGATGCCGTCGAAGATATTTTTTAGAATTCCCGGCCCCAGCGTCGCAGACAACAGAGATCCGGAAGGCCGAACCGGTTCGCCCGGTTTCAGACCCGTGGTGGATTCGTACACCTGAATCGTCGTGTACTGTTCATCAATGCCGATGACTTCCCCCATCATTTCCTTATTGCCGACAAAGACCATTTCCTGCATGGAAAAGTCTTTGGAATCCTTGACGGTGACAACCGGTCCGTTGATTGAATAGATCAAATTGTTATTCAATGTCTTCACCTCGGTTTTCGTCGTATTACAATGTGAATCCGGAATTGTTCTGGAACCACTCTTTCTGATTTCTTAATGCGTTGTCCAGCGTTTCGTCGATCTCAAAGCCCTCTGACGGACACATAAAGCGCCATCCGCCAAATTCCAGATACGCTGTTTCCACCGACTGAGAAAAGCCCTTGCGCTTTAAGATTTCGCGCATCAGCGCTTCGTCCTGTTCGCGCACGATGAACGTTCCGGCCTTACCGGCGATCTTCGCGTGCTTATCCAGCTTCTTTTCGAGTAAATCCGCGTAAGCGGAGGAAGCCGCGAACGCTTTCAGCTCGTCAGCCACGCTGTCGAACAGCTCCGAGGCCATCGCCTGGCGCTGTGCCAGCAGATCCCGCTTGATTTTCAGCTTGGCTTGGGAGGTCTTCGTGGCTTGCAGCAGCTCCAGCTCGCTGATTTCTTTTTCTTCGTAGTGCCCGGTTTCCTTATGCAGCGATTCCGTGAAGAAATGAATCTCCTCGTCCTGCAGCTGCTGCACCTCAGAATGAATCTGATCGGTAACCAAGCCGGCCTGATCCTGAATGTCCTCCAGGATAGCCGTGAGCGCTTCTGTCTTCTCTGCCATTGTTTTCACCTCACAATTTGATGCCGATCGCTTCGCTGATGTAGCGGTCGATCGTTTCTCCGATTTTGGCTGACCCGTGACGATCTGGAATTTCGACCAGCAGCGGCTTGGACAGCCGCAGCTTGTAATCGGATACCACGTCCGGGCAGGTGTTGACGATTTTCGTAGTCATTAACACGATCGCGATTTCCGGATCCTCGATCGCTTTGTTCAAAGCGGCCAGCACCTCGTCCCGTTCGTGGACCACGACGCCTTCGACCCCGGCTAAGCGCATGCCCATCTGGGTATCAATATTGTCACTGATCAAATAAAGTTTCATGACAATCCCCGATCTTACAGCTTATTGATGATCAGGATGGAAATCAGCAGACCGTAGATCGCAACACCTTCGCCCAACGCAACGAAGATGATCGCCTTACCAAAGTTTTCCGAATTCTCCGAGATCGCTCCGATCGCTGCCGGAGCCGCGGAAGCCACCGCCCAGCCGGCGCCGATTGCCGAACAGCCTGTCGCCAGCGCCGCTGCAATAAAGCCCATCCCCTGAGCTAAGGTGCCGGTGATGGAATTGGCGGCCGCCGTACCTTCCGCCAGCGCATGGACGCCGCCGAACTGGAACAGGACAGCTAAGACGAAGACACCGCCGAAGACACAGATCTGCGCGATCAGCTTGGTTTTCAGGTTTTCAGCGGAAGCGCCCTTTTTGTAGATGAAGAACAGCGGAGCGATCACCAGGATCACGGCGATCAAAGGCAGCAGCATTTCAAGTAATGTTAACATGGTTTATTTTCCTCCTTATGCATTTTCCGATGAGATCATCGTAAATTTCTTCCCGTTGCCGACAAAGTAACGGCTGAACATTTCATAATATTCCAGACGCAATGTCTGAATGCCGACGATCAGACCTTCTAAGCCCATGACAAACAAGTTGCCCAGCACGAAGACGACCGGTCCGGCGTTGCCGGTCATTTTGACCAGCGTCATGACGACGAGCATCATGCCGGCATGGCTCAGAACGAAGCCGCCGACACGCAGGTAAGACAGGGAATTGGTGACGAAGCTCAGGATGATTTCCAGCACTTCAAACACTTCTTCCAGCACGAAGTTGCCCCAGCCCTGATGCGGCGTCAGCCCCTCGCCCTTCATTAAGCCGTTTAACGGTTCCTTCATGAAGAACAGGACGACCGGCACGCCGATGAACAGGATCATGAGCGGCTTGCTTCCCGGATTAAACGGCAGCATATCCGGCATGAACATGCCGATCAAAAACAGAATGATATAGCCGTAGAAAATAAATCCGGCCACGCCGTTCTGCGAGAACAGTGCTTCCGCCATCTCTTTGCGCTTGATATTCAGATAGATATTGATGATCATCGTCATCAGGATCAGCACTGCGCCGATCGCGACCGCGCCGATCAATAACGGCATCGTCGCACTGGCGTCCATGACCTCAAACAGCTTCTCGCGAACGCCGAACAGGCTCTGATGCACCGGATTGAGCAGTGTTTCCACGCCGAAGACCGATCCGAACAGGAAGCCGAAGATCATCGACGTCAATCCCGCCCGGCCGACAATGCCGGCGAGCCGGTTATGCTTGATTTTTTCCAGCAGCAGACCGCCGATCAGAAGCAGCGCGCCCTGACCGAGATCGCCGAACATAATGCCGAACAACAGGCAGAACGTGACGGCCACAAACGGCGTCGGATCCAGATCGTGATAATTCGGCAGACCGTACATCTCGACGAACATCTCGAACGGACGGAACAGCCAGGCGTTGTGCAGCATCGTCGGCGGCACCAGCTGCGGCGCCGTTTCCGGTTCGACCAGATCGACGCGGACATTCAGTCCGTCAAACAGCCGGACAAACTGATCCGCTGTTTTTTCCGGCACAAAGCCAGCCAGCTGATAATCGTCCTGCACCTGCACGACATAGCGGTACAGCTTACGGATTTCGCTGGTATACGCACAATAGGAATAAACCTCCGTCAGCTTTTCCTTATACTGTTCCAGGATTTTCTTTCCGTCGATGCGTGGAATTGGAATTTCCTCAATGAACAGGCTTTCCATACATTTTCTGACTTCTTTAACGAAGGTGTTGGACGTCGCGTACAGGATCCAGACGTACTGGCCGCTTTTATGCAGCTCCTCAACGACGAAGTTCTTCTTTTCGATCAGACTCAGCTTTTTGAAGCTTTCCGCCGGCAGACGGCCCATTCCGAACGAAATATACTGGCACTCATGCATCGCCTCAAATCCATAGCTCCGCACTTTTTCCAAAGCGATTTCATCGTTGTCCGTCAAGGTCATCAGCTCGTGCGTATCCGCAATCATCGCAAACTGCTCGTTGACTTCCTTGATAAACGCTTCAATTTCCGCTTCTTCATAGCTGCGGCTGACCGGTCCGGCTTTCAGCTCGAAACCGACGCTATGGCCAATATTTTTCAGCTGGTTCAGGTATTCGTTGTAGACATTTTCGTCCTGCAGCGCCTTGCCGCCGTTCTCATCGTTGATCAGATGCGCCGCCGGTTCCGGATGGAACTGAGCGCAGGATACGCAGCGTTTCAGCACGTCCTGAAACTGATCGGCTCCGGCATGCACCGTCGCCAGCTTCATTTTTACGATTGACATAAGCTCCCCCTTTCTTCTTAATAAATCAACAGCCGGTTAATCTTATCGGCCGGGATGCCATAGCGGACACCCTCGATAATATCAACGACGTTTTGAATTTCCGTTTCCGACAATACCAGATACGCGATCAGCACGATGTCCGGATTGGTCGAAAACATCATGTGCCGCTTGTTCAGGTTATAGTTGATCGACTGCGCGTGATATTCGATATACGCGAAGTTGGAAGAATCCAGATAGTTGTGATAAGCGGAACGAGCCAGCCGTTCCATGAATTCCTCAGCGTTGCAGTGATCGATCATATCCTCTAATTCCCGTTTCGGTATCCGCAGGTAAACCGGATTGATGACTTTTTTGATCTGCGCGGGCGTCGCGTTGAAATACCGTTTAGAACGATAGATCCGCGTGATGTTGTCCAATTCGATCTGGGTCAGGAAAATTTCCCGGATCTCCTTTTTCACCTTGCCGCTGAACTCCTGATCGACGATCTTCATGACCTGATCGTAGAAATATTTCCGCAGGACGCTTTCGCAGGCCGTATAATCAAAATCTTCCATGTTCGTCACGGAGAACGGCCGGATCAGATCGGCATACGGCGTTTTGGCCAGCACCTCCAGCAGCGCGCTGAAATCGCGGACCTGGGCCAACGCCCGGATATCGAACGACGTACTCTTTTCGATATACAGCGGCAGCTCGCCGATCATCTTGTAGTTATCTTCATCATTAAAGGCGCGGATGCAGGCCATGATCTGCTCGACCTCGCTCATCATGATGCCGTAGCGATAAAACTTATCCCCACTGGTACTGGCATACCGTAAAAGCCGGGACAGCCGGGTTCCCAGATCCCGCCGGATCAGCATTTCCAGCTGACCGCGGTGCAGTCCGGTCTCACTGTATCCTTCCAGCGCTTCCCGAAACAACGTTTCGTTCTTAAGATAAGAAGCGATTTCCGGAATTGATTTCTTCTGCAGCAGCTGCTGATAATCCGAAGCCGTCAGCCGTTTTCCAAACATCGCCTTGGCTTTGGTCGCCATCGCTGCATTCGATGCGGTTCCCATGGCACCCCTCCTTTTTAACTTGGTCGTTCGCTGGCCTGTTTAGATTTCCAAGCAGCGGCGAACCAGCTCTTTCCGCCATTCCTCTTTCTTCTCCAGATAATGGGCCTGAAGCCGTTTCAGCTCCTGCTCATATTCTTTCAAATTCTCGGATTCCACCTGACTGATCTGATAATCCAGCTCGGCTTTTTTGGCGTCGACCCGCTGGTGAACTTCCTTCCACGCGTCTTCGCTGATCTGCTTCTCCGTATCGGCGATTTTCCGCTTCAGCTCAAACTTCATCCGATGCGCTTCTTCCACCGCTTCCCGCGTCTTCTGATCCGTTTGAATCAGATTCAGGATTTCAGATTCCATAGCACGACCTCCCTCCCTTGTCTAAAGCACGCCATTTAGTATATTCCTTTCAAAATCAATTTTCAATAATGGAAAAATTGAATCCTTAAATTTTACCGCATTGACTGAAAATCGTACCAATGTTGAGAATGATATTCTTAAAAATCCGGAATGAAATATGACAATTCTGTGAAATTAGTTTCATCTTTCGCACAGGATTTGATATAATAGCCCACGAGGTGGCGTATGAAAAAAAATCAAAAAGCTTTATTGAGCTTCACGTTGGCAGCGCTGGTTTTCAGCGCCGGATGCGCCTTTTTTTCTGACAATCCGTTGTTGACGTTTATCGATGTTCTGTCGATCCTCAGTCTGGTTCTGCTTGTCGGGGGACTGGTTGAGTTTTTGATCCACGGCGGTTATTTTGATTTTATGACCTATTCGTTTTCTTCGGCAAAGAACTTGTTGACGCGGCATCCTGAGGCGCAGCCGCAGCGGTATTTCGATTACGCGCAGAAACAGAAAGAACGTCGCGGAACCAGCGAACATTTCCTGCTCAAGCTATCCGGCATTCTGCTGGGACTGAGCATTTTGTTAACGATCCTGTACGAAGTGATCTAACCCAATTGGTTTATCTCGCCTGCGGAGATCCGCGTTAAACGCCTGCGGGGAATCATGTTAGGAAAATACGAAAAAAGCTCTCGGCTGAGAGCTTTATTTGTATATGGCGGAGAAAGAGGGAGTCGAACCCCCGCAGGCTTTCACCTCTGCCAGTTTTCGAAACTGGTCCCTTCGGCCACTTGGGTATTTCTCCGTGTGCCTTCTTATTATACAAAATTCTTTTCAAAAAATCGAGTCCTAAATTAAAGAAATGCAAAAAAAGTTCAAAGGCGTTAGAAATGATGAACGATCCTGAATACGGCAAAGCTGAACAAAGCGGAGAAACAGGGAAGGTTCGCTGCCCCCTTTTGTTGATTTCCGAAATCGACTTGCTTTTGCCATTAACCCATCAGATCCATTATTTTCTTCTAAACCATTTTACATCTTAGATTCTATTCTTCTTTTACTATGTATATCTCACTTATAAAAAAATGGAATGCCGTCGCAACGTCACTCCTACAAAAACATATCTGTTTTTTGTTTCCGATATTATTCTATATCGCCATGGCTCATCTGTCAATCAAAGTTTTAAATCTGTTTCTTGTTTCTTTGCTGAACGCATTTCAGACTACAAGGAAGCAAAAGCATGATAACTCGAAAGCCCTAGAAATAATATCCTGAATTCTGAGCTACTTCAAATTACATCAGCAATTTTAAGTTTTCTTCTTTTATCCCCTTTTGTGAATTTTATAGAAGACCGTTAATTACTTTAATTGAAAAATCATAATTACTTTGAATTAAATCATTGTTATAGAAGTATTCTTTACGCTTTACCATTCGGATAAAGAATAATTCTTTCAATTCGCATATTCTATGATGATAAACATTCTCGGAAACAATGTTTTTATATGTATAAAGAAGAGCTACAAATTCCAACATCGGCCGGCACGACAGTTTCTTGCGGCGTTGACTTGCGCTTATTGTAGATATACCGGAAACAAATTGGCTTAAAACGGCAGGCGCTCTCGAACTCCCATGAGATAAATTTGAAATAACGCAATTATTGTGAGCGCAACAATTACGTAGACTCTTAACAAGTTTAAGAACTTCTAAACGTATAGGGAATGAACCACATCCTTGATAATAGAATTCATAAAACTTAATAAAATCGCCAAAAGTTAAAAGTTCAACAAGCGCCCATGCAGGACAATCCGCATAACTTATGATCCGGTTTTCATATTTTCCCGTTCTATTATTAAGCACTTGTTGAATACTGAAATATTTTTGTATCAAATCTCCTGTAAAAGGAGATGAACCAATTTTTTCGAGCTTTCCAATGATAAAAACATTTTGTTGTAAAAAGTCTTTAACTATATTATATCCATCCGTTTTTCTATCGTGCTCAATATCTTTAATAATCTTGACTTTTAAATCATGTTCTATGTCAAGACACATTTTAGTAAGTAAAAATCTTAAGTGCATATCGATCGTTGATAATTCTTTTAAATAGCCGAAATCCAAATTTATATACTTTCCCAAATAAACTCCGTTTTGATATTTCTGATAGTTTTTCCTATAAGAAGCCGTCCTAAAATAATTATTCACGTTTTCCAAATAAATTTCAGCTTGTTCTTCAGATACTATTTCAAATTTTATTCCTTTATCAATTTTCATTTTTGAGATCAATTCATTAACGCTTAACTTCGGTTTATTTAATATATTTGTCATGAATATCACCTTTGCTTATTTCTGCCTTCCATGGACATTGTAAGGTTTGACGTTCCGGACTTTCATCCGTTTTCCCTGCCGCTAACAGATTAAGTTAAATTATGAAAAATTATCCTTTAGTTCACTTACCGTTGTTACTCGTTTATTGGTATTGTCTGATTTCATGATTATCTTGATTCTGCATTTTTTTCAGGCTTTTGACTTCGAAAAAAGGACACATTCGTACGTCCCTTATATTTTTCAGGCCTGACTACTCTCTATGCTAACAAAACCGCGCGCAGCGCATTGAGGAAAAACTCCGGCTGGTCAATCATCGTATTATGACCGGCATTCGGAATCAGAATCAGCTGCTTGCGCGGCGCTTCGATCTCCGCGAAGTATTCCTGCGCAATCGGATACGGTGTCTGCCAGTCCTGATCGCCTAACAAATAGTAGACCGGGACTTCGTAATGCCGGTCCAGCGCCTCCAGATCAAAGCCCGTCAGTTCCTGAAGCAATGGCAGCTGCAGCTTGAAATCGAGGTTGAAGTAGACTGAAAACTCGCCGGGGTTAACGTCGGGTGCCGCCAGCATTTGCCACAGAGCTTTCAGCGAGATCGGCGCAGCGAGATGATATTTCCGCTGCATCCTGCGCACCACCATCATTTTATCCATCATTTCCTGATCAAATTGCGTTTGGGGATACGGCGTCAGCGCCAACAGCCGCTGGACATCGTGATCCGCTCCGGCGATCCGCGCTTTCTGCAATACCTTCTGATAGCCTGTTTCTTCGTTGCGCCGCATACTGACAACCTGGCCGACGCCGACGTAGGCTTTCACACGGTCAGGATACTTGCGAACAAACATCGTACCCAGCACGCTGCCCCAGGAATGACCGAGAATGAAAATTTTATCCTGGTGGTATTGGGCGCGCAGCACATCGCAGATCTCGCGCGTGTCCTCGATCAGCTGATCCAGTGTCAGTGAAGAAGCCAGCTCCTCCTTCTGATCCGCGTTGATCTGCAGCGTCTTGCCGCACAGCCGCTGATCCCAATTCACCACCGTGAAATACTTCTCCCATTCACGCTGATATAAATAGCGCGTCGGCATCGCGGATTCACCCGGCCCACCATGCAGAACTAACAGCACCGGATTTTCATCGTTTTCCGTGCGATGCACCAGATACTGTTGAATGCCGTTGATCATCCGGTATTCCTTCAGCTCAAACCCGGTGTCTTGATCAATACGCTGCTTTCGCTGATTGACCTCGCGCTGCACGGCATACGCCGTTCCCACCGCGGCGGCGGCGCCGAAAGTTGTCAGTAAACATTTTGTACTGAGTTTCATGTATGAAGTCCTCCTTTATTGGATTACCCGTTCCACGCTGACCACACTGTTCACCTTTTTGAGATTGGCGATCAGCGTTTTTAAATGATCGTAATCGTCGACCAGCAGCATGATTTTTGTCGATACCGTCAATTCTTCCTGATTGACGGAGGAATTGATATTCTGCAGCGATGCCTTGCATTGCGAGATGACCGTCATCAAATCAGTTAACAGGAAATTGCGGTCGTGGCTGTAAATCTGAATCGTCGCTTCATATTTGCGCGGTTCGCGGCGGTCGTCCCATTCCACGTCGATCAGCCGTGATTTCTCGTTGGCGACGTTCGGACAATCCCGGCGGTGAACCTTGACGCCGTTGCCCTTGGAGATATAACCAACGATTTCATCGCCCGGGATCGGGCTGCAGCAGCCGGCCAGCGAAATCATCATCGACTCGATGCCCGGCACGATGATGCCGGATTTGCTCGGCGCTTTGCGGGCCGGGGAAAAGGAACGGCTGACTGTTTCATTATCCAGAATGATCGGTTTCTTCTGATTCGTCAGTTTTTCAATAACACTGATGACCGAGATCGACTTCACGGCGATCCCGTACATCAGATCGGTATAGGAGCCGACCTGAAACGCCGTCAGAATGCTTTCAATCTTTTTCCGTTCAAAATAATCCTTTTCCGGATAGCCGCGTTTTTTCAGCTCGTCGCGGATGATCTGTTCGCCCCGTTCGATAAACTCCTGTTTCTTCTCGACTTCCTTCTTCTGCAGAAAGCCGCGGATCTTGTTTTTCGCATGGTTGGTCTTGACAAATTTCAGCCAGTCCTCGCTTGGCCCCGCCGATTGCTTGGACGTCTTGATCTGTACGACGTCGCCGGTTTTTAACGGCGTGTTCAGCGGCACCAGCGTTTCGTTGACCATTGCACCGACGGTGGAATGGCCGACCTCGGTATGCACGCGGTAGGCGAAATCAATCGGCGTGGAGCCGTTAGGCAGCTCGATGACCCGTCCTTTCGGCGTCATGACATAGACGTTCGCCTCAAAGATATCCTTCTGCAGCGTATCCATGTATTCGTTGGGATCATCGCTGAGATCGCCGGTCAGCGCCGACAGATCACGGAACCACGACAGCTTCTGTTCGATTTCACGCTGTTCCTTATGCGGATCATACTTCGTGCCTTCCTTGTAGCGCCAGTGCGCCGCAATGCCCATCTCGGCGATACTGTCCATCTCCTCGGTGCGGATCTGAATCTCAAAAATGCGCCCTTCATCGCCGACGATCGTCGTGTGCAGCGACTGGTACATGTTCGATTTCGGCACCGCGATATAGTCCTTTAACCGTCCGGGGATTGGACGGTAAGCCGCATGGATATAGCCGAGGATCTCATAACAGTTCAGCTTGGTCTGGGTAACGATCCGGATCGCTAACAAATCGAGGATTTCCTCAAACCGTTTGTTCTTCGTCTTCATCTTTTTGTAGATGCTGTAAAGATGCTTACTGCGGCCGAAAATCCGGAATTCGATGTTTTTTTCCTTGAGCATTTCAGAAATGTCGCGGATCATGTGCTTGACCTGTTCGTCCCGCATCGCCTTTTTTTCTTCGACCAAATGCGCGATCTCATAGTATTTCTCGCGGTCGAGATAGTAAAAGCTGAGATCCTCCAATTCGTTTTTGATCTCGCTGATACCTAAGCGGTGGGCGATCGGCGCGTAGACCTGCAATGTTTCCGCCGCGATCTTCTGCTGCTTCTCCGGCGGCATGTACTGCAGCGTGCGCATGTTGTGCAGCCGGTCGACCAGTTTGATCACGATGACGCGGATATCGTTGGCCATCGCGATAAAGATCTTACGATGATTCGCTGCCTGATATTCCTTCTCGTCCTTAAATTTCAGATTACCGATCTTGGTGACCCCTTCCACCAGCATCGTGATTTCCTCGTCGAAATCCGCGCTCATCTGCTCAGCCGAAACGCCGCAGTCTTCCAGCACGTCGTGCAGAAGCCCCTGCGCAGATCGTCCGCGGTCCGACCTTCATCGTCGCCAGGATATAACCCGACCTGGGCGGCGTGGATCATATACGGTTCCCCGCTGCGGCGGAACTGCCCCTGATGGTGTCCCTGCGCATAGCGGTACGCCCTTTTCAATCAAAGCCAGACTGTCCGGATCCTGAATGTAGGTCTTCACCTCATTCATCAGCTCGTCCAGCGTGATCATCGTATTCCCTTTATCCACAACCCATTCCCCCTTTTTTGAGAAAAACCGAAGAGAATCCTCTTCGGCTTATTCGTAGGACATCAACGTAAAGACTTCGTAGCCCGCCAGCGCCTCGCGCCCTTTCAAGCCTTCCAGCTCGATCAGAAACGCACAGCCGACAACCACGCCGCCCAGTTCTTCGATCATTTTAATCGTGGCCTGAACGGTGCCGCCGGTCGCCAACAGATCGTCGACGATCAGCACTTTCTGCCCTGGCGTGATCGCGTCTTTGTGCATGTGCAGTTCGTTGGATCCATATTCCAGATCGTAGCGGTAGCTGATCGTTTCGCGCGGCAGCTTGCCCGGCTTGCGGACCGGCACAAAGCCGATATGCAGATTCGCGGCCACCGGACAGCCGAAGATGAAGCCGCGGGATTCCGGACCGGCGATCACTTCCGCGCCGACCTGTTCGGCAAACTTCTGAATTTCCGATGTCGCCGCGTGGAACGCTTCGCCGTCGCTCATCAGCGGCGTAATATCGCGGAACAGCACGCCCGGCTGCGGGAAATCAGGAATTGAAGCAATATATTTTTTAAAGTCCATGGATGGATGCCTCCTATAATACCGTTATTATAACAAATTTTTATCAAATTGAACTGTTTTATTCAACAGTTTCCACAAGAATCGAGCATTTTTCCCGCCCGCGGAAGCGATTGATCTGCAGCTGACCGATCCAGCTGGCCGGATGAGGGTTGTCCAGCTCCCGGTTAAAGCTGATCGCGTCGATCAAATCGACACCGTTGGTCGTCTGCCACTTCGGATAAACTTCCTTCATTTTGGCGTATTGCAGGATCGTCAGTCCGCTGACCTCAAAGGTCACCGGCTCAAACTGCTGCCCAAACGGAGCCAGCTGATCCAGCTCATGCAGCGCGGTCAGATTGATTTCCTGAGCGCTGACCGGCAATACCTGAAGCGTCGGCTCCGGCAATGCGCAGATCCAGCGTTTCCATCTTGGCCAGAATCGCCTGCCTTAACGGTTCCAGCTGATCCGCGGCGACTTCGATCCCGGCGGCCTGAGCATGACCGCCAAACTGGATCAGATAACCCGCGCAGGTCCTCGAAGAAGACCTGGATATCCAACCCCGGCACGCTGCGCACCGAGCCTTTGTAGCCCTGAGCGCTGGGCGCCAGCACGAGTGTCGGCCGGTGCGTTTCGTTCATGATCCGGCCCGCGACCAGAGCCGACGATGCCTTCGTGGAAATTCCCCGTCCGCGATCACATGGAAAAGCGATCCTCAGGATGCATCTGTTCCATCGCCGTTTTGGTCATCTTGTCGCTCATCTGGCGGCGCTTCTGGTTGATCTGGCGGATCTGCGCCGCTGCGGCTTCGATCTGTCGCCGGATCTTCCAGCAGCAGATAGCGGACGATGTTGTTGATATTGCACAGCTCGGCCAGCCGGCCGGCGGCGTTGAGCTTCGGCACGATCTGGTAGGCGACTTCCTTCTCCGTCCACAGCTCGCATTTCTTTTCATTGAGCGCTTCAATCGCCGTAAACTGGCGCTCGTTAAGATATTTCAGTCCCAGCCGCACCAGAATCCGGTTTTCTTCCCACAGCGGCATCATATCGGCAATCGTCGCGATCGCCGCCAGCATGATCGGTCGTTTGCGCGGACCCGTCATCGCCATTGACAGCTGCAGCGCCACCCCGGCTCCGCAGCAATACTGCCACGGCTTGCCCATCCGCGTCGGATGCAGCAGCGTCAGGCATTCAGGCTCCTGCTGGATTACGTGATGATCGGTGACGATCACTTCCACGCCCAGCTGTTTCGCCAAGGCCAGCGCGGGATGCGCGGCCACGCCGTTATCCACGGTCAGGATCAGCGAATAGCCCTTGTCCCTGGCCAGCTGCACGGTCTGCGCGGATAAGCCGTACCCCTCGTTGAGCCGGTGGGGAACGTAAAACCCGCTGACAATGCCGGCCCGGTCGAGCGCCTCCTTCATGATCGCGGTCGCGCACAGGCCATCGGCGTCATAGTCGCCGGCGATCAGCACTTTTTCATGGCGCTGGCGCGCGGTGTCCAGGCGTTTTAAAATCTGCGTGAGTTCCGGGCTTTGGCAAGGATGCAGCGTCAGATCCGGATTCAGCACCTGGCGGATTTGTTCATCGTCCTGGCAGCGGCAGGCCAGCACCTTCGCGCACAGCTCGCTGACGCCAAAATCCTGCCGGATCCGTTGTTCTTCGCCGTGGGTTTCAATTCGTTCAATTTTCATATTTTTCACCTGTAATCACTCTATTCTAGCATAGAAATGCGCTGTCTGTCCGGGCTGGCGCTCCTTCTAGATGCACAAAAGGCGGCTCGCGCCGCCTTCCTGATGAGTTAATCGTTGATGCCTGGAATCGTCAGTTCGTCCAGTTTTTCTTTCTTGACTTTCTTCTTTTTCTTTTCCTTCGGCTTCACATGGGTGCGGATCGCATACCACATCTGCGGCGCGATGAAGATCGAGGAGAAGGTGCCGGCGATCAGACCGACGAACATCGCGAAGTTGAACGTGACGATCGCACCCGGATCCCATCAACAGCAGCGCGATGATCGGCAGCAGCGTCGTGATCGAAGAGAAGACGGAACGCACCAGCGTCTTGTCCAGCGAGTCGTTGACGATCTGCTTGTAATCCGCGTTCGTCAGCTTCGGCTTGCGGCTTTCCGCCACGACTCGCGGACGCGGTCGAAGACGACGATCGAGTTGTTGATCGAGTAGCCGATGATCGCCAGGATGACGGAAATCAGCTCGATGTTGATTTCCATTCTGAAGATGGCGAAGATCGCCAGAACGATCGCAACGTCATGAACCAGCGCGACGATACAGCTGACCGCATAATCCCATTTGAAAGCGGATCGTGATGTAGATCAGCATCGCCACCCA
>QFCE01000626.1_pt1 | contig 15339 bp, 12 predicted proteins | sample 5346091 | NCBI WGS metagenome assembly QFCE01 (sample SAMN09062252, study PRJNA434731) | Human gut metagenome, whole genome shotgun sequencing project. | isolation source: stool timepoint A chromium assembly | host: Homo sapiens | collected 2015 | reverse complement strand
GGATAACGTCCGGTGGAGGCGACTCCCAGACCAGTGCAACAGAAATAAACCGCCTTCCTCTGGAAGGTAAGGGTGGAAAGGCAGTGTAAGAGACTACCGCCGTTGTGGTAACAGAACGGGCACATGTAAACTCCATTCGAAGCAAGACCGAAACGAAAGCAATACGGCGGCCCGTCGTGCTTTCAGGTGGGTCGCTTGAGCCCTTTGGCAACGAAGGGCCTAGATAGATGACCACTCAACGACATAACCCGGCTTATCGGTCTGATTGCGCATTTTAGGAAAGCTAAATACAGTGTGAAAGGTATTGTTGTCCGAGATGGATGACAGTACCTTTTTTATTCCTTAAACACCTGTATCCCATGGAGGATGATTTTTTCGGTGAGCTCTGCGATTTCATCCGCGGTCTGTGATGCGTTGCTGCTGTTAAGCCAGTTTTCGATAATGCCGATACAGCCGGACAGCATAAAAGCATAAAAGGGTTCATACAGCTCAGAAGCCCGGTTGGAGTAGAGATATTCCCAATCCGAAAAACATTTTTCTTTGAGAACCGTTTTTAATTTGTTGATAAAATTCCGGTCGCGATTTACGCCGAGGACCATTCGGCAAAAATCAGAATTATCCCCAAGAAAACGGAAAATGCTTTTTAGCAGAAGAGACGGTTTTCCATTGCTTTCCTCCGGTGAGTACGCATGGATGATCTCATTGAACTGCTCCAGAATTTCCGATTCAATATGATCCAGCAAATCATACATATCTCTGTAGTGCAGATAAAAAGTTCCGCGATTTAAGTCCACATGATCGCAGAGCTCTTTTACCGTAATCTGCTGAATCGGTTTTTGCTGCATCAAATCCAGAAAGCCATCCTTCAGCATTTTCTGTGAGCGGAGGACGCTCCTGTTTTTCTTTTTTTCACTCATAAGGTTACCCCCCCTCTTTTTTTTGAACATTTCTATGAAAAGTGTTGAATTATAAACATTGTGTTTCATATTGATTATTGCATTTTCAATCTTCCATTCCTATAATAACATAAGTACAAAAATAAACAAGTGTCTATTTTATAGGAGGGAAACGCATGATATGGACAGATACACAAATTTTATCCTAAAGCACAAAAAATTTATCATCGGTATTTTTCTCATCTTAACGGTTGTATGTGCCGGACTTTCCACTTTGGTAGGTGTGAATTACAATTTTGCAGATTATTTGCCGGAGGATGCGGCTTCCACAAAAGCGATTGATGTGATGGAAGAAGAGTATGACCAGCCGGTTCCCAATATGCGGGTAATGCTCTACGACGTTTCTATTTCAGAAGCGCTGCGCTATAAAGAACAAATTGCTCAGACGGAGGGAGTGGAGGAAGTCAGCTGGCTGGATGACGCCGTTGACATTTATGCCCCTCTGGAAACCGCAGACCAGTCAGTGGTCGATGCCTGGTATAAGGACGGGAATGCCCTGTTTTCCGTGACCATAGCGGATGACAAAAAAGATACTGCGGTAGCACAGATCAGGGACATTATCGGAGAAGACAACGCGATGTCCGACTCCGCTGTCACGGATGTGCTTTCTCCGGTGCACACCTCAAAAGATATCCAGCAGATCATGGGATTTGTAATTCCCATTGTGATCGTGGTGCTGTTGCTGACAACGAATTCCTGGTTTGAGCCGGTTCTGTTTATGATCACCATTGGGATTGCCATTATTCTGAATATGGGAACCAATCTGATCTTCGGGGAGATTTCCTTTGTGACAAACGCGGCGGGAAGCGTTTTGCAGCTGGCGGTATCCATGGATTATTCCATTTTTCTGCTGCATCGTTTTTCTGAAAACAGAAGCCAGGGAAAGAATGTGCAGGAGGCCATGATCGCGGCGGTAAAACAGTCGATCGGCTCGGTTATGTCGAGCGGCCTTACAACGGTAACCGGTTTTGCGGCGCTGATCCTGATGCGTTTCAGAATCGGACCGGATATGGGCTGGGTTATGGCAAAGGCGATCGCGCTGAGCCTTATCTGCGTGCTGTGTCTGCTGCCGGCTCTTGCGATTTCAACCTACCACTGGATTGACAAGACACAGCATCGTCCTATATTCCCGGATTTTCGCAAGGCGTCCGGCTTTATTATGAAGTGCAGACTTCCGGTATTTTTCATAGTTGCGGTGCTGGTTGTTCCCTGCATTATAGCCCAGGGAAAAAATGATTTTCTTTATGGTGCGAGCCGGATCTACAGCACCAACGCGACGCAGATGGGACGGGATCTCCTGGCCGTGGAAGAGGAGTACGGCGTATCAAATCCGGTTGTGGTCATGGTTCCAAAGGGAGAAATCCAAAAGGAAATTGCCATGAACGAGGAATTTAAAAAGGAAGACTGCGTGGACTCTGTGATATCCTATGTGAATACCGCCGGAGCATCCATTCCCACAGATTTTGTTCCGGACGAGGAGGTTTCCAAGCTTTATTCAGAGCATTACAGCCGCTTTATCCTGAGCCTGAATGTGGAGGAAGGAAAAGCGGGGTGGGATGATTCCCTGAATAAAATCCGCAGCATCAGCGAGAAATATTACGGAAAAGACGCGCTGATCGCAGGGGATCTGGCAAGCACTCTGGATTTAAAAACCACTATTACGCAGGACAATATGCGAGTAAATTCACTGGCGATCGGGTTTGTATTTCTGATCCTTCTGGTGACCTTTAAATCCATAAGCATTCCGGTGATTTTGACGCTGGTGATCGAAACTTCCATATGGATTAATCTGGCGATCCCCTATTTTCAGGGAACCTCCCTGTACTATATCGCCTATCTCATTATCAGTTCCGTACAGCTTGGAGCCACGATCGATTATGCGATCCTGTTTACCAGCCGTTATGTGGAGCTGAGAGAAACCCAGACCAAAAAGAAGGCAGCCAGAGAGGCCATACGCCTCTGCCTGCTTTCCGTATTTACCTCTTCTGTCATTTTGTTTGCGGCAGGCACCATACTGGGCAAAATTTCCACAAATATGGTATTGAGTCAGCTCGGCATTCTCATTGGCAGAGGCGCTGTGATATCCTTTGTTCTGGTGTTCACCGTACTTCCGGCAATGCTCGTTATGCTTGACGGTCTGATCCAAAAAACAACACTGCATCTGCATTTTATAAAGGAGGAATCTTGTCATGAACAGAAATAAAATCATTATGCGAACAGCATCCATAGCGTTGAGCGCTGTTATGGCAGCAGCCGGGGAATGTGCAGTTTTTGCCGCTTCGCCAGAGCGGTTGAAAGATGAAAATGTCTATGTCAACTTAAATGAGGACGGAAGTGTTTCCGGAATCTATGTGGTGAATGAATATACCTCTCAGAACGCCGGAACGGTAACCGATTATGGAGACTATGAAACCGTAAAAAATCTGACAACGGATGAAGAGATCCAATTGTCCGGCAACAAGGTGACGGCAGAGGTACCGGAGGGGAAATTTTATTATCAGGGGAATCTGAAAACCAAAGAAATGCCCTGGGAAATCAAAATTACTTACTATTTGGACGGGAAGGAGATTGCGGCAAAGGATCTGGCGGGCAAAAGCGGTAATCTGGAAATACGTCTGAATATCCGTGAGAACAAAGCCTGTGATTCCTCATTTTTTGATAATTATCTTTTGCAGGCAACGGTCGTTCTGGATACAAAAACCTGCACGGAAATCAGGGCGGACGGAGCTACCGAGGCAAATGTGGCATCTGACCGGCAGCTTTTATACAACGTCATGGCCGGGCAGGAGAAGGACATTTCCATTACTGCAAAAGTCCAGGATTTTGAAATGAATGGAATTACCTTTCAGGCAGTTCCCATGGGCTTTGATATCGACGATGAAGCTTTGGATCTGTCAGAACTGGAAGACAAAACAGCGGATGTGAAGGAAGCGGCGCAGAAGCTGGACGATGGAGCCAGGGAACTTCAGACCGGAGCACAGGACGCTGTGGACGGCGGCGGACAGCTGGCGGCGGGAAGTTCTGAACTGGAATCCGGCGCTGCAGATCTGCAGTCCGGAATGGGCGAGATTGTAAGCGGAGGCGATTCGCTGGCGGGGGCAGCGCAGGCCTTGTCCCAGGGGATCTCAGAGTACACGGCAGGCGTTGGCAGTCTCACAGAAGGAATCCGTGCCTATGTAGGCGGCGCACAGCAGCTTGGAGCGGGTGCTTCCCAGCTGGCGCCTTTGGAAAATTTGTCCCAGGTCAGCGATGGGATCAACGCCTTATATCAGGCGGTTGCTTCTGCAGACACGCAGGAAAGCCTTCAAAGCGGTGCCGACACTTTGACGGCGGGGCTGGGTGCGATCTGCCAGCAGCTTGCTGCCCTTCAGGAAAATTCGGACAGTGAGGGTCTGCAGCAGCTTGCAGAAATGCTGGGACAGTTTCAGGCAAGTGCCTCTGAACTGGCTTCCAACACAGAAAATCTGGGAAGTCAGATGAATCTGTGCGCAGAGGCAGTGGGGCAGGTGGCGGCTGTCTATGAGCAGCTGACCGGCGCTGTGACAGGGCAGGTAGACGCGGCAAATCAAGAGCTTGCGCAGGCAGGGCAGAGCATGGCAGACAGTGTGAACAGCCAGATTGCGGATGTGAACAGTCAGATAAGCGCAGCAGCCGGCAGTATGAACGCCCAGGTAGACAGCGCCATAGGCGCGGTGCAGGCGGCGGCAGATGCAGGAAGCATTGACCAGGAAACTGCAGACGGAATCATCGGGCAGCTGGATGCTTCCAGAGTGTCGGAAACTACCGTTTCCTCAGTAGAAGCGCCGGTTCTTTCCACTGCGGTGCAGCTTCCTGACGGAGGCGGGCTCAGCGCTGTTTTTGAGCAGTTGTCAGCGGCGGGAAGCCAGCTGAGCGAGGCGGCGGCAGGATATCAGACCGCTGCTGAACAGATTGGCGCATTGGCGGGCAGCCTGCCGCAGACACAGGATACCGGCTCTCTGGACGCCTTATCTGCAGCGCTGAATGAGGCTTACGCCGGCGCACAGAGCCTGAGTGAAGGTGTGCGAAGTGCCGGGGAAGCGTTGGGCACATTGGCGGAGAGCACTGCCGGTTTTCCGGCGGCTTCGGAAGGCGTGAAGGAGCTTCTGGCCGGTTTTTCGGCTCTTCAGGAAAACGATGAGGCTCTGCTCAATGGCGCAGATATGCTTACGGAATCTTCACAGACTCTGGTAGACGGTGTTTCTGCTCTGGCAGGAGGCACGGTTGAATTAAATGACGGTCTTGGAGCCGTTTCCGCCGGGGTAGATGCTCTTTTTGAAGGTGCAGACAGCTTGAACAGCGGAATGGACAGCATGATGGACGGCCTTACAGCGCTTTCCGGAGGAACCGGCGATCTTGCCGAGGGAACCGGAGAATTTCGGGAAGAGACCGGAAATATTGATGAAAAAATGGATGATGAGATTGATAAAGTGTTGGAGAAGATATCCGGCGGCGAGTATACGCCCGTTTCCTTTGTATCAGAAAAAAACAGCGATATCGGTCTGGTACAGTTTGTCATGAAAACAGACGGCATCACCATCCCGGAGCCGGAAGAGAAGGAAGAAGCGGCTGCAGAGGAAAACTTTTTGGATAAAGTGAAAGGGTTATTTTAAGCATTTTTAAAGGTACTGCAAAGGAGAAAGACCCCAAGAAAGGCAGAGATGCTTTTCCTGGGTCTTTTTTTGTAATTTCCTATGATTCCATAATATTCTTATTATATAAAAAGCGCTCTGCCTATTTTGCAAGATTTTTGGAAATGGTCTTCCCAAAACGGGTCAATGGAATTAAAATAGGGTTGACCGAATCGGTTAGAAAGAGTGACGGAATATGGAGATTATTAAAACGACAAAGCTTACGAAATACTATGGCAAGGCGAGAGGTATCCTCGACCTTGACCTGACGGTAACACAGGGGGATTTCTTCGGTTTCATCGGACCAAACGGCGCCGGAAAATCTACGACACTTAGAATATTGCTGGGGTTGATTGCCCCCACTGCGGGCAGCGCAATGATATTTGGAAAAGATGTCACAAAAGAAAGGGAATCCATTTTACAGGATATTGGATATCTCCCCTCAGAGACATCCTTTTATCAAGGAATGAAAGTGAGGGAGGTATTGAAGCTGTCTGCCGATTTCCGGAAAAGGGACTGCACCGCTGAAGCAAAAGTGCTCTGTGAGCGCCTGCAGCTTGATACGTCCCGAAAGACAGAAGAGCTGTCCTTTGGCAACAGAAAGAAGGTTGCCATTGTCTGTGCTTTACAGCACCGACCAAACCTGTTGATGTTGGATGAACCGACAGGCGGATTGGATCCACTGATGCAAAAAGAGTTTTTTGATATTCTTCGGGAAAGAAACAGGGAAGGTGCAACGATTCTTTTGTCCAGCCATGTTCTTTCGGAAATTCAACGAAACTGTACCAGTGCGGCGATTATCCGTGATGGTAGAATCAGTGCATGTGACCGTGTGGAAGACCTCTTGAAAACAAATACAAAACGTATTACGGTTCATGGCATCGTTGACTTAGAACGCCTGCATGGTGTTCGGGATAAAAACGATTCAGAACATGCTGTGAGTTTTCTTTACAACGGTGATATGGGCAGTTTACTGAAAACATTGTCTTCGGGGCAGATTGATGATCTTACCGTTTCGGAGCCTGATCTGGAAGAAATTTTTCTTCACTATTATAAAAAGGATGGTGAAAGAGTATGACGCTTGTAAAACACGAATTGAGACAGGGAAAAGCTGCATTTTTGATATGGACGGCGTCTATTGGATTTCTTGTTGTAATCTGTGTTTTTTTGTTTCCTGAGATGAAAGGACAGATGGATAGTGTAAACGATATGTTTGCCTCTATGGGTTCTTTTACCAGGGCGTTCGGTATGGATCGTTTGAATTTTGGAACACTTACAGGGTTTTATGCAGTTGAGTGCGGTAATATTTTGGGATTGGGCGGTGCATTTTATGCTTCTCTTTGTGCAGCAGGGGTTCTCAGCAAAGAGGAAAAAGACAAAACTGCGGAATTTTTGCTGATGCATCCGGTCAGCCGCAAAAGGGTTATTTCGGAAAAACTGATTGCCGTGTTCATTCAGATTACAGCTATGAATATCATGATCTATGTTCTTTCCATTGGCTCTATAGCCGCTGTCGGTGAGACGATTCCCTGGAAAGAAATCAGTTTGATTCATTTGGCCTATTATCTTCTGCAGATGGAGCTGGCAGGAATTTGCTTTGGGATTTCTGCATTTCTTCGTAAAGGCAGCGTGGGAGCAGGGCTTGGTATTGCCGCAATGATGTATTTTCTGAATCTGATTGCAAATATTGCTGACGTTGCTGAGTTTTTGAAGTACATAACACCGTTTGGATATTGTGAGGGTGCCGACATCATGTCAAATGGAAGCCTGGACGGAGTGATGGTTTTCGTTGGTACAGTCATAGGAATTGGTGGAATTGCAATTGCTTATTTTTATTATACAAAGAAAGATATACATTAAAACAAAACGTATAAATGGCGGAAGGGAAAATCCCCTCCGCCATTTGTATTGCACGTTTTATTTGTTGCGCTTGCCGCGATATTTCTCTTCACAGTATTTGCAGCGGTAAACTTCCTTTTCCTCGTCCGCCAGAACAAACACATGATCCAGACCCTGCTCAATGGAAGTGATGCAGCGGGGATTTTTGCATTTGATGACATTCGTGATCTGTTTTGGCAGTCTGAGGATTTTTTTCTCCACGATCTGTTCATCCTTGATGATGTTGACGGTGATGTTGTGATCGATAAAACCAAGGATATCCAGCTCCAGATCACCAATGGGACATTCCACCTTGATGATGTCCTTGGTTCCCATTTTGTTGCTGCGGGCATTTTTGATGATGGCAACGGTGCAGTCCAGCTTGTCCAGCTTTAAGTCATGGTAAATGGTCATAGCCTTGCCGGCTTTGATATGATCCAGTACATACCCTTCCCGAAGTGCTCCTACGTTTAACATGATACATCCACCTCCAGTAATGTGAGAATCAGAGCCATTCTTACATAGACACCGTACTGTGCCTGTTTGAAGTAAGCGGCACGGGGGTCGTTGTCCACTTCCACGGCGATCTCATTGACGCGGGGAAGGGGATGAAGAATGTACATGTCGTCTTTTGTAAGCTGCAGTTTTGGCATATCCAGTATGTAGAAATCCTTCATACGGACGTAATCTTCCTCGTTGAAGAAACGCTCCTTCTGCACGCGGGTCATGTAGAGGATATCAAGCTTTGGAAGCGCATCCTCCAGACGTTCTACTTCTTCAAATTCAATATTGTGACGTTTCAGGACATCCTCGCGGATGTAGCTGGGGATCCGAAGCTCTTCCGGAGAAATGAGGACAAATTTCACATTGTTGTAACGCACCAGCGCTTCAATGAGAGAGTGAACCGTACGTCCGAATTTCAGATCGCCGCACAGGCCAATGGTAAGGTTGTCAAAATGTCCTTTCAGAGAACGGATGGTAAGCAGATCCGTGAGAGTCTGTGTCGGGTGCTGGTGGCCACCGTCTCCGGCATTGATAACGGGGATTGTGGAAGCCATGGATGCGACCAGGGGCGCACCCTCCTTGGGATGGCGCATGGCGCAGATATCTGCGTAGCAGGACGTCACGCGGATCGTATCCGCAACGCTCTCGCCTTTTGCTGCAGAACTGGAATCAGCAGTGGAAAATCCGAGAACCTTGCCGCCGAGATTCATCATAGCTGCCTCGAAGCTTAAACGTGTGCGTGTGCTTGGTTCATAGAACAGAGTTGCGAGTTTCTTATCATCACAGGTGTGTGCATATTTCGCCGGATTCTTCTCAATGTCATTGGCAAGATCAAGAAGCTTGTCAAGCTCTTCCACAGAGAAATCCAGTGGGCTCATTAAGTGTCTCATATGCTTCCTCCATTATTTGAATATTGGAATTTTGGACAGTTTTTTACAAAATTCCTCAGCTATCATCATATAACATGCAGGGTATTTTTTCAAGAAGATTTCGTAAGTATTTTCTCGAAAAGAAGGCCTGTCACAAACCATACAGGGAGATAGTCCATACGGATGATCCCTTTGTAATGAAAGGGTGTGTGGCTGTAATCCCAGGGACACATATGGAAATATTTGAGAATGCTTCCGCTGGTAAATTCCGCAAAATAAATGCCGGCAGTATAGAAAAGGCCCCGGACAGCAATGGGAAAAGCAGCGATTTTTTGGTAAACCGGCGCAATGAGGGCGGCGCAGCCATAAATCGGAAACATGAGGAGGGAGCTTTTGCCCATCATGGTGGGTTCTCCGGAAAGAAAGGCATGGCATCCGGTCCAGAAAATTTCCAGGCACCAGCCCACGGAACCGCACAGGAAAAAATTATGTTTCATAGTGAAAACTCCTTTGGATTTTACTGAAATTTAACCTGGGAATAGTATTGCCTGCCTTGAAAAAAATATGTGATTCGTGTAAAATGACGCTAAGGAAAATGAAGGGTACAAAGGAGCAAAAACGCTATGGACTACCAGGAAAGTCGAAGCTACATAAAAAAAGCAGAAAAATACGGAAGCGTGCTGGGGCTTGACAATATGCGTCAGCTGATGCGGCGTCTCGGAAATCCCCAGGACGGGCTGAAATACATCCATGTGGCAGGAACCAACGGAAAAGGTTCCGTTATCGCCTACCTGTATACGGTTTTGCAGGAGGCCGGATACCGTGTGGGACGTTATATTTCTCCCACCATATATTCCTATCGGGAGCGGATCGAATGCGGCGGGCAGGTGATTTCCAGGGAGGATTTTGCGGCCTGTGTGACAAAGATCGCCAGCGTGATTGCGGAAATGAGGGCGGAGGGGCTTTTGCATCCCACGCCTTTTGAGATTGAGACAGCTGCGGCCTTTTTATATTTTGCGCAGGAAAACTGTGATCTGGTACTTTTGGAAGTAGGGCTTGGCGGTGACATGGATGCCACAAATATCATCGGCGCTCCGGTGGTTTCCGTGATCACGCCCATCAGCATGGATCATATGGCATTTTTGGGAAATACGCTGGGAGAAATCGCAGAGAAAAAGGCGGGAATCATAAAATCCGGAGGAATTACGGTTTCGGCGGAGCAGGAGCCGGAAGTGGAGGCAGTGCTTCGCCGTGTGTCTGCAGAGCAGCGCACCCCGTTTATTCTCTCTGAGGCTTCAGACGCAGAGCTTCTTTCGGAAAGCCTTGAAGGGCAGAGCTTCTGCTTTGCGGGGGAAGAATATCAGCTTTCTCTTCTTGGAAGGTGCCAGAAAGAAAACGCGGTGCTGGCGCTCACAGTGCTTGCGGCACTGGAGCAAAAGGGCTTCCATACAACCCTCACCCAGCGAAAAGCGGGGCTCCTGAAAGCAAAGTGGAACGGACGTTTTACCGTGATCCACAGGAAGCCGCTGTTTCTGGTGGATGGGGCGCACAATCCCGGCGCAGCCGAAAAGCTTGTGGATTCTATAAAGTTTTATCTGAAGGGCAGAGATATCTATTATATTATGGGCATGTTTAAGGATAAGGATTACAACCGTGTCATCCAGATGACAGCTCCCTATGCCAAAAAGATCCTGACGATCGCGGCGCCCGGGAATGACCGGGCTCTTTCTCCGCAGGAACTTGCGTCTGCGGCATCTCTTTACCACAGTGATGTACAGCCGATGGAGAGCCCCGAGGCCGCGGTAGAGGAAGCGTTTTCTCTGGCAAAAGAAAGGGATGTGATCCTTGCCTTTGGCTCCCTGGCTTTCATCGGGGTGCTCAGCGACGCGGTAAAAAACAGGAAGGAATAAAGAAACAATGGATTTATTGGAATGCAGAAACGAGATTGACAGAATAGACAGAGAAATTCTCCGCCTGTTTGAGGAACGAATGGAAGTCGCGGAGTCGGTGGCTGCCTACAAGATCAGAACCGGAAAGCAGGTACTGGATCCTGAGCGGGAAAAAGAAAAGATCAGGACGCTGAAAGCCCTAGCGCACGGAGAGTTTAACGCGCTTGGAGCGCAGGAACTGTTTCAGCAGATCATGGCGATCAGCCGGAAGCGTCAGTACCAGCTTCTCACAGAAAACAAGGCGGAGGAGACGTCGGAATTTCAGGAGGTAAGTGAGATTCCCTTAAAGGATGTGCGGGTTGTGTTTCAGGGGGTGGAAGGCGCCTACAGCTATGCAGCCATGCGCGCGTATTTTGACAGTGAGATCGAAAGCTGCCATGTAAGAACCTGGCGGGACGCCATGGAAATGGTATCTGAGGGGCAGGCAGATTATGCAGTGCTTCCCATAGAGAATTCCACTGCCGGGATCGTGGCTGATATTTATGATCTGCTTACGGAGTACCGTCTTTACATTGTGGGAGAGCAGATCATTCCGGTGGAGCATGTCCTGCTGGGGCTTCCGGGGACAGAGCTGTCAGAGATCAAAACGGTCTTTTCCCATCCCCAGGGGCTGGCGCAGTGCAAGCCTTTTCTGGAGGAGCATCCGGGCTGGAAGGGTGTGGAGGCAGCCAATACGGCCATGGCGGCCCGCAAGGTGGCCGAGGAAAAGGACAGATCGCAGGCAGCTATTGCAAGCCGGGAGGCGGGAGAGGTCTACGGCCTTTCTGTTCTTATGGAGCATATATGCCGCAATGAAGCCAACGTCACACGCTTTATCGTTGTGGGAAAGGATGCTGTCTACATGAGAAATGCACAAAAAATCAGCGTCTGTTTTGAGCTTCCCCATGCCAGCGGAAGTCTTTATCATATGCTCTCCCACATTATTTACAACGGACTGAATATGACGAAGATCGAATCCCGTCCCATTGCGGGCAAAACATGGGAATACCGGTTTTTTGTGGACTTTGACGGGAATCTTAAGGACAGCGCAGTGGAGAATGCCCTTCGGGGACTTTGCGCGGAGGCAAACCGCATGCGTGTGCTGGGAAATTACTGAAAAGAAAGAAGAATAAAACATATGATTAAGGCACGAATCGACGAATGTATTCTGTACCGGGATTTTCAGCAGGGGGAAATCCTGGAGGAAATGGCAGATCTGATCAATACCTGCGCACAGAGCCAGGAGGAGCTGTTTTCCAAAAAAGCGGTTTTTTTCAAGTGCGTCAACGCGTTGGCGGAAATGGCGGGACTGTATGGATTTTCCGGAAATCTCTGGCATAACTATCTGACTTTTTTGCTGGTGAACCACGAAAATGCGTTCAGTACAGCCTGTGAGATCAAAGGAACGGTAAAAGGAAGCATCAACGCCCTTGCGCTGTCTGATTTTTCTGTTTTCAAGGAGCTCTATGCCTTTGACTGGCTTATTTTGGATGAATGCTATCACACCGACTGCTGCCGGATTCTTACGGACTACGAAAATGTAGATGACAGCAGCAAGATGTTCAACAGCCGTATCTGCGAGCGTATCTGCAGTATGAGCAAAACGCTTGCCGCTGCTGCGACAGCAGAAGAATTTATGGAGGATATGGTCCGGTTCTACAAAGATTTCGGCGTAGGCAAGCTGGGGCTCCACAAGGCGTTCCGGGTGGAAACGGATGCAGACGGAAGAGCTGTGATCGCGCCCATTACAAAAATTGCACATGTGAAGCTTGAGGATCTGGTGGGCTATGAGCTTGCCAAGGAAAAGCTGATCGCGAACACAGAAGCCTTTGTTCAGGGGCGAAAGGCCAATAACTGTCTGCTTTTCGGAGATGCAGGCACGGGCAAATCCTCCAGTATCAAAGGCATCCTCAATCGCTATTACGAGGACGGTCTCCGGATCATAGAAGTTTACAAGCACCAGTTCCAATATCTGAACGATGTGATCGCGCAGATTAAAAACCGCAATTATAAATTTATCATCTATATGGATGATCTGTCCTTTGAAGAATTTGAGATAGAATACAAATATCTCAAGGCAGTCATTGAGGGCGGGCTTGAGAAAAAACCGGACAATATTTTGATCTATGCCACCAGCAACCGGCGCCATCTGGTGCGGGAACGCGCAGGCGACAAGCTGGAGATCATGGACGAGGACGATCTGCATTCTTCCGATACCGTGCAGGAGAAGCTTTCCCTGGTATATCGTTTTGGCGTCCGGATTTATTTCGGTGCGCCTAACAAAAAGGAGTTTCAGAATATCGTTTCTGTTTTGGCAAAGCGTTACGGGGTCAATCTGCCGGAAGAAAAGCTGCAGCTGGAGGCAAACCGCTGGGAGCTTTCCCACGGCGGCATGACCGGACGGACGGCACAGCAGTTTATTGATTATCTTCTGGGAACAGAAGAGGAACAGATGAATTAGAAAGAGGGGTGGATACTATGGCAATGACAACCTTTGCCGCCATTGACCTGGGCTCTTATGAAGTCAGCATGAAAATTTTTGAGCTGTCCAGAAAAACGGGATTTCACGAGCTTAACGATATCCGGTACCGCATAGAAATAGGCAAGGATGCCTATTCCGTTGGGCGCATCCCTATGGAAACCGTGGATGTGCTCTGCGAAGTGCTCATGGATTTTAAAAGGATCATGAAAGAGTATGGAGCAGAGGAATACCGGGCCTGTGCCACCAGCGCCTTCCGCTCGCTGGAAAATCCGATTATTGTGTTGGAACAGATTTATCAGAGAACCGGCATCCGCGTGGAGATATTGAGTAATGCGGAGCAGCATTTTCTGGGTTACAAATCCATTGCTGCCATTGAGAGCGGCTTCAAAAAAATGATCCAGAAAGGCACCGCGATCCTGGACGTGGGCGGGGGAAGCCTGCAGGTTTCCCTTTTCGACAAGGACACCCTAGTAACCACCCAGAGTCTTAAGATCGGAAGCCTCCGTATTCGGGAACGGCTGAAAAGCCTGGAAAAAACCAGCAACCATTATGAGCAGCTGGTGGAGGAATTTATCCGCAATGACCTTATGGCCTTTCAGCGTCTCTATCTGAAAGAACGGGATATCAAGAATGTGATCCTCATGGGAGATTTTCTGACGGATACTATTTTCCGGGAGGAGCGTCAGGATAACATTATCACAAAAGAAGAATTTATGAACCGTTACGAGAATACGGTTTCCAAACCGGACTATGTGCTTGCGCAGGAAATGGAGATCGATCCGGAATATGCGAGCCTCATTATTCCCACCATGGTCATTTGCAAAAACTTTATCGATATATTTAACGCGGAATCTCTGTGGGTGCCGGGCGTGTCTCTTATGGACGGAATCTGCTATGATTTTGGAGAAAAAAAGAAATTCATCAAGAGCGTCCACAATTTTGAAAATGATATTCTGGTAGCTTCCCGAAATATTGCAAAACGCTATTCCAGCGGAAAAAATCATATTCAGGGAACCACAAATCTGGCCCTCGCCATTTTTGACAGCATGAAAAAAATTCACGGTATGGGAGCAAGAGAGCGTCTTCTTCTGCAGATTGCGGTACAGCTTCATGACTGTGGAAAATACATCAGCATGGGCGATGTGGCGGAATGTTCCTACCGCATTATCATGGCGACGGAAATCATCGGCCTTTCCACAGAAGAGCGGCAGATCATCGCCAGCGCTGTGCGCTATAACACCACAGAGTTTGTCTACTATGATAAGATTGAGGTGGAAAGCGGTGTGGACCGGAGGCGTTATCTTCTGATCGCCAAGCTTGCGGCGATCCTGCGTCTGGCAAATGCCATGGACCGGAGCCACTATCAGAAGGTGCAGGGCCTTCGCGCGGTGCTGAAGGACCGGGAACTGCAGCTTATCATAGATTCTGACCGGGATTTCTCATTGGAGCTTGGACTTCTGAAAGACAAAGCAGCTTTTTTTGAGGAAGTGTTTGGAATTCATCTTGTGCTGAGACGCAAGAGAAAGATATAGAGGTGGCATATGGATATCAAAAAATTTGAAAAACCGGAGAATTTTGTGAACCGGGAACTGAGCTGGCTGAAATTTAACGAACGCGTGCTTTCGGAGGCGAGAGACAAGACGATTCCGCTGTTTGAACGTCTGAAATTTCTGAGCATTACTTCATCCAACATGGATGAATTTTACATGGTCCGGGTGGCGTCCTTAAAAGACCAGGTACATGCGGGCTACACCAAGCCGGACATTGCAGGACTTACCCCCAAGGAGCAGCTGAAGGAAATCGGCGTGCAGACACATGCCATTGTGCAGCAGCAGTACAGCACGCTGAACCGTTCCATTCTTCCTGCACTGGAAAAGGCAGGGCTTCACCTGGCGGCAAGGCACGAATCTCTGACAGAAAAACAGAGGGAATTTGTAGATATGTATTTTGAGGAAAATGTCTATCCGGTTCTCACGCCCATGGCAATGGATTCCTCCAGACCTTTTCCGCTGATACGAAACAAATCCCTGAACATCGGCGCCCTTATTGCAAAAAAGGACAAAAAAGGGAAAA
>QFCE01000563.1_pt1 | contig 15406 bp, 17 predicted proteins | sample 5346091 | NCBI WGS metagenome assembly QFCE01 (sample SAMN09062252, study PRJNA434731) | Human gut metagenome, whole genome shotgun sequencing project. | isolation source: stool timepoint A chromium assembly | host: Homo sapiens | collected 2015 | reverse complement strand
CGCTCCGCCATTGCCGCCTATGCGTCCGAAGACCTGACGCTGGCAGCCAAGGTCATTGCCCAGGACGATGTGGTGGACAATTATTTCTCTGAGATCAAACAAAAACTGACGAAGTATTTTGCCCAGGAACACCCGGAGATCGACTGTGCCATTGACTATCTCATGATCGCCAAATATCTGGAGCGCATCGGCGACCACGCGGTCAACCTGGCTGAATGGGTGCAGTTCTGCAAGACGGGCATCCATAAACATCAAAGAATCGTGTAAAGGGGGAGCACTTGCTTCCCTTTGCGCCGGAAGGATATTCGGAAGGCGCAAAATAAGACGTTACTTTCTTCATCATTTTTTCTCTCTTTTTTCAGACTGTCCCGGAGCGGTAAAAAAGCGCTCCGGGACAGTCCCGTTTCAGGGGTGGAAAAATGCCGCCGGCGCATTGCGCCGGCGGCGTTCCTTTTTTATTCCGCTGCGTTTTTTCCTTTTTTCAAATAGAGCGCGATACACACGGCGGCGAAAGCGCCGTAAACGGCAAAAGCAATCAGCTGCGCCGTTGCGCGGGTACGGGCCACAGGATTGACCGACTCATAAACAACGGTATCTTCCCCATTTTCCGCGATCTCCAGCATACGGATCAGGCGATCGGAGGTGATGTCATATTTGATCCCCACCTCGTCGCCTACCTGGGGCGTCTGCGTCAGGGTGGCGTAGTCCTCCAGCATAATCGTGTAGCGCGTGGAGTTACCCTCCAGCCGGATGGCCATGCGGGTGTTTTCGTAGGCAGGTTCCACCGTTTCCACAATACCGCGCATGTCGGCGGTCATAGGGGCAAAAAAGAGATTGGGGATCTGCCAGGACACTACCGCCAGCACCAGTGCGCCGATCATCAGGGCGGCGGCGAGAAGATGGTCGGAGCGGGTGTTTTTGAATGTCTGCATGTCAGCGTACCTGTCCTTTTCCGCGAATTTCGTATTTATAGCTGGTCAGTTCCCGCAGGCCCAGAGGACCACGGGCATGGAGCTTCTGGGTGGAAATGCCGATCTCCGCGCCCAAACCGAATTCCCCGCCGTCGGTAAAACGGGTGGAGGCGTTGACGTACACGGCCGCCGCGTCCACTTCCCGCAGGAATTTTTCGGCGGTCTGCTCGTTTTCCGTCACGATACATTCGCTGTGGCCGGTGCCGTGGGCGGCAATATAGTCGATGGCTTCCGCTGCGCTGGATACCACGCGCACGGCGAGGATATAGTCGTTGTATTCCCTGCCCCAGTCCGCTTCTGAGGCATGCTCGGCCTGATGAAGCAGAGCAAAGCTCTTTTCATCGGCCCGCAGTGTCACATGTTTGGCGCTCAGGCGTGCTTCCAGAGCGGAGAGAAATGCCGGCGCTACGGTTTCGTGTACCAGCACGCACTCACAGGCGTTGCATACCGAGGGGCGGGAAGTTTTGGCGTTGTCCACGATGTCCACGGCCATGGCCAGATCCGCGTCCTTGTCCACATAGGTCTGGCAGGTGCCCGCGCCGGTTTCGATCACCGGTACTGTGGCATTTTTCACGACGCTTTGGATCAGTCCTGCACCGCCCCGGGGAATCAGCAGATCCACGCCGCTGTTGAGCCGCATCAGCGCCGTGGCGGTGGCGCGGTCGGTGTCTTCGATCAGCTGCACGCAGTCGGCGCTCAGTCCCGCCTCGGCGATGGCGCTGCGTAAAACGGAAGCGATGGCCAGATTGGAATGGATTGCCTCCTTCCCGCCGCGCAGGATCACGGTATTGCCGCTTTTAAGGCATAATGCTGCGCTGTCGGCGGTTACGTTGGGCCGGGCCTCATAAATCACAGCGATCACGCCGATGGGTACGGTGCGCTTGGTCAGGTGCAGACCGTTGGGGCGGTCGAACTCTTCCAGCACCAGGCCCACGGGGTCGGGCAGCGCGGCCACAGAACGCATGCCGTCCGCCATAGCGGCGATGCGTGCCCGGCTCAGGGCCAGTCGATCCAAAAGGGCGTCGGACAGGCCGTTTCCCCGGCCTGCGGACAAATCTTTTTCATTTTCGGTAAGAATGTCGTCTGCAGCGCGTTCCAAAGCGCCGGCTGCGGACAGCAGCGCCTGATTTTTTTGTGTGCTGCCGGCCAGAGCCAGCATCCGCTCGGCGGCCAGGGCACGCTGTGCCAGGGCGGTCAGGTCGTAACTCATACAGATTCCTCCTTTGCTGCACAAAACAGTGTGCCGATATCCCGGCCCTCCAGCAGAGTGTACAGGTTTTCGCAGGAGGCGCCGTTGATGATGTAAGTATCTGCACCGGCGGCGGTGGCAAGCTTGGCGGCACGCAGTTTGGTGGTCATGCCGCCGGTGCCCCGGGCGCTGCCTGCGCCGCCGGCCATGGCTTCAATCTCAGGCGTGATGGTTTCCACTACGCTGATGCGCCGGGCCTGGGGGTTTTCGCGGGGATCGCTGTCGTACAGCCCGTCAATGTCCGTCAGGATTACCAGGGCGTCAGCGCCGATCAGGGCAGCCACTTCCGCGCTGAGGCAGTCGTTGTCGCCGTGAAGAATTTCCTCTACGCTGACGCTGTCGTTTTCGTTCACAATGGGCAGTGCGCCGAAAGAGAGCAGCTGCTCAAATGTATTCACCAAATGGGCCCGGCGCTCCGGGTCGGCGATATCGCTGCCGGTGAGCAGCATCTGGGCCGGCGTTTTGGAATATTCCGAAAAGAGTTTGTCGTAAAGGAACATCAGCTCGCTTTGGCCCACAGCGGCGGCGGCCTGGCGGCCCGGTATGTCCGCAGGACGTGCCGGAAGCCCCAGTTTGCCTACGCCCACAGCGATGGCGCCGGAGGATACCAGCACTACCTGTATGCCGGAATTGGCAACGTCGGACAGCGTTTCTACCAGCCGTCCAAGACGGCGGAAATTGATGTTGCCGGTGGCGTAAGTCAGGGTGGAGGTTCCCACTTTGACCACCAGCCGGCGGATCGTTTTTTTTGTCATAGCAGTTGCTTCCTTTGTCTGTTGCAAGATTAGCACCATTATATGCCCTGTGCGGCGCATTTTCAACGAAAAATTCAAGAAAGAAAAAAGAGGACGCCCCGCAGGACCCGGCGGTCCCCCGAAGCGCCCTCTGCCGCGGTTTTCTGCCCTATAGCTCCAATTCGTGGCGGAAATGTTCGGCCATGGTCTGCAGTTCGCCCAGACTGGAAACGTACACCTCGTGCCGCAGCAGCGCTGCCCGCACCGGGGAAGGCAGGGAAATGAAATATTCCCACAGCCGCGGATCGCGCATGTAAAAAGCCATATCCATCGCATATCCCTCCGTTTTTTGCGTGTGGGGTTAGTATGTGCGAAACTGGGCGAAAATGCGCTGGAAAATGGTTGAAGAACGGAGCGGGGACTTTTTCAAACATCTATGGCGTTTAAACAACTTCCACTTTTAAAAGGTTGGTGGTGCCGCTGCGCCCTACGGGTACGCCGGCGGTGATCACGGCCAGATCCCCATTGTGCAGGTAGCCTGCGCGCTTGCAGGCTTCCACGGCGGCGGCAAGCAGTTCGTCGGTGTTGGCGGCGGGGGCGGTCATGGTGGGATACACGCCCCAGGACAGGCGCAGCTGGCGGCACACTTTTTCCGACACTGTGGCGGCGCAGATGGGACAGCTGGGTTTAAAGCGGGAGATCATGCGGGCCGTTTTGCCCGCGTGGGTTACGGTAAGGATGGCGTTGGCCTTCAGGTCAAAAGCTGCGGCACAGCCTGCATGGCTGATAGCGTTGGTTACAGAGCCGTCCACGGAGAAATGCTCTTCCCGGAAGCGTTTCTGGTAGTCGATGTGGCGCTCTGCTTCCTCGACGGTACGCACCATGGTCTGCAGAGCCTCGGCGGGATACTTTCCCGAAGCGGTTTCGCCCGAAAGCATCACACAGGAGGCATAGTCGAACACTGCGTTGGCTATATCGCTGACCTCAGCCCGGGTGGGACGGGGATTGCGGATCATGGAGTCGAGCATCTGGGTGGCCACAATGACGGGCTTGCCTGCCAGAACGCCCTGGCGGATCATTTCCTTCTGCAGGAAAGGGATTTCCTCCATGGGGACTTCCACGCCCAAATCGCCCCGGGCCACCATGATACCATCGGCGGCGTCAAGGATCTCCTGGAAATGGTGAATGCCTTCCCGATTTTCAATTTTGGCGATCAGTCGGATATCGCTGCTGCCCAACCCCTGCAGCAGCTCCCGGACGGCGTGGATGTCTGCGGCGCTGCGCACGAAGGACACGGCGATGTAGTCAAAATCGTGCTCTACGGCAAATTTGAGATCGCTGCGGTCCCGGGAGGTGAGGCCTGGCAGGGACACGTTCACGCCGGGCACATTGATGCTTTTGTTGTCGCTCAGCACGCCGCCGGTAACTACGCTGCAAAGAATGTCTGCGCCGGACAGGTTTTCCACCTTCAATTCGATCAGTCCGTCGTCGAGCAGGATGCGGTCGCCGATATGAAGGTCCTGGGCCAGGGCGTCATAGGTGATGGATACGCAACTTTTGCTGCCGGGAAGGTCCCGGCTGGTCAGGGTAAAGCTGTCGCCGGGAGCCAGAGTGACAGGCCCGTCTGCAAATGTGCCGATACGGATTTCCGGGCCTTTGGTGTCCAGAATGGTGGCTACGGAGATCCCCTCCTGCCGGCAGGCCGCGCGCAGCTTTTCGAGCATGGCCAGATGGCTCGCATGGCTGCCGTGGGAGAAGTTGAACCGGGCGGCGTCCATGCCGCCGCGCAGCAGGGCGCTGAGCATGGCGTCGCTGCTGCTGGCCGGGCCGAGCGTGCAGATGATTTTTGTTTTTCGCATCATGCGTTGATGTCCTCCTTTCGGGAAACGGGGATGGCAGGGCGTCTTTGCGCTCTTTTGTCGCCATTGTTAGTATATCCAAAAAAGTACGGCAGTGCAAGGGTGCGGCGATGCAAAAATGATGCAGGGAGCCTTTAGGCTCCAAGTCGCGTTTTATCGGAAAAAGTCGGCCGCCGTACTTGACGGTGTGCCGGAAAGTCAGTATGATGTAGATAGCGCAACAGCAAGAAAGGCGCAGCTGAGGCTGCGGGAGATCAAGAGGAGAGGATGTCCGCCATGGGATTGAAAAAGTGCCCTGTTTGTGGCGAAAAATATGCAGACACTTATAAACGCTGCCCGTTTTGCGAGGAGGAAGCCAATCCCCGCCAGGCCAGACAGCCCAAGCGCAATGAAGGCGGCGGCCGCCGCCTGGCGCGCCGAACCTATGAAGAGGATACGCCCCGTCCGCTGTACGGCGGGGAGGAGGGGCCGGCCTATGAAGGCCGGCGTGCCCGCCGGGAGGACTATGACAGCGAGGAGGAATACATTCCCCGCCGCCGCAGCCGGGAAGAAGAGTACGAGGACGATGGCTACGACGAGTATGAAGACTACGGCGATTATTATGAGGATGACGACCGGGGCAGCCCCTGGTTTAAGGTTGTCATGGTGATTCTGATCGCCATTATCATTGCCTGCCTGCTTTATCTGGGCCGCGGCGTCATCGGTTCGCTGGTCAACCATGATCCGGTGGACCCGGCGCCGTCATCGTCCATGAACAGCGACAACGCGCCGGAGGATCCGGATCAGCCGGATCAGAGCGATCTGACAGATCCCAATGCCGGTACGGAGCCTACTGTGGAGGACAATCCCGACGATACGCAGGACGATGATACCAATGCGCCGGACGACACTACACAGCCGGAAGATGACACAACCGCCGCCGGTCCGCTGACGCTGTCGCATGAGGATGTGTCCCTTTCCGGCGACGAGAGCTTTACGCTGTCTGTCCGCAGCGGCAGCGGTACGGCTACATATACCAGCAAGGATCCATCCATTGCCTCCGTCAGCGCCTCCGGCGTGGTTACGGGTTTGAAAAAGGGTACCACAGAAATCACCGTGCAGCGCGGCAGCGCGCGTGCGGTCTGCATCGTGCGTGTCAAGAGCGATGGAAAGAACGCTGCGTCTTCGTCGGGCGGCGCTGCCTCCGGCAAGCTCAGCAGTGAGGATTTCACGTTAAAAGTGGGTGAAAATTATACGCTGAAGGTGCAGGGCATCACCACAGCGGTCACCTGGTCGGTGGCCGACAGTTCGGTGGCCACGGTGAACGGCAGCGGGAAAGTCACTGGTGTGAAATCCGGCACCACCACCGTCACCGCTTCCTGGGACGGCCAAAAGGCAACCTGTATTGTGCGCGTGAAAAATTAAAAAAATCTTTTGAAAATCCCGCCCGGCTGGGCGGGATTTCTTGTTGTTTGCATACAGAAAGTGTGCTATCATAGTACCAGAATACGCCGCAGCCGGTGGAAATGGGGGGCGAAAAAGCTATGGAAAAAGGGCAGCTTTTGCGTGCTTTGACGGAGAACGGGGACGAACGCTTGGCGTTGAGCCGGGTCCTCGACCAATGGGCGCGCTGCCGCAGCCGCAACATCCCGGCCGTCACCCGTTTTTTGACGCCTCAGGAACAGGCGCTGGCCGAAGAGGCCCTGCGGCGAATGGGCGCAGAGGGTGAAGCTGTGCTGGATGGCGGCTATGAGGATGCCGAGCGCCGCTGCGCCCTCTTTTTGCCGGACTATCTTTCCTTTGAAGCGTTTCGGGAGGATGAGGAGTACCCGGTCTGTGCCGTGCGCTGCAGCTTCCGTGCCGGAGAACGCCCGACCCACCGGGATTTTCTCGGCAGCCTCATGGGCCTGGGCATTCGGCGGGAGATGGTGGGCGACATCCTGCCGGGCCAGGACGCCTGCGATATTCTGCTTCTGCGGGAGATCGCGCCTTTTGTGCTGCAGAATTATACCAGCGCCGGGCGCGTTTCGCTGAAGACTGCGCCGGTGCCCCTTTCCCATCTGCATCTGCCGGAAAAGCGACGGACGGAGATTCGGGACACTGTGGCCACACTGCGGCTGGACAGCGTGGTGTCTTCTGCGTTCGGCATCAGCCGCAGCCGGGCGGCGGACCTGATCCGTGCCGGCAAAGTGGAAGTCAATTGGCGCGTTTGTGAAAAGGTAGACCGCCTGTGTGCCCAGGGGGATACGTTCAGCGCCCGGGGCTTTGGAAAGTGCAGGCTGCGCGAAGTGGGCGGCTTGAGCAAAAAGGGCCGTGTTACCATTTGCCTGGAGCGATATCAGTAAAGTGTGCGGTGCGCCGTTTCCGACGGCGCGGCGGGAAACGAGGACAGCAATGATCGATGAAGCAAAGATCCGGCGCATTAATGAGTTGAGCCGGAAGGCAAAGTCGCCCGAAGGGCTGACAGAGGAAGAAATCAAAGAGCGCACGCTGCTGCGCCAGGAGTATGTGGCGGCGGTGCGGATGAATTTGTGTGCCCAGCTGGATCATACCTATATTGTGGACGAGCAGGGCAACAAGCAGAAATTGCAGCGGAAAAAAGGAGGACCAAAGCAGTGAGCAGCTATGACTACGGACACAACACGCCGGACGATGCCCCAAGTGGGAAAAAGCAGACGGAAAGCGAGATTCTTTCCTGGCTGCTGATTTTCTTCTGTTTTGTGGTGTTCTGGCCGCTGGGGCTGTTTCTGCTGATCCGAAAATTGTCCGGCGATAAAAAGAAAGCGGCGCAGCAAAGTGCAGCAGCCCGCGGAGCTGGTGTGCCGCCGGGATGGTCTGCGCCTGCGCAGCAGGGGATGGCGGGAACCGCGCGGGCGGCTCAGCCGATGCGCAGTACACCCTCGGCAAAGAAAGGGACCCGCTGGGCATTGAAACTGGGAGGCGGGGTGCTGGCCTTTGTGGGGCTTCTCTCGACATCAGCGGTTTTATCCGCTATGATTGGCGCACAGATCTTTTGGCAAGCCCTGCCTGGACTGCTGGCTGTGTTGTCCCTTTTTGGGGCGGGTGTGCTGATGCTTGGCAAGGGGATTGCCATGGATAAGGCGGCCAGGCGTTATGCCAGGTATCTGGCGGCCATGGCCAGCGTGCAGTCCATTTCTTTTGTCCAGCTTTCAGGCATTACGGGCTTTTCACAAAAACGGGTGGAAGAAGATCTGGATCATATGATCGGACAGGGATATTTTGGACCCACAGCGTATCTTGATTTGAGCCTGGGTTATTTTTTCCGCAGCCGTACGGCTGCGGAGGAAGCAGCGGCCCGGAAGCGCGCGGAGGCCGCTACGCCGAAAGAAGCGGAGGAAGGATATGCCGGCGTGCTGCGTTCGATCCGCCGGGCCAATGACCGCATTGCCGATGCGGCGCTTTCGGCTAAAATCGACCGGCTGGAGGAAGTTACCGCCCAGATTTTCCGGGCCATTGAAAAAGACGGGAAAAAGGCGTCCCAGGTGCGTACGTTCCTGGAATATTATCTGCCCACGACGCAGAAGCTGCTGGATTCTTATGCCGAGTTCGAAGCTGCGGGCATCGAGGGGGAAAATCTGCACATGGCCAAGGAAAAGATTGAGGACACCATGGACAACATTGTGCGGGGCTTTGAGCGCCAGCTGGATGCGCTCTATGCTGCCGAGGCAATGGACATTCAAAGTGATATTGATGTAATGAACAGTATGATGCAGCGCGACAGCGCCATGCATACATCGGATTTCCAGGTGAGCAGTTCCTCTTCCGCTGCGGTGCAGGAGGAAAAGCAATCCTGAAGGGGAAGAAAACGGCGCCTGTGCGCTGCAGGAACTTCTGCGGCGCACAGGCGCTTTTTGTGCATTTGGAATGGTGTCAGGACAATGCTGCTTCTGCGGCTTCCAGGGATGCAAAGCCCTGGGCGCGAAGCTGATGCGTGCGCACTTCCATGGCCAGGTTTTGTCCCCGCGCACGGCAGGTGTAAAGAAAATCGTGGTAAAGGGTCAAAGTGCGGCGGGAATAAGTACGTAATTCGCCCCGATTGTAGGTTTCCATAGAGGTTTGTTCCGGTGTGTCTTGAACGGTGCGCAGCGGGCGGCCGTGGCGGGCCAGGGCGGGATAACGCCGTGCGCATTCTTCGGCCCAGACAGCTTCCATGGCCACGCATTCCTCTACTTCTGCCAATTGCTCCGGTGGGAGCACAGGCAGCGCATGGCGCACCTGGGCAAAGGCGTCCGGAAGACTGTGCTCCATCATCCAGGCATATTTTTCGAACAGCAGATTGCGGCCGGACGCTTCCGCGTCGATCAGGTCGCCGAGATAACTTTCGAGCATGACGTTCGTCCAGACCTGAAACTGGCTGGTACGCATGAGGGAAAAGGCGTCCGTCTGGCTTTGGCAGCTTGCCGGACCACCGATATTGTTGATGCGAATCATCATATCATATTCCCGCGTCACGATTTTCTGGATTATCGCTTCCACAATATGCACTCCTTTGCTGCTTTATTGTCCTGCGCGGCGCTCAGATAAATTCGGCCAGCTGCTCCAGCGGTACGCGGAGATTTTTGTGGCGTTCCGGATCGGCAGCTTCCTGTGCCGAATAACCCAGAGCTAAAATATTCACCGGTTCCAGTTCATCGGGGATCTGCAGTTCCCGGCGCAGCTTATCCGGGTCGAAATAACAGAGCCAAACAGAACCCAGGCCCAGGGCTTCCGCCTGCAGCATCATATGGTCGGTGACGATGGCTGCATCGGTTTCGGCAGCATTGAAGCCGTCGTACGAGCGTACCCAGGCTTGAGCGCGCGCAGCGCACACTACAATGGCTGCTGTGGCGCCGTACAGATTGGCGGCGCTGCACACTTTGGCCACAGACTCAGGGGTGTGGGCCACCAGCAGATGCACCGGCTGGCGGTTGCAGGCCGTGGGCGCGATGCGTCCGGCTTCCAGAACCTGTTCCAGCACAGCGCGTTCCACGCTCCGTTTTTGATAGGCGCGCACCGATGCGCGCCGCTTGGCCAAATCCAGAAATTCCATAGTAGTCCATCCTTTCATCATTTGAGAGTTTGATTCTGCGTTTGTTCTTTTGTTATTATTATAGCAGCTGCAGCAAAAAGGACAAGAGGATACCGCTCCGGAGAAAACCGTTCTGCGGACGGTTTGGAAAGGAATTCTGAAAAATGCAGGTATCCCTTTTGGGGTACCTGCATTTTTGCGTCCTTTTGCATGGTTAGTTTTCCGGCTCCCGGCTGTCCCACACGGTTTTCGCCGAGGCCACCAGGCCGGCCAGTCCCTGGAGTTCGCTGGGGATGATAATCTTCGTGGCCTTTCCGTCGGCAGCGGCTTCAAATGCTTCCAGGGCCTTGATTTTTACCACCTGCTCATTGGGATTGGCCTCGTTGAGCATCTTCAGGGCGTCTGCGGTGGCCTGCTGCACCTGGCGAATGGCTTCGGCTTCGCCCTGCGCCTTCAAAATGGCGGCTTGTTTTGCGGCGTCTGCCTGCAAAATCAGCGCTTCCTTTTCACCTTCGGCTACCAGGATCTGGCTTTGCTTCTGGCCCTCAGCCCGCAGCACGGCTTCGCGCTTTTCACGCTCGGCTTTCATCTGCTTTTCCATAGCGCTTTGGATGTCCGGAGGAGGCTGGATGTTTTTTACCTCCACGCGGTTGACCTTGATCCCCCAGGGATCGGTGGCTTCATCCAGCAGCAGGCGCATCTGGGAATTGATATTGTCGCGGCTGGTCAGCGTCTGTTCCAGGTCCATATCGCCGATGATGTTGCGCATGGTGGTGACGGACAGGTTTTCGATGGCGCTCATAGGGTATTCCACCCCGTAGGAATACAATTTGGGATCGGTGATTTGGAAATAGAGCACCGTGTCGATCTGCATGGTCACGTTGTCCTTGGTGATGACAGGTTGGGGAGGGAAATCCACTACCTGCTCTTTCAGGGACACCACCTTGGCGACCCGCTCGATGACGGGAATTTTAAAGTGGATCCCTACCGTCCAGGTGGCGCTGTAGGCGCCCAGACGCTCGATGACATAGGCTTTGGACTGCTGCACGATTTTGACATTCAGCACCAAAACGACCAGAACAACAAGAATCAGAATGATCAAAAGAATAACGCCAATGGATGGCATGGGCAAACTCCTCCTCGAATTTCTGATAATCTCTCAATGTGCCGGGGTATTTATTGAGCAGCCGGGGGTTCTGGGGTGGCTGGGGGAGCGGGCGGAACCGGCGCGGGTGTACCAGTTTGATTCAGCTGCACGTCGATGGCGCCGCCGCCGTTGAGTGTTACATCACGGCGGGTCTTGGCGTCGATGGTCTGGGCTTCCATTACCTTCGTCAGGTCAAAGCCCACAGTATCCTTCACGGCTTCGGTGACGGCTTTCAGGGAACTGACGGCGGAACGGGTCATGGCATCCACGCCGCTGCCGCTTTCGCCGCCGCCGATGACCGTAACGTTGCCGATCTTGCTCATAGGTTCGGCTATGGCCTGGGCAAAAGCGGGCAGAATATCCATTACCATCTGAAGCTTACCGGCCTCGTTCATCTTGGCCAGGGCTTCGGCTTTCTTTTCCAGTGCTTCGGCCTCGGCAAGGCCTTTGGCGCGGATGGCTTCGGCCTCGGCCTGGCCGCGGGCGGCAATGGCTTCGGCTTCGGCCTGGCCGCGCTGGGAGATCATAGCCGCTTCCGCTTCGGCGTCCAGTTTTTTGGCCTCGGCTTCGGCCTGGGCTTCTTTGATGGCCTGAATTTTGGCGGCCTCTGCCCGCAGCTCGGTTTCGCGCTGGGCGGCTTCGGCGGGCTTCACCACGGTTTCCTGCAGCTCGGCGGCCTTGCGCTCGGCGCGCTTCTGGGCCAGCTCGATGTTCTTCTGCTCAGCGGCGATCTGCACTTGAATCTGGGCCTCGGTCACTTCTTTGGCGCGCTGCTCGCGCAGCACGCTGGCGTCCATCTCGGTGGAGGTGACGTCCTTGGAGGTGATGTTTTCCTGGATCTGATAGGCTGCGTCGGACTCGGCGCGCTTGGTCTCCTGCTCTTTGCGGAAAGCCTGGAGCTTCAGCTCTTTGTCCTTTTCCGACTCGGCGATGGCGGTTTCAGCGGCCAGACGGGCCTGTTCCCCCAGCTTGCGGGCCTCGGCGGTTTGGATCTGCTGGGTTTTATTGGCTTCGGCTTCAGCAATGCTGGCCTCGGCTTTCACTTTGGCAATCTGGGCGCGGCCCAGGGAGACGATGTAGTCGTCGTTGTCGGTGATGTCGTTGATGGTGAAGGATTTCAGTTCCAAACCGATTTCACTCAGGGCTTTGCTGGCAATTTCGGTGACGCTGGCGCTGAATTTCTCGCGGTCGTCATAAATTTCCTCCACAGTCATGGTGGAAACGATCTCGCGCAGCTTGCCTTCGCACAGGCTCTGCACCTGTTCGACGATCTTGTTTTTGGTGCGGTTCTCATCGTTGCAATAAAACATTTGCATGGCGGTGAGAATATTGGTTTCATCGGCTTTGACCTTCAGGATCACATAGCCGTCGGCGTTGATGGGCACGCCCAGGGAGGTTTTGACGTTTTGGATATTCACATCCAAAGACAGCGTCTCCAGCGTGATCACGTCCATGCGCTGCAGCAGGGGAATCAGGAACACGCCGCCGCCCGTGACAACCTTGGGCTTGCCCAGGCCGACAATCACTGCGGCGTGATCATTGGGGACTTTTTTCCAGGTTTTCAGGACCACGAAGACAATCACGATCAGGGCGACAATGAGAATGAGAAGCGTTTTGATAACGGGGCCGTTCAACAATTCAATCATATTGTTCTCCTTTTCTGATATGGTATGGTTGGTGTGTAGGGGAATGGATTAAAATAATCTGCCGACAACGAGCAGATTGTTTTCGGTGTCCAGAACTTTGACCACGGTGCCTGCCTGAATGGGGCCGCGGGGTTCGAAGTCTGCAAACTGGTATTTGGCGAGATAGGTAATCCGACTGCCTGCTGCGTCGGTCAGCTCCACCTGGCCGGTGCCGCCTTCGGGAATTGTTTCGATTACGTTCACATGCTGAAACAGGGCGTCTTCAGCACGCATGGCCTTGGCGTTGTTGCGCTTGAGCGGCAGGATTAAAAATTTGCAGATCAGGATATAGGCTGCTGCTCCGCAGATCAGTCCTGCGACCAGACTCACTGGCCACAGGTGGAAGCTGCTCAGGCACAGTTTGCCGATGCAGCCCACCACCACCAGGGAGAAAAGCAGGGCGTTGAAATTAAAAGAGAGGAACCCGGCGTTTCCGTCGCCGTCCAAATCCAGATCTACGCCGCCGAGCAGAGCGTCCACGCCGCCGAAGAGCAGGCTGAGCAGCGGAAGCACAATGCCGGCTGCAATCAGAATCGTATAAATGGTATCGAGCATTTTGCGGAGCACCTTCCTTTCATGCAGGGGGGATACATGGTGAAACAGTTACGAAGCTGCGGAAACAGGAGCAACCAATACCTTGACGCCTTCGATGCGCAGTATGCGGACCACGCTGCCGGCGGCAATCGGTTTTGCGCTGTCGCTGCGGGCAGTCCACACCGTACCCCCAATGGACACGGCGCCGGTGCCGGCTACATTGTCGATGGGTTCTGTGACCATCGCTTTCTGGCCGATGATGCGGTCGGCGTTGGTGGCGACCTTTTTTGCCCCGCCCAGACGCGTTTTGGCCAGGGGGCGCAAGGCCAGAACGCAGATCAGGCTGACGACAGCGAATACCAGGATCTGCACCCAAAGCGCCCCGCCGAACAGTGCCACAGCCATGGCAGCCAGCGCGCCCACGGCGAACCAGATGGACGTCAGCGTAACGGTGAGGGCTTCCAAAAAGCCCAGAAGGATAACCAGCCCCAGCCAGATGATACTGAACAGATTCATTGTGCATCTCCTTTTTCGATTGTTTTCTGCTTTTAAATGTATTATAACATAAAAATTGACCAAAATTGATTACAATGCTATTACAAATTTTAGAGAAAAGAATCAAATTTGCAGCATGCTGGTTTGCGTTCGATCAACCATAAAGAGCGGGGGCTGAAGCTGGAACATCCTTCCAGTCCCGGCCCCCGGTCAAACAGCCTATTCGTTTTTCACACGGAATAGAACAGCGCTGCTCTCAGGCGCGGTGCTTTGCCGTATTCTGGCTGTGCCGTTCCAGCGTCTGACCCGCACGGCCGGAGAAGGTCAGCAGGGAATCGGCAATGGTTTCCTCCTGTGTCAGAATCCCTTCGGGTGCGTGCAGTTCTGCCGGGGCGGCTTTGGCCGGTTCCGCCGCGGCAACCTCGGCGGTTCCTTTTGCCTGCAGTGCTTTCAGGCAGCGCAGACACGCCGCGCAGTTTGGCGCTGCCTGTCATAATAACCCATCCTCCCAAAGTGTTATTTGACATGTTTTGTTCCGTCAAAAGTGCCTCTTCATTGCACCATGCTCTGTCCAAACTGTAATGTTATGCTCCGGCGGCGCAGGCCGGCAGGCGAGGGCGCATCTTGTTCTGCCGGAGCGAATATGGTACAATAGTATCGTTCTGGCACAGCCTGTATCGGAGAGCCTGTCTCCATTTCGGGCAGCGGACGGCAGAAAACCGTTCGTGGCAACGATCGAATTTTATGAGAGAGGTGGAATCGTGAAAGGATTTCTCAACAACCGCAGGGTCAGCTGTACCCTGTCTGCCCTCTGCTTCATTGCGCTGGGCGTTTTTCTGGTGTTCTGGCCGGAGCTGAGCCGCATTTGGATTTGCCGTCTGCTGGGCGCAGCCCTGCTGGTAAGCGGCGGCGTGTATGTGGTATCCCACTTTGCACGCGCCAAAGGAGCGGCAGCCGTGTTTCAATACGATTTGATCCTGGGGGCGGTGCTGGCCGTCGTGGGTGTGTGGCTGCTTACCACGCCGGATTTGATTGTGGCCTTTCTGCAGTATATTCTGGGCCTGATCCTGATCGTCCATGGTGTGATTGACCTGCAGGGTGCGCTGAATCTGCGCGCCGGCCATGCGCGGCACTGGTGGCCTGCGTTCCTGATTGCCCTCATTACGCTGGCGCTGGGTGCGCTGATTCTCTGGAATCCCTTTGCCAGCATCAATGCCCTTTTGATGCTGGTCGGCATCGCTTTAATCTATGATGGGATCTCGGATCTCCTGATCCTGTTCCAGCTGACGCGCACCTTCCGGAAAGTGCAGCAGGGCGTGGAGGCCTCGGTAGAAGCGGCAGAGGTTATCGAAGGTGAGGGAACGGTGGAGCAATGAGCGGTGTGGTGCGTATTTTCTTGTACCGCTACGGCGCTGCCGCTCTGCTTGAAAACTATGTCAAGGCACTGACTGCCGCCGGTATGGAACCGGTGGTATCCAATACTCTTGCACCCGCTGCCGGTTGTGCCGGGCTGCTGCTCCCCGGAGGCTACGACAGCGATCCGGCTTTGTATGGCCAGGAGAATGTGGCTTGCCGCAATATCGACCGGGATCGGGACGAAAAAGAACTGGCGCTCCTGCGCCGATTTTGCGGCGCGCGGAAGCCGGTTCTCGGCATCTGCAGAGGCTGCCAGCTGATGAACTTTGCCCTGGGGGGCGATTTGATTCAGGATCTTCCCACGAAAG